>ERZ773212.506-NODE-506-length-18890-cov-7.889196_pt1 | contig 18890 bp, 5 predicted proteins | sample MGYA00581005_ERZ773212 | MGnify/ENA primary metagenome ERZ773212 (study PRJEB29015, sample SAMEA2738154) | human oral metagenome | biome: human oral; feature: human-associated habitat; material: saliva | place: China | collected 2196 ... | reverse complement strand
CATAACCAGCCATGATTTGAGTTGGTTCCAATGGATCGTATTGGATAGGTTTCAACGCGGAGAGAGCTGCGCCTTGAGCACCTACACGACCGATTTCTTCGCCAAGCATATCTACACGAGGGTCAGCTGCAGGAGCACCAGGAGTGCCTGTTACTGCCAAATCGTAAACTGGAGCACCATCAGCATCTGTAGTTTTAGTTACTACAACAGAGTGGTTGTTAGATGTTACCTTAGTCAATTGACCTACACGTGCCGCATCAGTTGGATCTGTACCTTTACCAATGTTAGTAATTTTCTTACCACCCATATCAAGGTTACCACCTGTTACATTGATGGAGTTACCACCGAATGTCATTTTAGGACCACCAGCAGCATTAGAGATGGATGTAATACCTGTTAAATCACCCATTACATCAAATGTAACTTTACCATCAGCAGCTGTACGAGCTTTTGTATTTGTGCCATCAATGAAGTTCAAGCCATCGGACAATTTAACTGTACGAGTATTACCACCGTTTTGTTTGTATGTCAATGGAATTTGAGTTGCAGCTTGATTACCATCGAAACCAACCTTATAAGTAGTTTCATGAGCTACAGATGTATCTGGAGTTACTGTAATAGCAGGGCTTACAGAAGTTACTTTAACAGCTTCTTTAGCTGCATCTTTAACTGCATTTTTAGATACAGACACTTCATATGTTGCACCAGCTGTACCGAATGTATCGCCAGCTTTTGGAGCCACTGTAGCAATATTTGTATCACCAGCAGCTGCAGTACCAGCTTGTACTTTTTCGATAGCTTTATTCTTAGCCTCAGTAAGAACTTGCTTCAATTGTTCTTCAGTCGCTGCACGACCTTTAGTTGCAAATGTAGGATCAGTAAGATTTACATTTGTTAAACCAGTGATGTCACCAGTATGACCGTCGATTTTAACCTTGTGAGTATCACCAATTTCTACAACAGGCTTCAAGGATACTTTGTAATTAGTATGACCATCTGTTGCTGAATTATCAGTCTCAACCTGAACGTTAGTATCGCCAGCTTCTACTGTTGTTTTCGCTGCATCAGTGTATTTCTTCAATTGGGAACCATTAACTGCATCTTTAGATGTTGCATTTACATCACCATCAGCTACGTTAGTGATTTTCTTATTACCTGCATCTACACCAGTCTTAGTAATGGAAGGACCATTAGCAATTGTCACACCATCTTTATTAATAGTAGTATCGCCAGCTTTCAAGGAACCATTTGTACCAAGATCAACATCTTTGTTCAATGCATAGTTAACAGTTGTATTGCCATTACCATCATTGGATTGAGTAACAACCAAGTTTTTGCCAGCTTGCATATCTACAGTTTTACCATTTTTGATGTTTTCTGTTGTATCACCAGCATGAGTACCTACTGTAGTAGATTCTGCAGATGTTTTTACATTAAATCCATCCATAGAACCAAAGCCAGTTGCACTGATTGTCATTTTGCCATTAGCTGCATCAGGAGTAATTGTGATATGATCACCAGCTACAAGATTTACCTTGCCAGATTTAGCAGGAACATCAGTACCATTAGCTTGGATTGTCCACAATTGATCTGTAGTAGCTACAGTTTTTGTAGTGCCACCATTAGTTGTGAAAGTAATGTTATCACCATTGCTTTGAATAGTGTTACCACCAAGTTGGATGCTGTTCAAACCTTTAAGGTTTTTGTTCAAGCGAATTGTTAATGTATCATTATTCTCAGCAGTTACTGCGATATTGCCACTTGCGGAAACAAATGCAGCTTCATCAGTAGCAGATACACCTTCACCTTGTACTTTTACTAAGGAACCAAGTTTATGTTTGTTAACAGTACCAGTGTTGTTACCAGTAAATTTCAAACCATCATCCATAGTTGCTACTTCGTGAGTAACTTCTTTAGTTGTACTAGGGTTAGCTGGATCAGGTACTTTTTCAGTGTAAACAATACGAGTTACACCATCTTTACCATCAATACCAACGCCATTAGCACCATCTTTACCTTTAATGGAGATACCATTAGCACCGTTTGTACCATTGAGACCGATGGAACCATCTGCACCATTCATAACAACAGCAGAACCGTCTGCACCTTTAGCACCAACAGAACCATCTTTACCATTAGCACCGTCTTTACCAACAGTGATCTTATCAGATAAGGAGAATTCAACAGTAGCATTACCATTAGTAGTATCGTTAGTTTGGTTTACTACCAAGTTTTTACCGGATTGGAATTCTACAGTTTTGCCATTAGCAATATTTTGAGCATTTGCATCATGAGTAGCACCAACAGCACCACCATCTGTAGTGTTAGCAGATGATTTAACATTCCAAGTAGAAGCTGTAGCACCACCTGTGGACAAACCAGATAAATCGATAACTGCTTCTTTACCAGATACTAAAGCGCCACTACCATCTGTATATGTTAATTTAACTTTTTTATTAGTATCAGGTGTATATGTGCCAGGAGTAATATGCAATTCAGTATCTTTCAACTGTTTCACATTAACCGCATCAGTATCTGCTGTACCAGGAGCCAAATTCACAATTTTATTATTTGTTGTGCCATTGCCCATGGACAAGTTGCCGCCAGTAATAGTTACAGCTGGAACAGTTGCACTAGGTGTATCGTTCAACGTAATGGAAGAACCACCATTGGAGATCTTATTGATACCTTTTAGGTTTTTATCGAGTTTTACGTCGATTGTAGTGTTACCAGTACCATCTTGGTCGATGAAAGTCTTAATATTCGTGCCGCTATAATCAGCATCTGCACTAGTGCCAGCACCTTGTACTTTCACAGTGGAACCTAATTTGTTAGTTTTTACACCACCAACATTAGCGTCGAATTTCAAGCCTTTATCTACTAAACCATCTTTAGTGTTTTTCAAATCAGTTACGTTAACAGCTGCATTTTTTGTATTATTATCACCAGCTGCAGCATCTAATTTATCTAAGTATGTAGGAGATGTTACACCAGGTGTTGCATGATTATTGATAGCAGAACCAACGTTGTTAACGATCATGTTGCCACCAGTTCTAGCACCAGTACCATCTTCGAAGGATGCGATTACAGGACCATTATACACATTGCCGTTTTCATCTTTGAAAGTACCATCTGGTTGTTTAATCAACTTAGTAGTACCATCTGGTGTTGTGTAAACAACAGGTGTAGAAGCGTTTACTGTATAAGTAGTATGTCCATCTGTTGTACTAGTTTCAGATGTAACAACTACATTCTTACCAGCTTTTACTTCTGTTTTAGCTGCTTTCAATTGTTTTACGTTAACTGCATCACTATTATCTGTACCATCATCCACATTAGTAACCTTGTTACCGCCAACGGATAAGTTACCACCACTGATTGTTACTGCAGGTGTATTAGTAGCACCACCAGGAGCATCATTCAATGTGATTGTTGTATTACCATTTTTAACAGTATTAATGCCATTAAGATTTTTAGACAATTGAACGAGTAATTTGCCATTACCATCATTGTTTACGCCGATATTATTATTAGTTAGATCAGCTTTAGTAGCGCCACCAATAATATCTACAACATTATTTAGATGTTTTTTGATAACATTAGCATTAGTTGCTTGGTTTGCTTGACCATCATCACCAGCGAATTTCATGCCGTCATCATGTGTTGCCACTTCATGTTCAACATTATTTTTGTCTGTGTAAACGATACGAGTCAAATTAGTACCAGGAGCACCATCGACACCAGGAACACCATCTTTTACTTTTAATGTTGCACTAGCACCAGGAGCACCTGTAGCGCCTTGAGGACCTGTTAGGCCGATAGATCCGTCTTTACCATCGATAACTACGGATGCACCATCTTTACCATTTACGCCAATTTTACCGTCAACACCATTAGTACCATCTTTACCAACTGTGATTTCATCGGATAAAGCAAATTCAACTTTTGCACCATTAGTATCGCTAGTTTGTTTAACAGTTAAGTTTTTACCAGCGATCATTTCTACTGTTTTTGTATTTTCAATCGTTTTAGCATTTGCTTCATGGCCTGTTGCAGTAGCACCACCATTAGCAGTATCTGCAGAGGATTTAATATCCCAAGTAGAAGTTGTGCCAGCAGCTGGAGCCACTTTCAAGTCGAATGTTGTTACACCATTAGTTGTTGTAGAACTTACTGTTACTGACTTGTCAGTAGATTTTACATCATATGTTTTATTTAATTTATCTTTAGCATCTTGTGTCAAATCTACTTTGATATCAGAGCCACTAGCAGTTGTACTGATGTATTGGTTAGCACCACCTGTACCAGAACCATCACCTTTGATGTTAAATTTGATACCACCAGCATTATCTAATGCGAATTTAGTAGTTTCTGTACTACCATCAGCACCTAAATTGATTTTATTATTGAATTTTTGATCAACAGTGTATAATTGGCTACCATTTACAGCATCTTTAGAATTGGAGTTCACATCACCATTGGCTACATTAGTAATCTTATTGCCATCAACAGATAAATTGCCACCAGTGATTGTTACAGCAGGAGTAGTTGCATTAGGAGTATCATTCAATGTAATTGTTGTATTACCATTTTTAATAGTATTAATACCATTAAGTTTTTTAGATAATTGAACGAGTAATTTACCATTACCATCGTTGTTTACACCGATATTGTCATCAGTCAAGTCAGCTTTGTTAGCACCACCGATAATATCTAATGTTTCGTTAAGTTTCTTAGCGATAACTTTAGTTTTATCAGTACCTTGTGCATCATCACCAGCATATTTCATACCGTCATTAAGTGTAGCAACTTCTTGTTTACCACCTTTATCTTCATAAACGATACGAGTCATGCCGTCTTTACCGTTATGACCATTTACGCCATCATGACCATCAGTACCGTCAACGCCTTTAGCGCCTTTTTCTACATGAATGTCTACACGGTTAGTACCATTAAGGCCATCTACACCGTCTTTACCATCGATACCAATCTTACCGTCTTTACCGTCTTTACCAACGTGAACGGATTCTACATCAAGATCTTTATTCAATGCATAGTTAATAGTTGTATTACCATTACCATTTGTTTGAGTAACAGTCATGTTTTTACCAGCTTGGAAATCAACGGATTTACCGTTTTTGATTTCTTGGCTAGCATCACCTGCATGAGTACCCACTGTAGCGGATTCTGCAGAGGAAGTTACCTTGAAGGAACTCATGTCACCGCCAGTAGGCAAGTTAGACAAGTCGATAACTGCTTTAGTACCAGTCTTATTAGTACCATTACCATCGTTATATTCCAATACAACTTGTTTTGTAGTTGCATCATATTTGTAAGCATTGGCTGCTGCACCTGTTGCTGTATTACCAGAAGCAGCACCACCAAGATGCTCACCTGTACGGTCAGATTCTGTTGGAGCAATGTGTAAATCAGTGTCTTTAGCAATTGTCTTAACATCACCGATGTTAGCAGCATTTGTATCATCCGTAGTATTATTGTTTACAATACCAGATTTGAGGTTTGTAATGTTATTACCACCAGCATTGATATTACCACCAGTAAATTTGAAAGCATCACCATTGTTACCAGTAGCTGCTGGATCTTGGAATACCAATTTACCAGAGTTAGTATCACCAGTAATAGAATTGATACCAGTTAAGTTTTTATCGAGTTTTACATCGATTGTAGTGTTACCAGAACTATCTTGGTCGATGAAAGTTTTGATATTAGCGCCGCTATAATTAGCATCTGCACCAGTGCCAGCACCTTGTACTTTCACAGTGGAGCCTAATTTATTAGTTTTTGCACCACCAACGTTAGCGTCGAATTTCAAACCTTTGTTTGTCAAACCATCTGCAGTATTTTTCAAATCGGATACGTTAACTGCAGCATTTGGAGTTGCTGTGTTAGCATTATCTAATTTTGTTAAGAAGTCGCCACCAGTTTGATTTTTGATAGCAGAGCCAACATTATTAACGATAGAAGTGGCATTTTTTGTATCGCCAGCTGCATCTTGGAAAGATATAATTACATCGCTTGCAGGTACATCATTACCAGAAGAACCATCAAGGTTAGTTGTATATGTACCATCAGAACGTTTAACTACTTTAGTGCCATCAGCTTTTGTGTAAACTGCTGGAGTTACAGCATTTACAGTATATGTTTTTTGACCTGTTGTAGCATCAGATGCTTCAGATACAGTTACATTGTCACCAGCTTTTACGATTGTGCCAAGACCAGTAATTACATTCTTACCTGCATTAGTGATGTTAGATAAATTTTGATCAGCAATGCCTTTAATAACAGCTGTCTCACCATTTACAAGGGCTCCATTGCCATCTGTATAGGTCATGGTTACTTTACCATCAGCACCTACACTATATTCACCTTTAGTGATATGTTTTTCGTCACCGAGGTTAGCTACTTTATTTACAGTTGTACCACCGTCATTAGAGTATGTAATACGGTCGCCATCTTTCTTAATTGTAGTAGTATTACCACCTGCATCTTGTAAGCCGATTTCTTTTGTAGTTACTTTATCAGTAGTTACGCTTGTAAGATCTTTAAGGTCTTTATCAAGAGCAAATGCAACAGACGCATTACCATTACCATCGTTAGTTTGGTTTACAGTCAAGTTTTTGCCTGCTTGCATTGTTACTGTTTTAGTATCTTTAATATTTTGGGATGCTGCAGAACCAGCTGCAACAGTACCTTCAGTAGCAGATACTTTATCAGAAGCAATGTTCCAGGAGGATGCGGCTGCACCAGCTGTAACATGTAAATCATATGTAGTTTTATCACCATTTGTTGTAGGTGTAACTGTTACAGAACCATCTTTAGATGTTACTACTGTACGGGAATTTTTCAATTGATCGTAGTTAACAGCGTCCGTACCGCTAGTAGCAGGTCCTACGTTAGTGATTTTATTACCACCCATGTTTAATGTACCACCAGTGATATTGATGGAGTTAGGACCAATTTCCATTTTAGTAGGTCCTGCATTAGTAATGGATGTAATACCAGTTAAATCGCCTTCAACATCAACTTTGAAAGTTTTTACACCATTTACCTCACGGCTAGATGCTTTTGTATTCTTACCATCTTCCATATCAATAGCAGATTTAGCTAAGTTTTTAATCTTAGTTTCGCCATTCGTAGTGATATTGGAAAGATCAGTATTAGCGATACCTGTAATTTTAGCTGTGATGCTTGTATCATCTTTACCTTCACCATCAACATAATTCAATGTTACAGTATCACCAGTTACAGTATAAGTACCAGGTTTAATATGGCGTTCTTTAGAAGCTACTGTATGTAATTGGCTACCATTTACGGCATCTTTAGATGTAGCATTTACCGCACCATCAGCAACATTGCTAATAACTTTGCTGCCTGCATCGATACCAGTTTTTGTAACAGATGGACCACCAGTAATTGTAAGACCACCATTAGTTACTTTAGTATCACCAATGGTTAAAGAACCAGCATTAGTCAAGTCAACATCTTTATTCAAAGAATATGTAAATTGTTTATCATTTTGATCTAAAACAATATTTTTACCAGCACTTAATGTAACAGTATTACCAGGATTTACCAATTTAGTAGCTTGAGTACCTGTTACACTACCACCATTATTGGAAGAAACTACATTCCAACCAGATTTATTAATTGCTTCAGCTACATTTGTAGTTGTTGCAAGACCATTTGTAGCAGGCGCTTCTGCTTTACCAGCAGCATTAGCAGTAATAGAATCACCAATTTTAGCTTTTACTGTAATACCTGTACCATCAGCAGATGTAGTAATATAATCGCTACCTTTTACGTTCAATGTACCATCTTTCAACAATACATCGCTATTACCAGTATCACCAGCATATTTCAAGTTAACGGCTTTTAATTGTGCTACGTTAACAGCATCAGTATCTTGAGTACCAGCTGCAAGGCCTGTTAATTGACGAGTAACGCTAGCACTATCATCACCAATAGAAATAGCAGCACGTGTAGAAGTTAAAGCAGCCTTTGTATTATTTGTTAAATTTTTATAGTCATTAGTTCGTCCCGTTGCTGGGTTATAACCAATTTCACCCGCATCTTTTGTTGTTTTAGATTCAGAACCAAGAGCAACACCACCTGCAATAGATGCAGTAGCTTGATGACCTACAGCAACAGCATTTTTAGCAGTTGCAGTTGTTTTTTCACCTAAACCCGCAAATGTTGTATTAGTAGAATCTAAAGCAGCACCTTTACCATCACCACCAATAGCAATTGCACCATCACCGGTTGCCTCAGCATTATAACCTAATGCAACAGAACCATCAGTTGTCGCTTTAGCAGTACGACCAAGTGCTGTGGAACCACTACCATTGGATTGTGCACCGTTACCCATTGCAATAGAACCATGGGATGTAGCATTAGTTGCTTGACCAAGAGCGAACGCACCAGAACCAGATGCATTAGCAGCTTGACCAAATGCCATAGAACGGCTACCAGTTGCTTTTGCTTGAATACCCATTGCAATTGTGTTTGTATTATTAGCCAACACATCTTGACCGATAGCAATCATACCAGATGCCTTATTGTCTTTACCATCTGCTTGAGCACCATTACCAATTGCAAGAGCAAAGATATTATTTACTTGGCCTGTAGCCGTATTAATTGTGTCATCACCACGAGCAATAGTTTGCTTTTCAACACCACCACCAGGATTATATACAGTACCAATAGCAATCGTTTTACCTGTACCAGCAATTGTTTTTGTACCAATACCAATGCTCTCTTCACCTGTAGTAGTATTCTCACTACCAACGGCTACGTTGCGATCACCATTTGTAACATTAGAAAAACCAGCTGCAAAAGCTCCCGCTCTATTGACTATATTTTTACGACCAATAGCTGTTGCTTGATTAGCATTTGTCGCAATTGTATTACTGGAACCTACTGCTGTCGCTTCTTCCCCATCAACATTATTATTAGTACCAAGTGCAACAGCGACATTTTGTTTTGCCTTATTTGTATAACCTACCGCTACAGAACCTGATCCACTTGCAGCAGAGTCACGACCAAGAGCAACAGCAGAACCACCAGTTGCTTCTGCTTTATAGCCATACGCAGTAGAGTAATCACCTTTAGTCCAAGAGAACGCACCTACAGCTGTAGAATATGCGCCGGTCTCTTTAGTATTATATTTAGGCACAGTTGCCGTACCTACATTAGTAGTTTCTGCATTAACATATGTACCAATTGCTACAGTACCATCTTTTTCTGCGCGAGCTACATTACCAAGTGCTACAGATTGTTTTGCTTTTGCATTAGCACCATGACCAATAGCTACTACTGCTGTACCTCTAGCCTCATTATTATTACCAACAGCCAAAGCAGAGTTACCGGCACCAATATTACCTGTACCATAGATAACACGCCCTAATTGGTCAGTACCAGGAATATCTGCATCTGTTCTATTTTCAAAACCAACTACTACAGCATTTGAACCAACATAGTTACCAGTTTTTGCATTTGGATAAACATTAATACTACTACCACTATCAGAGAAAACCGCTTGTACCGGTGTACCAATAGCTCCTGCACCAACCATAGCCAAGCCAGCCAATACACTAGCTAAAACTTTTTTCTTACCACCATTGTTTTTCGCTACTTCAGATACTACAACGTAGCATTCTTTTGTTTTGCTCCAAACAACTTTAAAGATCTTATTCATATTTCTATGAACCCCTTTCTTTTTCTCTTTCTTTAAGACACTTATAATCCTTAATTAATCCCTATTCAATAGAAATAAAAATCATTGTGTGAAGAACATTTTCTCATGTTTCACTTTTCATTCATCTTACTTCATGTACATACTATAACAAAAAATTTTCTTTTTGTAAAACATTTTCTCTCATTTTTTTCTCATAAAATTGGAAAAATGTTTTATTTTTTAATTTTTGTTAAAAAATGGTGTATTTTTTACACATTTTTGTACGACTTTTTTCAATTTCAGTAAACATATATTAATCATTTTCGATTTATTTACTTACCAAAATATTAACAATCACGATTTCTTCATAAATATGATGTTAATATGTTTATGCACTACAGTTTTTTTCGATATATTGTAAAATGCTATTAAATCATGTTAAATAAGGATATAAAAACCATTACCTATCAGGAAAAACAAGTGTTTAAATTAGTGAAACTTATCAAATGTACATCATAAAGCATGAATGAGTTATTCATGAATTTAGTTGCGAGCCCATCTATAATAGTTAAATTTAAAATTTCTCTATTTTCTATATTTTTAGTTATATATATCTATTAGAATGCCAACTCTATAATCCATATAATTTGCTATATATAGTTATATATGTAGGGATATAAACTTTCACCATAAAACAATGTAGTATGATATACTAATCTACAGTAATACATGAGGGAGTGTAGACAAAGGGGTTAATTATGAAAAAAGAAACTAAAAAAAATAAGGCCGCATCAGCCTCTGCTGAAACGGCAACAAACAAGAATGTCGTATCTAAACCAGATGCAATGGATACGGCAACGCATACTATGGACGTGCCTACGGATGTAGAAAAAGGGATTAATGATTTAAAGGCATCCTATGACACGTTCCTATATATTTCAAAGCCATTTTCTAGCACGAATATTAACAATTTGTACGCTAAGGCTAAGATTTATGGCCTCGATCCGGTTGAGCCAAGCAAGGCACGTGTGCTTGAGCTTGGTGCATCCTGTGGCGGTAATATCATCCCGCAAGCGATGTACTACCCTACAGCGACTTTCACAGGCATCGACCTATCCGGCGTACAGGTGGAGCACGGCAAGGAGATCATCGAATCCATCGGCCTTACGAATGTGACGCTGCTCGAAAAAAACATTATGGACGTGGATAAGAGTTTTGGCACCTTCGATTACATCATCGTTCATGGTATCTGGTCTTGGGTACCGGACATGGTGAAAGACAAAATTCTCGACATTTGCAGCGAGAATTTATCAAGCCGCGGCATCGCTTATGTATCGTATAATACGTACCCTGGCTGGAAGCGCTTGGAACAATTGCGCGACATCATGTTGTACGCGGATAAACGGGCAGAAGATAAGAATTTATTGGAACGCACATTGTATACGAAGAGTGTGTTAAAGCTCGTAGCGGAAACGATGAACAGCGACGATCGTTCTCGTGCCCAATCGAATTACAAGATTAACAACATCAACCGCGTGTTGCAATCCAACGATTACTACGTGGCGCACGAGTACCTAGAAACCTTCAACGATCCTGTGTACGTATCTGACTTTATCGAACGGGCGCGTCAACACGGCTGTGCCTATATAGGTGATGAATCATTACAACGATCCTTCATTACCTGGCTTTCAGGAGACGTGGAAAAAAACATTTCCACCCTATCCAACGGTAATTACATCGACAAGGAACAATTCTACGATTACGTGTACGACACGCAGTTCCGCATGAGCCTATTGACGAAACTGTCCAACGAAGACAAGATCAACCACGACGAAACGGTGACCCAAGATATCTTGAACAGCCTGTACTTTATGGCGCCGTCTAGAAACGTGAAGGGCATTCCTGAGGACTGGACGAATACGGTTCATATCGCTATCAAGGTGTTGATGGATACATTCAAGGAATTTACCGTTCAAGACATCATCAACTACATCGCGTCTCACTATCCGGGCTACGTCATCGATGGTGACGTGTTGTATCAACGTCTGTTCCTACTCATCGTGACGGACAATCTCAACATTTACGGTTCTTCCTATCCTCGCACACCGTTTGTTGAAAATGAAAGCTACATCCCAGAGCGCTTTATCAAATACATCGAAACCATTGTGGAAAAAGGCGGCAGCCAATACCTCACACCGGGTAACATGTACAACCAAGTGGACGATGGCGTCGATAACGGCCTACTATATGTGATGAAACAATTGGCTAAACCAATCTCTCGAGCAGATTTAATCGCCAACCTCGACGAAAACCTAACCGTCAACCGTACCACTAAGGACGGCTATAACTACGTTGTACCGACCGAAGAATACATGGACGAAGTGTTGACACACATTGAAATGCTGGGGTACTTTGAAAAATAATTTGAATACAAAAAAGGAGCTGTAACAAAACAGCTCCTTTTTTATGCTATCCATCAATCCACTCTATATAAAACATAATCCTAAATTAGAATTACGTTCTAATGAGTGATTATCTTATTTTATATGCACCAGCTTTCCTAAAAGCATAAGAAATTTCAGCATTATTTGTCGATTTATATAATTCTTCGTTCTGTTCCCCAAGCATGATATCTCTATAGTAAAAGTCGCGTAAGTTATTGCTTGTCTTTACATTAACCATTCGCGTATATCGATTGCTAGGGTTAGTTGTGGTGAAAGCAATACAACCTTTATCAAGTGTTTCTAAAGGTCTGAGGTTATGAGATGTAAATATTAATTGCCCTTCACCTTTCTCTGAAATGATGCGTAAAATCTCACCGAGTAAGTATTCAAAGATACCGGAGTCTAGCTCATCTATGGCAACAGTAATAGATTTTCTATTATAGACAGAAATTAATAGCCCTAACACAGAAATAATTTTACGTATTCCTTCAGATTCATATTTTAACGGAATATATGCATTGGATTTATAAGACACTAACTCAAATCGTTCTCCGTCTTGATTATCCTGCAATTTTCCTTTACCTAATGTTTCTACACCTATAGTTAACCCTGGGACAATTTGGGTTAATACCAAGTTCATCATAGCTATACTATTTCTAATATCTTGTACAACAGCTACAGGAAATACATTAGGTTGATTTAGGGATAATCCAATCGTACCTACAATATGTCTCGTATCAGCTCGATAGTTTATTTCTAGTGGCAGTGCATCGAGACTAATTAATCCGTTATGTTCCGTTGTTACTACAAATAAATCATGATTCCCATATTTTACTAAATCTGTCAAAATCGAATAAACTAATGCAAAATCTTGATTTGATTCCATCACTTCATTACGACTATAAAGTCGTTTTATAAACTCTGGAGAGAAAATAAAGGATCTCGATTCCACATTCGCTTGTTTCTTATTTACGATTAAATCTGTAATATCATCCATATCACGACCAACTAGTAAATCTAATTTTGATTTAGGTTTAAAAATTTGCTTAGCCGGTACATCAGTATCTATTAAAACATTTTTTCTAATATTTTCATCTGCGCTTTCAAGCTTGTATTGTAAGCGCTCTTTTATAATACAAATACGATGCTCTCCAGCTCTCGTATCATCCGTTATATTACTTTCACCAGCAATCGATGAGGTAATACCTAATTCTACCTCATAATCTACTAAAATATGCTTATGATTATCCTCTATTAGCAATTCGAAATTTAATTCACACGTATGAGAGGCAGAAGATATATTGATATAATCCGAAATTGTAGAAGGCAATTTTTGGCCTGTAAGTAATAATTTTAAAATGCTAATTGCATCTATAAGCGCCGTTTTACCGGAACCATTTTGACCATATATACCTAATAGACTCGATTTATAGTCCTTTCTTGTATTTATAAAATTGATACGCCCATGTACAATATTCTTTATATTATCTATCGTCATAGATACTAAACGAATATATTTGGTAGTGTTCATATACTTACCTCCTAGTATGCTAAGTGTAACACACCAACCATTTATATTCAAACAAATTGCAAAAACGATATTTTATATTACGATTTGCTATTTTAAATCTCATTTTGTAATGTAGCAAATAAAAAACGATACAAACTCTATAACTAATCAATAGAGTTTGTATCGTTTTTTCTCTCTATATATTATTTTTTATTCACTCTAACCCGTTCAATTGTCGGTTGTCCTTGGCTATTTTTTGCCACTGTATCAACGCGGAATAATGCCATTTCAGGGCTGAATTCTGTTACGAGTTGTTCGTTTACTTGTACGCCGTTTTGAAGGGCACGGTATACGATTTCTGCAAATTCGTAGCGAGTTAACAAGCGGTCACCACCAAATGTGCCATCTGGGTAGCCTTCTACCAAGCCGCGACGGGAAAGGTCGCTCACTGCTTCGTAAGCCCAGTGGTTGCTAGCCACATCTGGGAACAATGTAGTGCGGTCTGCTTTCATACGCGTACCGGCCACATCATTTAGGAGAGCTGTCAATTTTTGAATTTGTGCATTTTGAAGCGCTACTGTTTTCTTAAGTTCTAGCACTTCTTTACCGATGGCCACGCGAGAACGTGATACATTGCTATGAGCGCCGACTTTCACAGAAACGCCTGCATTCACAACAGTATCCCCATTGCCCACAGTGGAACCTACGCTCAATTGAACATCCTCGTTTGGACGATAGAACGCACCGAGTGCTGCGGCGTTACCATTATGGAAATGCCCATAGCCAGCCGCAAAGTCCCATTTTGCATCGGGATCAAAGTCGAGCGGATGAAGAGCCGCCAATGCAGCCGCACTAGCTACGCCTCGATTAACGCGTTTATCTAGGCGAGATACATCTTTTTTAAGATTTGTTACATCGCCTTGAACGTTGACAGTATTATATGCATTTACGGATATCATGTCATGTAATCGTTTAAGCTGAGCCACGTTCACCGCATCAGTGTCATTTGTACCAGCTGCAACAGATGTGATTTGACGTGTTACATCATTCGCTACATCACCAACAGATACAGCTGATGCCGTGGATTTCCAGGTAGCTGATGTATCGTTGGATGGCGCATTAGTAAGGATATCATAACCAACCGCACCAGCTGCTACTGTTGCTTTGGAACCACTACCGAGTGCTACGCCACCTTCAGTGGATACGTCTGTGTTATGACCAATAGCCACTGCATCGTGAACTGCTGTTGTCGTTCCATTATCGCTAGAGCCAATAATAACGGTATTATTAGCACCTGTTACGGTACGGTTATCGCCAACGATAATCGTATTTTTTGCATCGGACACGGTATTCTTAGAACCGATAGCCGTCATATGTTGCACCTTAGTGCCGGTATTGCCAACGCCGAGGGCTAAATTATCCTTACTTTGGTCACCACGTACGCCGGTAACAGTATTATTTACACCAATCATGGATGTGCGCAATGTGTAATCCGCCTTGTTACCGCCGCCGAAGGCCATCGTTGCACCACCGCCATTAGATTCTTTTACGGCTTCACGGAATTTTCCAGCTAATTCCTTCGCAGAATTGCCACCGTCGTCAGGTGCACCATAAATAGATTTAACGGAATTAGTAATTTCATTGCCCGCACCCATAATAATAGAACCATTGCTGTTGAAAGTTCGGTTTGCTGTACCAACAATGCTATTAGCAACACCAGAGTAATAGTTATTAGCCGTTTTGGATTCAATACTGTTTAAGGAACCATTAATAGTAGCGCCTAGGTTTTTCACTGGATTTGCCATACGGCCACCATTATATTCACTGGAGATGATATTATAGGTACCTGTATTAGTTGTGAAAGCACCATTACTAAAACTATTAGCACCCACTGTAGTGGCATACGCATTCAATGCATCTTTACGAGTAGTCGCTGTATCTACTGTTGTATCACCAAGGTCACCTTTATAGTTATGGGAGCCAATCATAGTACTGCCAGTACGAGCAAATGTATTGTCACCAATTGCTACGCTACCTACTACCTTTGTTGGATCCGCTGGAATTCTTGCAGAAGAAAACCAATTACCACTAAAGGTTGTTTGACCTAATGCAAAGCTAGCCTCTACACCACCAGCCATATTTTCAATCTTTGCATTTTTACCGATGGCAACACTACCGCCTTGGCTAGCATAGTTATTGATGTTAGTACCGTTACCGACTACGATATCACCTGTAGCAGCACTGGCGCCATTAGAATACCCAATCTTAGCACCATTACCAATTGCTACGTTTTCAATCTTTGGTGCATTGCTACCTGTCCCATAAGCAACACCATTACCAGTACCTACCGTAACATCCGTCGCACTAGCCACACATAAGCTAGATAGCAACATACCATTAATCAATATCGCCAATAAGCGTTTCCGTTTGTTCATAATATTCCCTCTCCATTTACAAACAAATACATAATACGATCTCTCACTCATCATTCTTTCATGATGTTTACATGAATTATATTAACATATTTTAAATATTTGTAAATAGTTTGTTTATAATTATCTTAAAATAATTAACACTTTTATAAGATAATTAATACAATAAAAAACGGATAGCTAATCGCAATGGACTAACTATCCGCTTATATACTGAGGTTGTTATGAATAATCTGTTTATATTGTACAGCTATCTGAGTATCTCAATATTATCTGTTATTTAATTTTTGTACGAGCATATCTACTGTTTCTTGTAACTTTTTATTTTGAGCCTCCAATGTATCAACCCGTTGTTCGAGAGCGTTATAGGAGGCAGGAGAGATTTTTTGTAGCGTTTTGTTTTCGCCAAATTTATAGGATACGCCAAGGTTGGCCATGATGCGGTCACTAACGGTGGCACCTGCTGTGAGGAGCAAGTTTTCCTTTGGATAGTAACCCACACCAAGGGCTAGGGCATTGGCATCTTTGTAGTGTCCATAGCCGCCCATCACTTGTACACGATTATCTGGATCAAATTGCATTGGATGTAATGCAGCAAGTGCCGCAGCACGAGCATCGCCTTTATTGGCATCTTTTCCAATATTGCTAATTTTATTGTACAGATTATCGATTTGTTGGTTTGCACCGTATAATTGGGAACCATTGATGGCATCTGTAGAATCCGCGCTTACGCGGCCTGCTGCCACATGGGTGATGGTCCGTTCTTGACCGGTAGCACCTACAGACACAGTGGATACTGGCGCCGTACCAGCAAAGTTAATGGTACCGCCTGCATAGGTATAGCTTGGGGTGCTCACCACATCTGTGCTTTCAGCTGTGGAATAACTGCCTAGAACAACGGCATTATCTAAAGTTGTCGTTACATGATCACCTAGTACATAGGTATTATTTGCCGTCACATGATTGTAGGCACCCACCACAGCATTGCTTTCACCCTTTAACTCTGCATTATGGCCTATGCCATAGTTAAAGTTACCATCCACTGTAGAGTTAGAGCCGATCAACACCGTATTATTACCTGTGCTGTCACCAGCTTGGCCTGTGCCAAGCCATACGTTTTTATTACCAGTCGCACCAGAACCAGCGAAGGAACCGATAGCAATCGTATTGGATATAGTCGAATTAAATCCAGCGGCAAAATTACCGAGGAAATTATAATCGCCCTTACCATTTAAAAAGGTCTTTGAACCTAGTGCAACATTGGCACCACCACTGGATCCATTCAACGATATCCGGCCAATGGCGATATTATTGCCCTTTGCATTAGGATCGTTAGGGTTTTGATATGGATTGCCATTACTAGTACCCGCTTGTCCACCAAGGGATACATTGTCCGAATTAGTAAAGTTAGAATTTCCTGGTATGCCGATATTATAGGCTGCACCACCTGTTGAAACGATAGGTGTATCGGCGGCCTGCACTAGGCCCATAGAAGATACACTAAACATACTAACCATTGAAACAATACATAATTTTGTTGCGTAATTCATATTACGTCCCTCCCACACTCTCAAAATGTGTTGCTATACTCCCGCTAGCGTTCTCGAGGCACCATAAATTTCAGCCACCACGTAAGGATTTCCGCAGGTACTCAATTTAGCGAGTATCCGTTTCGTATAATCGAGATGTTCTAACAAAGCATCGCGTAGTTTGCGTTGCACGTGGTCAGGGGAATGAAATACGAGTATAGGATCAAAGTCTCCTATGATGATATACGTTGTATGTGGTTCTGGTCCTGGCTCAATGCGGTATTGAAATGGAACGATAACGTTGAATAAACCATATACCACATCACGCCCGATAGGTTTGCGCGATTTCAGGCTCGCAAAGGTCATGTTCGGACTCATTGTTCTAGGGTCCGTATACATCGGCTTTGTCCGCCTCGACGATTGAATGCCGTTTGCTAGAACTCCCTCGTGGTGCGCTACCTCTTTCAAAACCGTCTTAATAGATTTATGAACGATTTCACGCCGACCATCTACATAATAACAAGCAGTACAATCACCGCCATCAATATAGATTGGGATCAAGCAACATATATGGTGATCCACATCACCATATATTGCATTTGGGTTACAAGAAATTAATTCGTTATTACTTACATTTGTAGACGTTGTATTCAACATTATCTTAACCTTTCTTAAGATTAATAAATAGTCAGTAATAAAATTAGGAATTCCTCTTGTAAAAGCTTAAATAACACGTGTTATAGTAGGTGCTTTAGCAGCACTTATGAGTTAATTGTATACCTATAATTACAAACTGTAAATATATAAATTAAAAAATATTTTAGATTTTTAAAAGTTACTTATAACTATGCATATTTTGCATATCTTGAATATCGAATTCTTTGTTATCCGCTACCATCATATAGTACCGCAATTGGTCGATGGCCTTTTGATGGCGCTGTTGCACAGCCTGCCTAGATTGATGCGTCTCACATCCTATGTCTACGCAGCTCTTGCCATCTCGATATAGGGCATACAATAACTGTTGTTGCTGCCGTGGCAGTTTTCTGAAAGCAGTCCACAGACGATTGCGCAATTCGTCTTCGGTCACCGTTCCGATGATGTCTCGTTCAATATCTACATCATCGGGAAACTGATCCATAGCGCGCTCTGATACATCGTCTCCGGTGCACAGCGGCAAGGTCAACTCGTGACGCCACTGATGAGCCGATTGCTTATAAAAATTGAGATAACCATAATGAATGGCTGCTTTCACATAGCCAGAAAATGGTACCTTTCCCG
>ERZ773212.496-NODE-496-length-19062-cov-4.422423_pt1 | contig 19062 bp, 16 predicted proteins | sample MGYA00581005_ERZ773212 | MGnify/ENA primary metagenome ERZ773212 (study PRJEB29015, sample SAMEA2738154) | human oral metagenome | biome: human oral; feature: human-associated habitat; material: saliva | place: China | collected 2196 ... | reverse complement strand
TAGTACAATCAAATACGCATTGGGGATTGGCCAAGCGGTAAGGCAACGGGTTCTGGTCCCGTGATCGGGGGTTCGAATCCCTCATCCCCAGCCATCAATAGTTCTATCGCTGTACGTTAAGGAATTGTAGGGCTATCTGTAAGATGGGGGATATGTCCCCGATTTTCAGGTTTACTCAACCTAACCACGATTCAAGGATTATCTAGGTCGCCTAAGACCACCTTTCTTTATTATGGAACAATGCAGCAATGAAGACGTAATAAGCAAAACAAAAATGATCAAGTTTGGATCGGGTAAAAAAGAATACCTCGCCACCATTAAGGCAACAAGAGGATCAAACTTTACCAATGACGAACTGTTGGCATTATGGTCGTTTAATAATCATACTAATAGACTAGTTAAATTTATAAGACCTTTTTACAAGGAAATGATAATCTCGTACGCTATGCCAACAAACGAGAAAGCCATAAGCAACAAGAATGTTCCTACCGAATTGAGACTTTCAGCTGCTATTAATGAACTAAGACCGTTTATGCTCAATGGAGATTCAATCAACTTCTATAAGACCGTGGGTGTAATTCACAAACAGTTCCGGGGTAATGTTGAGTTTGAAGAGTGTATGAAATGGTACAAGCAATTGTGGAGAAGATACGACATTAACGTTAACAATAAACACGCAGCTAGAATAAATACTAGGTATAATATAGACAATATTTCAATCACGACCTATCCAGAGCTTCTTAGAATATTTATGTACGGTAAATATATTCACAATAACGACAATCCAAAAAGTACCGCCATTGTGTATCGCATTGAAAAAAGCCTCTACTACCCTAGTATCAAAGCAGAGCTTGGAGTGTGTATATCTCATATTTGCAATATCCTTTGCATTTTTAATGGAGACTTCGTAAAGCCAGTTCTAAAAATCCATAAAAATACTATCAGGAGCTTAAACTGGCAATCTATAAACAAGGGAGCGGCCAATAGAAAGTTTTGTTTGTAGGATGATTTACCACATGGGAAAAGCTGTCAGGTAGAAAAGAACGATCTGCCTGTTATTTTATTGAAACCTCAATTTAGTTCATCAGGACTTCATGGAGAATATTGAAGATGCACTAAAAGCATTAAATACACAAGCAACTCGGTTGAAATACAACAATACACTACTGCCGCTGGTACTTCAGCTGGGCGTCTTGCTTGGTGATACTGACCGGTGGATAAAAGGAGTCATTAAAGGTTGGCCAGTTGCGATAAGCACCATGCTTTTTGCTAGTCGTGATCGCCATGTCAGTGTAGGCTGCCGAGTCGCAAGTCTGGATGATCAAGCAGACATCGGCCAGCGCCTTAGCGTCGTTCTCGGTGACGTTATCCACGCCCGAGTTGGTCAGTAGGTTACGGCAGAACGATAGTAACTCAGTCCGAGCATCCAGATCGCCCTTAATAAAGCCACGAGTGGTCAAGTGTTGCCCTTCGCCGATGATGCCGGTGATCAGCCGGCGCATATTTTCTTTGATATCAACCTTCCGCATAAACTGATCCGCCTCACGAACGTTATAGATGTGTTGATTGCGCTTATCGCCCCTCCTGGCTGACTCAGGCTTACCCAGATCGTGCGTCAGTAAGGCAAGTCGGATAATCGGCAATAGATCCGCCGGCAACTTATCGGCGTAATTATTGTCAAAGTTACGCAGTACCGTCTCGGTATGCTCTTCCAGAGTAAATTTCTCCCAGTTACCGGCATCAGCCTCGTATATCCTCCGGTAGCCCGGGACTTCCATAGCTTTATCCACCAGCTGCTCGGGAGTGGCGTAGAGGTTATTAGATAAGTAGTCGACAAACGAACCCCCGGTCTTCGCCTCAGTCTCCAGACCGTCAGCCAGACGAATAGCAATATCGCCAAACTCTCGTGCGGTAGCTTGACGCCTGTGAGATACCTCTGTCTCAGTATCGACTTTAGCGAGATCAAACAGAAAGACCGGCTCAATATCCTTCAGTATGGTCGCCGACCGAACCCTCTCCCTCACTCCGACGACATGGGCATTCCTCAACCAGCTCGCCACGTAGGTCTGATTGATCGGATAAGTATCCCGGTAGGCATCTTGCTTCTTTAGGTAGCCATTGACAATTTGCACCGGGTCAACGGTCATCAACTTCTGAGTGCACATCGCCCCGGTAATGTGCCGCACCGTCATATAGTCAATCCCCAGCCTCTCGGTAATTTCCGGTAGGTCAGACAGTTTAGGCAGACGACCGCCGGCACCCAGGAAGTCTTGTGGGTGAAAACGAGTCAAGATATCTCGATGCTCAAAATCAAGTGGAGCGCCAACCATAAAGGGAACTCTTAGCCTAGTGAGAGCCTGTTTGATCTGCTCTTTCTCCTCGGCAGAGCGACCAACCTGGCTGAAACTACCGTCAATAATGGTGGCATCGGCGTCTTCCGAGACGATCCGATGAACTTCGGGCTGACCACCCTCCAGACGACTCCGCTCGTCAGCAAAGCTCTGAGCATTCTCAGCAGTATCTGTCGCCAGAGCTGAGACTTTATTAACATTATCATGGCTGGTGGTGTCACCATCATTACGAAAACCCGGCGAGACCTTCCAGTCATCTCCATTAGCATTGCTACGACCGTGATATAGCTCAAGTGAGTTAAGCGGCGTAAATAGCCCGACCTCCTCCAGATATTTGATCGCCTGATATTTTCCCCGATCGTCGATACTACGGCTACGCTCTTGACGAGAGACAAGCTGAGGCTCGTCTACCGACTCATGGGACACCGCAGATAACGCTACTTGATTATGTCTCATTTTTATCTCCTAAATACCTAATAGTATGATTGTAACACACCGGCTAGCTAAATCGCTCATTACTTACCTAGCAATCGACGGAACCAGCGGACCATCGATACAAGCAGCTCTCGCCCCGAGGAGCCGGCCAGTAGCTTAAACGTTCCGACGACCACCCTTCTCGCTTCCGGATCACTCGTTCGGATATCGTGGAGTACCCGGTGCCAATGCTTAGCTAAATACCAACGCAGATCATCAGTGGTGCGGCAGTTCGCCCGGACGAGCATCCGATATAGCGCATCGGCAAAAGCCTTCCTTTGCTCCATAGTTAATTCACTAAGCCAGCGCCGAATGGTTCGATTGACATATCGAGACGAGCGACTGACGTGACCGACCGTTGCCAGCCTAATTCCGTCAACCCGCCACGACAGTGAGTCGTGCTGGTTGACCAGTCGAGCATCGCTCTGTACCACTCGGATATCACCCGCCCGCTCATCCAGCAGCAACCCAACCAACGCTCCCTCGGGCACAGTACTATGGATTCGACCTTTTAGATTGCGCCACTGCACCGGACTAAATGTCTCCGCCAAGAAGCCCGGTCCATCATGATTGTAGACCGCTACGATACGATCTCTAGTAGCTCGGTCAGCCATCAATCCGGCGTAAACAGCCAGATTGCCACCTTTGCTATGACCGCCCGGTATTAACCAATTCTGTGATAATCCGGCTATCATCTGCAAGTAGTGGAGTGCCTCTTGCTGAGCCGGTAAATGACGCCGAAAGGTCATATTTAGATCTTCCTTCCAGCCCGCTAGGCTATCATCAGTCCCTTGAAAGGCTAAATAGTCAAGATAACCCCGGTCGGTATTGATCGAGAAGGTAACTGCCCCAAACTGCTCCTCCAGCGTGCTGTCAACCTGATGGCGATAGTGATGCAGCAAGACCTCGTCAAAGCGACGGCTCTTAGCGCAGACTCTTAGCAGCTCCGCCCCTCGGGCTCGGTTCCACATCAGTCTGCCCAGCCGTTCAGCCTCAACCAGCCGGTCAAGCTCGGATAGGGTGCAATTGAAGTTGCCGATCTTGCCAAAGGGCGAAACCGTCAGGTCGGCATAGCAGAGCGTTGATAAGATCAAGCTATCCACTTCGTTAAATGGTAGTCGCCAGAAATTACAGCTGCCGTACCGCTCGACATACTGTATGACACTCCGGGTCGCCCGTCGTCGCTTCATACCCAGATTATAACAAGTGCTATAATGATTATAACCAATCACACCTCGGTCACTGTGCGGTTTCATAAGATTATCCTGAGATGGTACGAGCTAACGACGGATGCTCTAGGCCTTTGGATACCCCGAGCTAGCCGTCTTAGTTTTTTCTTAGGAGTTTTATGAATCCAATCGCATCAATCAATCAGCCGGTCGACGTCATCGTTTCTTTTAGTCGCTCAGCTCACACCACCGGAGTTATGCCCGTCAAGATGCGTCATCATGGCGTCGATATCAGCCTGACTAAGCTGGGGCTATGCTACCCCATCCGACACGGCGCCAGGCTGTGCTATATCTTTGACGTCAGCGACGGCACCAATGACTACTCTCTGGAATTTGATACGACGACCCTGCGCTGGACTCTACTGTCATTGATCGATGGGGCAAACTTATGAACTTTCAGATTAACCCTGCCCTGCCACAGATCATGTGGCTGGATCTCAATAGCGCCTTTGCCACCACCGAGCAACAAGCTTATCCCGGCCTGCGCCACCGACCGGTCGGGGTCACCAATCGAACTAGTCCCAACTGCTGCATTATTACTGCCAGCTACGAGGCTAAAGCGCAGGGTGTTCATACCGGTATGAGACGTATAGAGGCTCTGCGTCAGTGTCCCGGACTGATCCTGGTCGAGTCTCACCCCGCTAAGTACAGCGCCGTTTACCGGCGTCTATTCCGGATCATGCACAGCTATTCACCCGACTGCGACATGAAGTCGATCGACGAGGGCTATATTGACCTAAAGTCGACCAGCTACGACACACCGGCTAAATTAATCCGGCTGGGACAAGAACTAAAAGATCGGGTCAGACAAGAAATCGGCGAGTACTTAACTATCAATGTTGGACTAGGCAGCAATCGCTTCCTGGCTAAGCTGGCCGCCGGTCTGCACAAGCCCGACGGACTGGATATGATCACCGCCGACAATCTAGTCCAAGTATATAGCCGGCTCCAGCTGGAAGACCTGACCGGCATCGCCGAGCACTTAGGGCGTCGCTTGCGCCGAGCCGGTATCAATACACCGGTGCAATTCCTGGGAGCAAACGAGGTAACTCTACGCCGGCAGGTTTTTCATGGTATCACCGGCACTTACTGGTATCAGCGGCTGAGAGGATACGAAGTTGACGATCAGCCGACCAAGCTAAGTATGATCGGACGACAGTGGGTGGTTGACCATGGTGGCAACGACGAAGATTACCTGAGCTCTTGTCTACATTGTCTAGCCGAAAATGTCGGACTAAAGCTCCGCTACCGCCAGATCAAAGCTCGTGGTGTTTGCGTCCGGTTGCGCCTGCAAGCAGGTGGGCATTATCAGCGCAAGGTTCTATCATCCAGTCCTTTTGACTCCGACCAAGCTATCTGGCAGCTAGCCGAGCCACTATTCCGAGCTCGTCCCGCCGGTCGCATTTGCCAGCTGGGGATATATGTTTATTATTTTCAGTCGACCAACCAAGACCAACTTAGCCTGCTCAGTCAGACCACTCGCTCCACTAGTCTAGTTAAGGCGATCGACCAAATCAATCAGACCTACGGACTAGCCACGATTCACTCAGCCCACTCCAGCCTCGGTATCAAGTACGTCCGCCAGAAAGTACCTTTCGGTAGTACGAAATACTTTGATCTGCTTATTGACTAAATAACCTATAGGCTTTACCATTTTGTATAAGGAAATGGTAGAAAAGAGATGTTAGCTAAGTTACGAAAAATCGCCAAGAGTCTGTGGCTATTAGTCGCCACCAGTGGGTTGGTCAGCATAGTAGTTGGTCTAGTAGCGATGATCAGGCCTCAGCTCGTCTTGTCGGTCTTTATTTATCTCTTCGGCGTCTTAGTTCTACTGATATCGGCTATCATATTAGGCAAGTCTCTGCTCAGTGTTAAGAAAGACAATCTATGGTGGACGTCGATGATCTTTGCCGTCTGTGGCATCAGTATCGGCACTATGGTACTGGCTAATCCGATCGTCGCCCAAGCTTTCATCGCAGCTATCCTAGCTATCTATATCTTCATCCAGTCATTACTGGGCTTAATCGCCACTTCCTACTCTGAGGACAATGAATCCAAGCCGCTCGTCACCACCATCGGTATCATCGGTGTCATTCTCGGTTTCTTGGTGCTATTCCAGCCCCGACTAGCCACCACGGGGATGATGTGGATCGTCGGCATCTACATCTTTGCCTATGGTCTAGTGGCAGAGTATTATGCCATCCGAACCTACCGCAAGACCAAAACGCTCCGCCAAGCTATCCGTAAGGCGGAACGAGGAGCTAATCAATCCACCAAGACTAAGCATGACCCCGATGATATCGCCGAGGCAGAGGTAGTCCGGACTAAGGCTAAATCAGCCGATCAAACGCAGAAAGACTAGCATGCACTTGGTACATCTGCTAATACTGCCGCCCATCATCATGGGAATCATCCAGGGAGCGACGGAGTTCATCCCCGTCTCCTCCTCAGGACACCTGATCATAGCCAGCCATCTACTGAGGCTACATCACGGCGGTCATTTATTTATCCAAGCACTTGATTTCGGCACAACCCTAGCTCTGATCATTTATTTCCGGCGCCAGCTAAAAGAGCTAGCTCGACAAGTGTTTATCGAGCACGACTATCGTCTGCTCCGCAATATCGCCATCACCTGTCTGCCCGTCGGGATAATTGGCTTCACTATGTCAAAGTTTGTCGAGCACTCGGCTTTCTTTGCCAGTAGCTTGGTCATCGCCGTCTCGTTAATCATCTTCGGTATTATCATGGTCGTGCTAGAGAGACTGCCTCGATTGTCAGATGTTGCCGATGGACGGGAGTTATCGCCGAGTCGAGCCCTCGTCATCGGGATGGCTCAGTGTCTGGCTCTAGTGCCGGGAGTGTCTCGCTCCGGCTCTACCATCATCGCCTCTCGCCTCTGTGGACTCAAGCCCAAGCAGGCGACCGAGTATTCTTTCCTCGCCAGCATCCCCATCATGCTGGCTCTACTAGCTAAGTTAGTCGTCAAGAATACCGGTTTCATCGTTCATCATTGGCAGCCACTCTTGCTCGGCAATATCTTCGCTTTCATCGTCGGCATCGTCGCCGTCAGGCTTTTCTTAACCTATCTAGAGAAGCACGACCTCAGAGCTTTTGGCGCTTACCGGATCAGCATAGCTATCATCATTATCTATCTACTATCAACGGGGGCACTACCGCACTAAATAAGGTATAATGAAGATATATGCATAGCAGAGTAAGCGTTGGTGGGGTTCGACTCTGGCAAAAGAGGTTGATCTTTTCGATCATCCTGTGTCTACCGGCAACCGGTTTCTTGGCTCTAGACTGGCTAATACCTAATTCAGCTATTAACCGCACCCTTCAGCCATGGGCGCCTCTGGCGACCTGCCTGATGTCCACCCTAGCGATTATCTATCTGGGGCTGGTCTTCTGGCGCAGTACCATCCGGGGTCTAAAGCATCAGCTATTTAATGTAGATAGCCTCATTACCATCGGCACTTCGGTCGCCTACGCTTATAGCTGTATTAGCTTCGTCCTACTTGCTCTCCAGAATAACTCGCTCGTCGTCCCCGCTAGTCGGCGAGTGCCACTTTACTTCAGTACGGTCACCTTTCTGTTCGTCTTCGTAGTTCTTGGTAAATGGCTGGAGATGCGGGCGATTAGCCGAGCGCAACAATCAGTCAAGCAGTTAATCCGGCTCAAGCCCAGCCTAGCTCACGTCGTCAGCGGCGGTAACATCATCAATATACCCGTCGATCGAATCGAGGTCGGCGATAGAGTGATCATTAATCCTCACGAACGCATCCCTATCGATGGTTACGTCGTTGATGGCGTTTCTTCGGTTAATGAAGCGATTATTACTGGCGAGAGCGCACCCGTCAGCAAGCAGCTAGACAGTCGGGTGATCGGTGGTACCACCAATGGCTCAGGTGAGCTGGTCATCATAGCTGACCACTTATATGAAGAGACACTGCTAGCCCAGATCATCCAGCTAATCCGGAGTACTCGTTCTGATCGAACGATCAACGAAGACATCGCTGATCGTATGTCCAATGTCTTCGTCCCGCTAGTCATTCTCTTTGCCCTGATCTGTTTCGCCGTCAGATATTTCTTCCTTGGCTCCGACTTATCGTCGGCCATGACTATGTTCATCTCCATTATCATGGTGGCTTGCCCCTACGCTTTTGGTCTGGCTAGCCCCAGTGTAACCACCGCTAGCGTCGACCTGGGCACTCGGAATGGCATCTTGATCAAAGGTAGCAGGAGCTTAGAGTCGCTAAGCCAAGTTGACACTATCGTCTTTGATAAAACCGGCACCCTGACCAAGGGTCAGCTAGCCGTGACCGATGTTGTCACGATCTCTGCCACCGCTAAGGAAACCATGTCTATCGCCAGTAGCCTAGCCAAGCACAGTCTCCACCCCCTAGCTCAGGCTATCTACCAGCGATCCAGCAAGCGCCAGATTGAGACTAAAGCAGTCAAACGACTGGAGGTGACAATCAACCGGGGTATCAGCGGGTTAATCGGAGGCAAGAAATACTACCTGGGTAGCGAAGAGTACGCTCGCAAGTTGCATAAGTCCGGCCTGCCCGATACTTCAAAGCTACGTCGAATGGGCAAGATGATTTGCTACGTCTTCACCAGACAGCAAATTTTGGGCGTGATCGGCATCTCCGACCAGCCGAAAGAAGGGGCTGTCGGGCTGATCAAACAGCTCCATCAGCTAGGCATCAAGACCTATCTGCTCTCCGGCGACAGCGAGACAGCCACTAAGGCAATCGCTCGCCGGCTCGGGATCAAGCAGATCATTGCCAACACCAAGCCGGACGACAAGGCTAAAGAAGTGATCAGCTTGCGTCAGAAAGGTCACGTCGTAGCCATGGTCGGTGACGGCATCAATGATGCACCGGCCTTGGCTAGTGCCAGCGTCGGTATCGCCATCGGCACCGGTACCGAGGCAGCCATTGAGACGGGAGATATCGTCATTGTCAATGGCAGCCCTCAGCTAATCTATAGCGCCCTCCGGTTAGCCAAGCTGACCACTCACAAGATCAGACAAAATATCTTTTTCTCACTCTTCTACAATGTCGTCAGCTTGCCGATTGCCGCCGGCACACTAGCCGGTATCGGGGTCGAACTAAGCCCCGAGCTAGCCAGCTTGATCATGGCGATGTCGATCACTACCATTACCGTCAATTCCCTAACTCTGCGTATTTCCGACCTTAACGACGAGCGTGACCTGACCAGCAGCGTCGCCCCGATCATCCTCTTCATGCTCTTCACCGTCATTTACGTTATTTTCCTGATGGCAGGTACCAGATAGCTAGAAGTGGTGCAAACGGGAGGTTGCCAGGGGCGTATATCACTCTTAAGCGTCTAATCGACTCGGGTAATCACTGCCTCATATGGGGCAAGCGGCTTGGCTAGATCACCCCGCCCAATATAGCTACTGCAGACTAGCTCTCCCTTAGCTATCTCAGCCGCCGGAGCGACATATCTAGAAGACAAATTGCTGGTAACCTGCAGCTGGTAGCCATCAAGTAGCCGTCGATAGCAAAGGATGTTGCCACGGTCACCGATGAACTTGATGGCGCCGTCTTGTAAGATCAAACTACTCTTGCGCAGAGCGATCAGCTGACGATAGTAGCTCAGCACCGAGGTCGGATCGTTGTCTTGCGCTTCGACATTAATTATCTGGAAAGCCCGGTCAAGAGCTAGCTGTGGCGCCACTTCGCTAAAGCCGGCATACTCGTCATCACTCCAATACATCGGAGTACCGGCATTCAGCTCCGCCCGACCAAACCGTTGCCTCAGGCTGGGCGTGCCGATCTCTTGACCCTGATAGATACAAGGTATGCCCGGCATAGTTAGCATGATTGTCGCCAGCATCTTGGCGACCTCCTCTCGGTACCGGTCACCGGCACAGAGCGTCACCAAGCGAAGAGTGGTCTCACTCTCCAGCTCAATCATAGTCGCATCATACCTAGCCCTAGCCACCAGGTCACGCTTGAGCTTCTTTAAGTTCAAACCGCCGCCGGGTCGATAATCGCTTAGAAGAGGGTCTTGGTATGGCACGAACCCTGCCACGCCTTTCTTGAGCCAATAGTCACAGACCTCTGCCTCAGCCAGACTAGCAGGGATAGATAAGACGACCTTTAGCCGTCGCTCCCGAGCTCGGCTAATCAGGTCAATCAATTGCAGCATCGTGCCGAGACGAGTACTGAGTGACATCAAGTCACCCGGCTTTGCCTGATCTCCTTGGTGAGTCAGCTCATATAGCGACAGGACGATAACATCCACTCCCAGCTCGGCGATATAGTCAAGCCTACTAGTGAGACCGGCTAGGTCGCCCAGGCCATCGCCATCTGAGTCTTGGTAGCTCCGGATTAGCACTCGGTAAGCCACAGAGTGCTCAAGTAGCCTGGCATTCCGACCGCCATCGATATATTCGTTATACTTTGCCCGCCCCTGCATAGCAACATTATACCATTAGCGTAAGCATTTCATTGTAATATATACAAACCTCTTGCGCTCAGCCGGTTAAACGTGCTAGTATATACGTAAGCAAAAGTTCAAACAAAAACTTAACAAACGTTATGCTTTCGAGCGAATTTTTGCTTTTGTCTCCACCACACACCTCTTGGGTCGGCCACTGCCGACCCTCTTTGTTTTATCGGAGCGACCACGCCGATTACCGTTTGAAATTGTTCAATATTATTATCGCTACGAATCAGCCGAGAGATCAACCTGATGTTCCCGGCGCCATTTCCCAATCAGGGCATGGTTACCTGAGAGAAGCACCTCCGGTACTCGTTTCCCCTCATACTCTTCCGGCCTAGTATACTGAGGGTACTCCAGCGCATCCAGCTGCGAATAGCTTTCGATCACTGTCGCTTCGTCGCCGCCGCCAAGTACACCCGGTAGCAAACGAACGATCGAGTCGATCACGATCATGGCCGGCAGCTCGCCACCAGTTAGCACATAACGACCCACCGAGATTTTCTCATCCACCAACCCCTCAACCCTGGCGTCGAAACCTTCATAGCGCCCGCAGACGATGATGTAATCATCATCACTCTTCGCATGTAGCCGTGCCTGCTTTTGATCCCAGACCGTCTTAGCCGGTGTCATCAACAGCACCTTTGCCCGAGGTAAGATCTGCCTAGCCCGCTCTATCGCCTTAGCCAGCGGCTCGATCATCAACAGCATACCCGCCCCGCCGCCGAAGGGCTTATCGTCGACCTGACGCCGAGGCCCCAGCCCATAGTCACGTAGATTGATTAGCTGAAACTCCGCCTTTCGGTCTTTCTGCGCCTTCCACATCATCGACGAACCCAGCACCGGCTTGAACATCTCAGGGAATAGCGTTATCACGACAAACCTTTTCATCATGGCTGATTATAGCATGTGCCGGATAGTTCACACTGAAAAACCGCCCTAATAAATAGGACGGCTTTACAGCACAAATAAATCTCACATTTTAGTTCGCGCACATTTCGAACTAAGGATATTATATATCAAGATCATCGAGGTCTGCAAGGTTCTGACGAAGCTTATCGGCACGACTAAGTGTCTTTTCCACATCTTCAGTGGCTTTATTTTCCACAGTATCGACAGCCTCGTCGTTTTCTGTTGTAGATGTCGCCTCACCGGCTTCGCCCTGATTGTCTGTGTCCACAATCTTAAGATTATAGCGAGCATCATTCTTCGCCCCAAGTGCTCGCAAGATATTGCGCAGGCTCTGAGCCGTCGCTCCCCGACGACCAATTACTCTGCCCAGGTCATCAGGTGCGACACTCAGCTCGAGAAGAACGCCTCGGTCATCTTCTGTTCGCTTGACAGATACCTGATCCGGATGATCTACCAGCTTACCAACCACAAACTCAACAAATTGCTGTTCTATCATATCCGCCTCCTATTTAGCTAGGCTAATTCTAACAAAAACCCCGCTGCCATGCAATGAGCGGGGCAACCATCCTTTACCAATGTATGTTTACTCGGCAGGCTGATCCTGCTCGGCTGTTTCAGCCGGCTCTGACGGCTCGGCTGCACTGCTATCACTAGCTGTAGTCCCCTCGGCCTGCGCCTCGACCGGCTCCTCTTTGGGCTGATTGCGACGTAGCTTCTCAGGGTTGCGAATATCTCGCTGCTTGCCCCTGGCTGTCTTAACCCATTTCGGCATCGTCATTCCTTCGCCGGTCAAGATACGTACTACTCGATCGGTTGGCTGGGCCCCATGGCTAAGATAGTTCTCGATAGCCTCTTTATCTAGCTGAACCTGCTTGGTGTGTGGATTATATGAGCCAACATAAGCCACTACCTTACCGCTCGACGGATGGCGCAAGACGTCTTGCACGATCACCCGGTAAGTAGCGTAGTGGGTTTTACCTTGGCGTTGTAAACGGATTGCGAGCATTTATCTCCTTAACTTAACTGATTACTCTATGACGGATTAGCCATATTCTACTAGAAGTCGCCCCTGTCTTCAATAGCCCGGCAGGACTCACAGCCTACTTGCCCATCGCACGCCGGATGAATGCATGACCACAGCAAGCCGCTCGGGCTACTTGGCTACCTTCCAGCGCTCCAGCTGATCAAATGGATCAGACTTAGGGTCGCTCGGTTCGACTGTAGAATCCGCATCAGTCTCGTCTGGATCCTCCTCCGACTCTGACGTCGACGATTCCTCCTCTGAAGTATCAAGGTCAGCCTCAGTCTCGTCAGCAGTAGTTTGATCGTCATCCTTTTCAGCTTCAGCCTCGTCTTTATCCTCATTGGTATCATCAGAGTCGAGATCGGGCCCACCATCATCCACCTCGGACTCAGGCTCACTCTTGTCCTCATCCACCTGCTCTTGCTTAGCCTGCTTCTCATCGCCCGACTCGTCACCCGTGCCCACATTAGCACCATAGCCGACTCGATTAATCCGAGCCAACTCCGCCATCAGAGCGACATCCTCGCCGGTTGGTAGCTTAGCCCCTTCCGCCTTTAGCTCTTTGATCATAGCCGTTACTTCTTTATCCCGACCGGCCTTATCCAGACTTACGATCGGGTTATCTGATGTAGTTGGCTTATTACCACTCTCCACCATCGCCCCTTCGACCACGACAGCTTGTAGCGACTTCCGGATATCCACCTTTTCCATGTCAGTTCGCATGCCATCTTGATCAGCCGACTTGACCGTCTCGTCAGCTACGAAGACCAAGGCATCGTCTGTCGCTGCCGTCAGCTCCGCTCCGCTAGCACTGGTGGTATGCCCGACAAACTGCTCAGTTTCTTTGATATCGCGCATCGCCTCTGTCACCATCACCCGACCTTTTTCGCTAGACTGCTCTACTTTGGGCTTTGACTTCAGTAGCTCGGGCGACTGTGGGAGGGCGTTTGTCTCGTCACTATCTTGCATCTTTTAATTTTCTCCTGCTTGATTAATTGCTACTGGGGTGAATTATATCACACTAGTGATGGATGCCACTAAGTGACATCCATCAAAATAATACCTGGTACGCACAAAAGGACTTGAACCTTCACGAGCATAAGCTCACTAGCACCTGAAGCTAGCGCGTCTACCAATTCCGCCATGTGCGCAAATGCGGGTGTCTCCATCCCGCTCTATAAGGTGCGACCTTTCGGCATTACGCACTTGATTATATCACACTAGCCACGCAGATTATACTGTGCTAGCCGACCTAGCGAGTAAGACTTGCGTAGCACCGACAAGACTTCTTTCCGAGTTATACCATCGTCCCGCACGCCCGGATTCAAGATACCATAAGGATCAAATGCTTTTTTGACCTGACGATGCAGGTCGGCAACCGCCTTACTCTCCTGATCCTTCGCCCACAGTGACAGCAATCGTCCCGTCCCGGCACAACCAGCCAATGAGCCCTCGTAGCTACTAGCGATCTTGCTCAGCTTGTCCATCACACGTACGATCACTTGCCTCTGACCCAGATTCGCCAAATTAACCAGTGGATAGACAGATATTAGCCCCGATCCGAAGTTGCACCACATACCGGCCTGCAGATGGTTGCTATCCAGAGCGCCTCGCACTTCTCGCATAACATCAGCCAGGTCATTAACCGGAATAGACAGCTCGGTCACTAGCGGGATAGCCGTCGTGCCACCATCGCTGTAATTCGTAATCGCCGAGACACAGTTGTAAACAGCCATCATCTTGTCTACGTCGTCCGGCTCAATGGCGATATTGGCGTCGACCACCCCCGCTTGCTCCATTATCTTAGCGATCTTGCGCAGCTTGCGGCTGCTGTGCTTGTCATCAAACTCGATAAACATCAGTGAGGCGGGCAGCCCCTTAGTAATACCGCTCCATGGCTGATAGCCGGTAATCTCGTGCACTAACGACAAGGTGTCGCCATCTACCACCTCAACCATCGCCGGCTCCAGCTCAAGGATCAGGTTGGCTAAGTCGGTCGCATTAACATCATCGCCCAGCGCCGCCACCACCAAGGTGTCGTCCATCGGCGTGTCAATCAGGCGCAAGATCGCCTGTGTCACTATCCCCAGCGTCCCCTGTGAGCCCACTAGGAGTGGTGTCAGGTCGAAGCTACCGTCTTTACCTCGCACCTGATCTAGAGCATAGCCACCATCAAGCACTCGACGATCGGCAATCTCTTGCACTACCTCCGGATTGTCTTCTATCAGGCTATCCACCGAACGGTAGATATCTCCCTCTAGTGTCTGTAGCCCTTTCTTCTCGCTCAGCTCACGCCTAGTCAGCCGCCCGGTCTGAATGATCTCACCATTAGCCAGGACAACCTCCAGCTTGTCCACCCAGTCTCGCATCGAACCATACTTGGCGAACTGCCGCCCCGGGGCGTTAGTAGCAATCATCCCGCCGATAGTCGATACTCGACTGTAGCCGCTGGATATTGGCAGGGTCAGCCCCTGAGTAGCAACGGCTTGATTAAGCGCATCTAGCTCCAGCCCCGGCTGGACTCGAATCATCCGGTACTTGAGGTCAAACTCCATGATCTGCGACATGTGAGCCGGGAAAGATATCGCTACTCCCCGACCGATCGCCGCCCCTGTCACATCCGTACCGTTACCCCGTGGCGTAATCGGCAGCACCTGACCTCGCTCGGCAAGGCGCCAAGCAAAACGAGCGACCTTGCGCACGTCATCAGCTATCCTCGGATACGCCACCAGATTAGGCGTCAGCGACAAGATACTCCCATCAGTCGCAAATTGCTTCCTTACGTTATCCGTCGCCACCACATCACCGGTAATGTGCTCATTCAGATAATCAGTAATCTTGCTCATGCTAAGAGTATAGCACACAAATCATCCCTCTATTCCGAAACCGACTCGGTAGCAGGTGTAACGAAAAATAATATCTCTGGTGCGGATGAAAGGACTTGAACCTTCACGCCGTGAGGCACATGCTCCTAAGGCATGCGTGTCTACCAATTCCACCACATCCGCATATGGCTCGTCATGGAAACCTAGCTAGATTATAGCATATCATTCTTGTAATCCTATTTGCCATCACCATCGCTCGCTGTAGGCAATCTATTTACTATAGTAAATAGATTGCACACCCCCCCTTTTTTAACCTATTTTATCAATAGCACCCTGAGACAGGGCGACATCTAAAAAGGCAGACACTCTGATCGTCGAAGAGCCTCGGATAACCATACACACCACGTGTATAGCCGGGAGTGCCAATCTATACACTGGGTGACTATGGCTATTGCCATAGCTATGCACTCGGTGTATACTCGCATTATGAACGCACAATATGTTCTACTTAGCTTCCTCGCCGATGAGTCAAACTACGGCTACGAGCTAAAGAAAAAATATGATAGCTACTTTGGCAAAGATAAGCCCATATTACCCGGGCAAATCTATTCGTCACTAGCTAGATTAAAAAGAGATAATAAGATAAAGGAGGTATCTGACACTAGTAATTCCGGTTCCAGCGGACCTGACCGAATTCGCTACGAGATAACTGACCTGGGTAAAGAGCAACTTAAGAGGTGGCTAGCCTCACCGGAAAAGCCGGCACCCCAGCTTCAGGCGACTATGTATGTCAAGACGGTTCTCGCTATATTAATGGACGGTGATGCCGCTCCATACCTGGACAACCAACGTCGTGCTCACATTCAGAAGATGCGATCGCTGACCGACGAACGGCGTAACAGCAACCTGTCTGACATGCTTCTGATAGATCATGCTCTCTACCACCTGGAGGCAGACTTGCGCTGGATTGAGCTAACTATCTCACGTCTAACAAAATTAAAGGAGGAACTATCACATGGACGATCCGATCATTAGCGCCAAGAATATCAAGAAGTCGTTTGGGCAGACGCACGCCCTGCGTGGCATCAGCCTAGATATTCAGCCCGGCGAGATACTCGCTATCATGGGCCCGAGCGGCTCAGGCAAATCAACTTTACTACATAGCCTAGCCGCCATCACCAAGATAGATAGTGGTGAAGTCTATTTTGACGGCAAACGTATCGACAAGCTGAGCGATGACAAGCGAAGCAAGCTGCGTCGCACTAACTTTGGCTTCATCTTTCAGTTTGGTCAGCTAGTGCCGGAGCTAACCTCGCTCGACAACATCGCTCTACCACTGCTACTTAACGGTGTTAAACGCAGGGAGGCTTATGAACGGGCTCAGAAATGGCTCAACCGAGTCGAGCTGGGTAGCAAAAGCAATAATATGCTCGGTGAGCTCTCGGGTGGACAAATGCAACGCATCGCTGTAGCTAGGGCTATGGTGATTAGCCCCAAGGTGCTCTTCGCTGATGAGCCAACCGGCTCGCTTGACTCACTCAATTCAGAGAAAATCATGGAGCTATTCATCAGTACTGCTCGCTCGCACGGCACCACGGTGGTAATGGTCACTCACGAGCCGACTATTGCCGCCTATGCCGACAGAGAAGTGACCGTCCGTGATGGACAAATCTCCGGCGCCCTGTCGGATGACGCCCGCTCCATCAGCCACATTCAGATCGGAGACAGGAAATGAGTATCAGCTGGACCTTACTTAAGAAATCAGGGCGACAGTCCTTTGCCCGACTCGGGCTAACCGCCATGGCCATCGCCATCGGCGTGATGCTGATCGGCTATTTCACCGCAGGAGTCAATGGACTCCTCGGTCTTGGTCACCGCACCGACCATCTATCAAGGCTAGTGGGAGTGAAACAAGAGCCGATACCCGGCGTCAAACCGGCCAGAATCAACCTCCCCTACCGAGGTAATATCACCGACTGGCACGGTCGATCAATAGACCAGCTCAAGATATACAGTACTGCCGAGACATTCATGTTCCCCGAGCTTAAGGTGATGCAACCAGGCGAATATTACCTATCTCCAGCTCTTAAAAAGGTCATCGATGAACACCCGACTGACGATATCTTGGCTCGTTTTGGGCGATTTAATAAATATCTCGGTACCGTACCTGAGAAATACCTGACCACGCCCGACTCCCTATTGATAATTAGTGGAGTCGATGCCAAAGAAGTCAAAGAGCACGAGGAGCGCTACAGCAAGATATATCGCAGTGGATTTGATGACAATGGCACATCCTACGACGCCGCCTCAATCGTCGTCCTTAGCGTCGGCGGAGCGATCTTGCTCTTCCCCATCATCGTCTTCGTCTCGGTAGCCACTCAACTAGGCGCTACTCAGCGAGAAAAGCGCTACGCCGCCCTGCGTCTGATCGGCGCTACTAAGCGACAAGTCAATCGTGTCCTAATCCTGGAGTCACTATTAGCTTCGACTGTCGGCATTGCGATCGGATTCATCGGCTTCTGGTCGCTCCAAGCGCCGCTGCTCAACTTCCGTATCGATGGCGAACGAATGTGGCCGAGCGACATGCGACCGAGCGTCTTACAGCACCTTGTTATCATCGCTCTGACCTTAGGCTTGACTGCTTTCATTAATTGGCGACGGATGCGCCGAGCCCAGATCTCACCCTTGGGCGTATCACATACCCTGGAGAAGGTTAAGAAGCTACGTATCTGGCGAGTGATCATCCTGGCAATCGGTCTTGGCTTATTCGCCTGGCTATCGACCAAAGATGGCCGACAGTGGATCAGAAAGGATAGTTCCGGCGCAGCATCTTCGCTAGTCTTCGTCGGAGCTTTCTTAACGATCATGCTTGGCTTAGTCCTATCCGGTAGCTGGCTAACCAATAAGATCGCTCTGCTCTGCGTCCGCTTGTCAGACAACGCTTCCGTCCTGATCGCCGGTAAGCGTACAGCGGTACACTCCAGAGCTATCTTTCGTAGCGTCTGTGGCGTAGTCCTAGCCCTCTTCGCCGGAAGCTTTTACCTGACTTCCGTCAGCGGAATGGAGAGGCTGAGCTTCCAGACCATCAAGGACAATGGCTACTCTCAGCTGAGAGATAACACCGTGATAATCACTAGCGGAGCCCTGCCCGACCAATTCGCCGGGCGACTCGCCAAGCTACCTTACATATCATCTGTCGCCACCTTCTACCCACTCGAGGATGAGGCGGGTACCGATGCCGTTCGTTGCCGAGACCTGGCAAAGTATACCGACAAGACATGTCCGGCAGGCGCCAAGCCCGACCAATTCGCCTTGATCAACTTCATGAAGCCGGTGGTCAAGCAAGTACCCCTGGCAAAGAGTGTCGACACCACTAAGACTAAACAATACCTAGCCACCATTACTGCACAGGATCATATCGAGGAGTTGCGTACTTTCGTAGTGGCTAATACCGGTACCGACGGTGATGATACCAGCTACATCACTAGTGGGCACATATCCAAACAGCCCCGCATCAACCCGACCATTAAGTCGCTGGCCGGCCTCGCTTACACCGGCATCGGTGTGACATTGTTCGTCGCCATTGCCAGCCTGATCGTCTCGACCATCGGCGGATTGATTGAGCGACGACGCTCGCTCTACACCTTGCGCCTGAGTGGCATGAGGTTAGTCCAGCTGAAGCGTCTGATCATGATCGAATCGGTCACCCCACTTCTACTGACCTCAATCGTCTCCTGCATCATCGGCGTCTGGACGGGCTCGGTCTTCAT
>ERZ773212.494-NODE-494-length-19157-cov-2.909277_pt1 | contig 19157 bp, 14 predicted proteins | sample MGYA00581005_ERZ773212 | MGnify/ENA primary metagenome ERZ773212 (study PRJEB29015, sample SAMEA2738154) | human oral metagenome | biome: human oral; feature: human-associated habitat; material: saliva | place: China | collected 2196 ... | reverse complement strand
TGCGGGGATCGTGCGGCCGTTTCCGTCGCACAATTCGCTTGACGACGACACTTAGTGCGTGGCTCACAAACGCCGCCGCCATCAGTTTGAGCCACCGGCCGCGATGGTTTTTATCCACCAACGCCCCGATAAATCCCAATCCCAACCACCCCAAGGAGTGCTCCCCGAAGTGGCTTAAACCGCGAGCAATGCGGAGGATGCCGGGTGTCGCCAAGCGGTCTTGGAGGGACACCAGGATGTCAGACTCGTTTTTCACTAATCGCTATTCTTTCTCACTCAGCTTTTTTGGTTTAGCTTTTCCGGTTTCGCTGTTGCGACTTTTCCCGATCCAGCTTTTTCTGGTTCAAAGATTTTCGCCCAACTTTCCCGGCTCACCAAATCAGGGTGGGCTGCCCGGTATTGTACCCGCAGCACTTCGAAGCGTTCTTGGAGTTGCTTGTGGAGGGCCCGAGTCTGCTTGAAAAGGTCTTTGGCCTGGGCCAGATCGCGTTTCCGGAAGACCACTCCCCGACCGTCGGCGGTGGCCACGGTAGCGCCATCGACCCGAGAGAGGGAGAACCATCGGGCCTCGATCGGGGCTAGATTGGCTTGGTGAACCTCGTGGTGCGCCTTATTTTCCCGGCTGAGGGAGTGTTTGATGCCTTTGGCCAGCCACACGGCCTTTTTCAGGGGGGCGAGCCGGCCGCCAATGTCCTTGATGGGCACGCCGGGGATGCCGGTGGGGCGGGGCAGTTCGGCGGCGGAGGGCAGGATGATGGCGTCGGAGTAGTTTTTCCGAATCGCGGCGATCCGGGGCAGGGAGGATTCCAGGATGTCAAACAGGTTGTCGGGCCCCCGGAGGAAGTCTTTGATTGATTCCAATTGAATGGCCACCGTCGAATACTCCAAGCACATGAGGTGTTTGATGGTGGCTTTCAGCATGCTGCGAATGATGCCGTCGATGGGACCATCGTGGTGCATGGCGGCCACCACCAGGCGGTTGCGCAGGTGGAAATAGGCCTGCCAGTCGATGGCGTCGTCTTTATCGCTCCAGGCCATGTGCCAAATGGCAATGCCGGGCCAGGTGGCGGTGGGGTAGCCGTGGCGGGCAGCGCGCAGCCCGTATTCGGCATCGTCCCATTTAATAAAGAGTGGGAGGGGCTGGCCGATTTCTTCGGCAACCAGCCGGGGAATCATGCACATCCACCAACCATTGAATTCGGCATCGATGCGCCGGTGCAGGTCGCGGGAGTTAGGGTGATCGGGCTTGTCGCCGGGTTTACCAAGGTCAGAGAGCGGGTGGGCGGCAAAGTTGTGGTCGTAGTGGACGTGGGGTGCGGAGGTCCACATGAAATCGCCCCGGTTGATGATTTCGCCCATGGTGTGCAGGTGGCTGCGTTCTTGCAGGTTGAGCATTTGGCCACCGATGAGCATGGGGGATTTAGCGTAGCGGGCGGCGGCCAGGGCGCGCAGCACGGAGTCGGGTTCAATGGCGATATCGTCATCCATATAAAGAATGTAGGGGGATTTAGCGGCGCCGGCCGGCCCGTCCCCCAGGGCTTCGTACATGATACGGGAGTAGCCGCCGGAGCCGCCAAGGTTGCCTTGGCGGAATTCGTGGAATCGGTCGCCGAAGTGGGCGACAGCGTTTTTGTAGCCAGGGTGGTCAGCGGGGTGCTTATTACCCTGATCGGGCATGATAATCGTGTCGATGACGGCATCGACTTCGGGGTCTTGGGCGAGGGCTTCGAGAGCGGCAACGGCGTCGTCAGGCCGGTTGAAGGTGGGAATGCCCACAGTCACCCGCGGTTCGAAGGGGCCAACTTGGGTGCCGTCGGGAAGGGTCTGCGCTTTGGGCGCGTGGGGGGCGTACCAGCCGGCCTCTTCCACGGTCACGTCGGTTTCAGCGGTGATGTCCCACCAGAGCCACCCGCCGATTTCGAAGGGGGCGAGGGAAAGGTTGAATTCGACCTCACCATTTTTCACCTGTTTGCCCTCGACGCCGATGCGGGCACCGTCGAATTTAGAACGGTAAACGTCGATTCGAGCAGCCCCGGTGACCCTGACTTTAAGAATAACGGAATCGAGTTGGGACCAGCGTCGCCAATAGCTGGCGGGGAAGGCATTGAAGTAGGAAAGAAAGCTGACCTCGCTACCGGCGGTAATAGTGATACTGCTGCGGTCGGTCCACATGGCGCGCTGCTTGTTGTATTCGGATTCGATGAGGTACAACATGCGCACGTCGTGCGGCTCACCAACGCGAGGCAGTAAGAAGCGCTGCAACCGATAGTCGTTCATAAAGTTACCTTCCTGGTAGATCCTTAGGATAAGAGTTTCTCCCTAAGGGTAGTGCGTAGTTACTGGTTGCCGCTAAGCTCCCCACATCAGTGTGGGTAATTGGGGTGGTAATTATGGTTTTACCCAGCAATGATTCGCCTTAAGTAGGTTTATTATTGGAAACTTATTTAGACGGGTTTCTTTCTCGCTTTTCGACGCCCAAATTCTCAGGTAAGCCTTTTGCTGCTAGCCATGACTCTATAATTCTTATTCCAAATGAATAGAACCTTTTCTACAGCTAAGAGTTCGACGGTTTTTTACTGGATAACCGCGATATATTCGCCAAATTTTATCTATGCTGGGCTATAGGCGTTAATCGCTTCACAAAAGCTACCAATACCCAAAGACGCCAAACGGGGGTAGGTATTTGCCCCCATAACCCCTAGATTGAGGTAAGAATTAGAGATATTTTTATAAAGAAATCCCAGTGAAAATGGTAACGGTTCGGTCTCGATGAAGAAAATGAGAACATTTTAATCAACCCATAAATCACCCCCTCCGGTTTTTAAAAACCACAACAACGATCGAACATATGTACAACATTAATACACCTAATACCTATATAATAAATGCGCTAAAGTGCTGTTTTGGTGAATAATAGATCGAAAATGAGTTAGTTTTTATACCTAAAATATGGACATTTCCCAAATTACCCATCGGGGGGATATTTCGTGGGGTACAGTTCCATAAAATGTCCGATTAGCATAACTGATATGTATGATTACGTTTCAAATCACACCCCTCTGGGGCAGTTTTTTCGGATTGATTTTCCAATTAACATCTAATTCTTGAAACGGTTCCAAGGAACCATGCGTTATTGCCGAACGCATTACCTTAAGAATCCGTTATCAGGTATCAAGTTCGCCTTATCGGTGACTCGTCTAGCGGAGTCGCCAGAAAACGATGGGTCAATGCTTTCTCAACATAGTCTCAATAAAGGCCGGTCCAAGCGGCTGGTCAGCGCAGTGGCAGCGTTGTCACTATTTTTTGGCGCAGCTCACGTAGCACCTACTGCAAGCGCACAGGAAATCGGCGCCAAGTTCAGCATCGATGAAGCTGAGCAGGGTTATCGGATTACAGATGGTTCTAAGAACGTCCTCGCCGAACTCTTCAGCGCTACTTCTGGTAGTGAAAAACGTCTCGCATACTGCAATGAGTTGGAAGTGAACTTCCACAAAACCGATGATGCTTATGCCGCTAAGTGGGAAAAATTCCCTGGCAATAACAAGTTCAAGACCGACGAGAATGTTCGTCAAAAGGTCAACTGGATCGCTGCCAATAGCTACCCGGCCGTCAGCTATGAAACCGTACTCCAAAAGGCTGGCGTAACCTCCACTCAGGTCTCCAAGCAGTCTGTGATCGCCCAAACCCAGGCCGCCATCTGGAACCTGGGCTCCGGCTTCAACTACAAGGGTCTTGCCCACGGTCAAGGTACCGCTGAAGAACAGCAAAACGCCAAGAAAGTCTACGAATACTTGCTCGGCCCCGCCAACGTGGGCCGTGCGGAGTCTACCTCTGTGGACCTCCAGGTTGGCTTCAAGGGCAAGGACAGCGCAAAACGCCAGGAAAATGGCACTTTCGGGCCTTTCACCCTGGACACCAACGCCGATTCCGTGGAAGTGACCGCCGAAACCGGTCAGGTTGTCGACAAGAATGGCAATGCGTTCCCAGCCAATGAGATCAAGAAGGGCCAAGAGTTCTACTTCAAGGCCGAAGAACAAGCAGGTTCCGCCAAGCTAATTGCTAAGGCTGCTTCCTCCGAGGTCAATGGTGCCCTCATCATTTCCCCGACCGCTAATAATAACCATTATCAAACCCTGATCGTCACCCACGATAAGGAAAAGACTAAGGAAGCCGAACTCTATATTGAGTGGAAAGGCACCAACGCCCGACTCTCCACCACCGCCCGCAAGAAGGGTGACGAACATTCGCAGCGGGTGAAGTCCAAGGGCGGCACCATCGTTGACATCGTGGCTTATGAGGGCCTGATCGTCGGTAAGGAATATACCCTGAAGGGTCAGTTGTACGAGCGGCGAGTCAAAGAGGGGACTGACACTGTTGAAGCCGTTCCAACCGACATCAAGTCAGAAAAGAAGTTCACACCCACCCAGGAAAAGGACGAGGTCCACCTGGAGCTCGAAATCCCCGAGGGCTACGCTGGCAAGACCCTGGTTGTATTCGAAGAGGCCTATGGCCCCGACGGAAAGCTCATCGCCAAGCACGCCGATATCAACGATGAGAACCAAACCATCTACGTCAACCAGCCATACCAGGACATGAGTAGCGATAGCTCCGCAGCTAAGACCGGTTCTGCCGGTGCCATGTTCGCTGGCTCCTCCAAGTGCTTCTCCGGCGGCGCAGCCGGTGGCTCTTCCAAGAAGGAAGACAAGAACAAGGGTTCCCTGGGTGACCTGTTTGCCGGTTCCTCCAGCCTCTTCGGCGGCGATAAGGACAAGGATAAGGGTGGTTCCGACAGCAATGGCGGTTCCACCAACGGTGGCAACGGTAACGGTAACGGTGGCTCCAACACCCAAAATGGCTCCACTGGCGACAATAAGGACAACAACGGCTCCACAAGCGGTTCCACCGGTGGCGGTAACGGCAATGGTGGTGGCAACGGCGGTGCCAATGGCGGCTCCGACACCAAGACTGGTTCCGATGCTGGTGCTGTTGCTGGTTCCGCTGGTGGCGCTCTCACCGGCTCCTCTTCCGATAAGGATAAGGACAAGAAGGGCTCCACCGCTGGCTCCTCCGGGGACAACAAGGGTAATGGCAACGGCCAGGGTGCAGGTGGCTCCGACGGCAAGAGTGGGTCTGACGCTAACTCCACCTCCGACACCAATGGCGGCTCTACCTCTGGCTCCTCCGGCGAAGGTAAGGGCAAGGGCCAAGGCAACGGCACTGGCCAGGGCAACGGTAACGGCGGCTCCACCGCTGGCTCTTCCGGCGAAGGCAAGGGCCAAGGCAACGGCGGCGCTAATGGTGGCTCTGACACCCAGAATGGCTCTGACTCTGAGAACAAGAACGGTTCCGCCGCTCTGGCTGGCAGCACCAGCGGCGCTGACTGCGGTGGCGCCCTGGCTCTCGGCGCCCTCGCCGTTGGTGGTTTGGTCCTGACCGCGGTTGGCTTCAACGTTCTCGCCAAGAACGCAGCCCCCGCTCCTCTGGCTGGCGCAGCCGACCCGAAGAGCGACACCAAGGGTGCTGCCCCGGCCGCTGGTGATCCGAACAACAAGAACGCCACGAACTCCAACACCAAGGGTGCCGAGCCCAAGGAAAAGGGTGTGGCTCACAAGGATCCCAACACCTCCAAGATGGATGTCAAGAGCGCAAGCCCCGCTAAGAGCAACTCCGCACTGGCCAACACCGGTGTGAGCGGCATCCTGATTATGCTGGCAATCGCCGCGGTTGCTGCGATTGCTGGTGGTGCACTGATCTTCTTCGGTCGTCGTAAGAAGAACTAAAATCTAGCATCATCCATATCGACCCCCAGGGATTCCCGGGGGTCGATTTTTATTGCGTGCATTGTGAAGTGACAGTATCGGACGACAACAGGGCGATCGTTGACTCGCCAAACGCCGAGGCAATGTCCGAGGGCATGGCAACCAGCACCCCATCCGGTTTGACTGACACGTCAGCAAGGTCAAGCGCGATCCGCTCAGTCTGCGCGTCGAAGGGATCGCCGGCACCATAGTCCGCGGCCAGCACCTCGGTGTCCCGCATGGTGATGGTGATAAATTGTTCCCGCATCGGCGAGCTGAGCAGCGCAAACGTCACGGTCCGATCAGCCGGCAGCACCCCGGTGTATTGAATCAGCCCAAGCTGCTGCCCGGCGTATTCCGTCACCGCAGCGCTGCTGACCAGCGGCAGCCGTCGTCAAGCTCGCTGGTAATCGGCCGCGCCACCCCCATGACACCGGATTCCTCGTCGAGCTGGCTGTAGCTGCAGCGCGAGTACACGATCGCCCCGCTTGTCGACGCCCCAAAGGCCGACGCCGGATCCTCACCACTCCCACTCCCGATAGCATTCCTGGTGGTGACGATCTCTTCCCGGCGCGCCCGCCCAGCATTATAGGACCCGGCTTCACTCCCCACGCCGACGCCGACACTGCCTGCGTCGCCGATCCCGCAGCCGCTCAGGGTAGCCAGGACCGCCAGGATCCCCATCACCAATGTTGTGTTCTTCATGATGGCCTATAGCGTAACCAGTTCAACCGAACCATCAAAGTGGGATGTTTCCCCTCTTCATTTCCTCATTGCGTTAGCTGGGTTTCGTCTCAACGACGCCTCATTTTGGCCTGGCGTGGTGGGAATCCCAGCTAACCGATTCCCGCCACCAGCCCATCGCCCCGCACACCCTACCTTGTTCCACATCTCCCTACTTTCGCCCTGTTCCGCCCCGCGCGTTAGCTGGGTTTCTGCTCTTGCCACTTCATTTTTGGCCCATCTGAAGGGGTTTCCCAGCTAACGCGCTGGGGAGGCTCAACATGGTGCGCGCGTTCGGTAGGGTCCGGCAACACAATGAGGGCACACCAACTTTGACAAGTTTCTTCTGGTTTTTGGTTCCTGCGTTAGCTGGGAAACTTCCCTGGAGCGGCCCGAAATCACCCCGCCAGGTGGGGAACCCAAGCTAACGCAGGCCGGGCGTGCGATCGGATGTCTCCTCGGGGTTTGTCTCGGTCATGGTTTTAAGCGTTAGCTGGGGTTCCGACAAACTGGCGTTCAAAATGCCTTGATTTCTGACCATCCTGGAGCGAACCCCAGCTGTTAGCAATCGTGGTGATGGTCTGATTCCCTGAACACCTCTTCGACGCTTCCTCCTGGAGTTTCCCGGTTTGAGCGTTAGCTGGGAAACCTCCCACAACCGGCCGGAAACATCCTGAAAAAGTCGGAACCCAAGCTAACGCTCGGGGCGGAAACCCGCCACCGGCCACCCGGTCACACACCGACCACCCGACTGCCACCGACCCACAACCAACCACCCGGCACCCCCTCCCCCACTAAACCTTTCTACTGGGTGATGTCCATGTATTTCAGGTAGGCGTCGACCTGTTCCCGGGTAGGGATGCCGTTGCGCCAGAAGTACATGGTGAAGTTGTCTTTGGGATAGTAGACGTAAATGTATCCCCAGTCGGATTTGGGGAAGGCCGCACCGATTTCGGGTTTGGCCCCGTCGGCTTTTTGGATGTGCATCCTGGTGAGGGTGTTGAGGTCGCTCGCCAGGGTGGACCTGCCGGATTCGAGTTCGTCTCGGGCGGCTTTGGCGTGTTCGCCGGGCACCCAGTAGTAGTTGCCGACGCTCACGTCGTGGTCGAGTTTGGGGGCATCGGGGTCTTCTGCCAGGGTGCATTTGTAGACGGGGACGGGCATGTATTTGTCATGTTCGTCGGCTTTTCCGGTGCATTTCTGGGAGGCGTTGACGAATTTTTCCGGCAGGAATTGATTGGCAGTGTTGTAGCGTTCGATGAGGGGGATTTCGGCGTCACCGTTTTCGGTGTTGACTGCGGCTACTTTGCTGACGGTGGGATGTGCGGATGTGGTCGGTTGGGTTGTGGTGGCTCCGACGGATGCGGGTGTGGATGTGGTGGCCGGCTTGGAGGTGGCCGCCGCGGGGGCTGGGTCCGCGGTGTTGTCGGGCTTTTTCTGGGTGATGATGAAGTATCCGGCGGCAGCGAGGACGCCCACGCAGATGAGGGCGAGGATGGTTGTCAGCAGGTAGCGGCGTTTTTTGGGCTTTGGTTTTGTGGGGGCGGCCGGCTCTGGTGGAGTAGGCAGGTCCACTGGTTCCGCTGGGGTAGCCGTCGGGTTCGCCACGGGTTCCTCGGCTTCGGCCGGCTCTAGTGGAGTAGCGGGTTTGACGGCGGGGAATGCTTCGGTGCCGCTGTGGCGGCGCCGGTGGTGGAGGTCCCGGATGGGGGTGGTGAGGCCTAGTTGGGTGGCGGCGATGGCCCCGTGGGCGACTGCGGTGCTGGGGTCGTCGACAAGCGTGACGGAGGCGATTTTTTCGAGTCGGGTGCGCAGGCAGGGGATAAGGGCAGAGCCGCCGGTGAGATAAAGGGGGGTGCCGAGGTTGAGGAGGGGGCGGGCGAGGTCAGCGACACGCCCAATCACGCTGGCGATAATGTGTTCGAATTCGGTGCGGGTGAGGTGGATGTCGTGGCGGTGGCGCCGGATGGCGATGGTGATGGTGGTTTCGGTGTCGGTGGAGAGTTGTTCTTTGGCGTTGTGGATGGATTGCTCGACGGCCCGCATGATTTGGGGCGGTGCCGCGTGGAGTTCGGCAGCGAGGTGTGGGTGGTCGCGTTCGAGGCGGCTGATGAACCATTGGTAGAGCAGGTTGTCAATGGTGAGCCCGCCGAGGCTGCTGTCGCCGGTGGCTGCGGTGACGCGCACGTCGCCGGCGGGTTCAGCCTGGAGGGTGGTGATGTCGAGGGTGCCGCCGCCGAAGTCGCATATTGCTATTTGCGGGCCGGATGCGCTGTGGATTGCTGCGGCCCGGGGTTCGGAGATGATGCGAATGGTGTCCCGGTTGATGCCGCTTGTCGACGCCGCTTCGACGAGCGTCATCACCTCGGGGATGGTCCACGGTTCAGGGTGGGTGATGGTGACGGTGGTGGGTGGGTGACCGGCGTGCTGGGCGCGGCCGGCGTCGAGGGCGGTTCGGAAGGTGGCGCCGATGATGGTGGCGAGCGGCATGGTGGCGCCGGCAACGGGGACGAATTCGTGTTCGATATAGCGTTTGGGGTAGGGGATGAACCGGGCGGGGTGGTTTTGCCGGTTGGTGTGGGCGGCGTCGCCGGTGATGATGGTGCCGTCTTCGGAGACGTATGTTGCGGAGGGAGTGACCAGTAATGTTGCGATGGCACCGGTGGGTCCGGTGGTGTGGGCGGCGACGGTGGTGATGGTGCCGTAGTCGAGGGCGAGGTGCCAGGGGTTGCTCATTATGGTTGTGCTCTCTGTGAGTATCCCCATCGGAGGGCGAGGGTGGTTGCGGCGCCGATGAGTCCGCCGGCTAGGACGTCGGTGAGCCAGTGCACGCCGAGGTAGAGGCGGGCGACGCAGACCGTGATGGCGATTGCCCAGGTGACTCCGGCCAGCCTGGTGGCCCAGCGGGGTTTGTGGGGGATGAGGCTGATGGCGGTAGCAACGGCGATGATAGTCATGGCATGCCCGGAAGGCATGGAGTAATTATATTCTGGGGCTAGTTGGAGGTTCAGGGGCGGCCGGGGTCGGTGCACAATGTGTTTGGTTATTGGGGAGATGATGTTAGTTGCGACTGCGGTGAATAATGGCAGTAATGCGTAGCGCATGCCCCAAAGTTTCGCACTGATGATCGACGCCCAAATCAGCACCAGCGCTGGTCGGAATATGACCGATAACCCAATGAGGATATGGGTTATGGCGCCGGTGCGGCGGGTGACAAAGAAGTCGAGAACCGTCTGATCCACTAGTAGTCCAGGTTAGTTGGTTTCGAGTTCGGCCTTGAGTTTGTTGTCGAACATGCTCAGCGCGGAGGCGATGGCCATGTGCATGTCAAGGTATTGGTAGGTGCCGAGGCGGCCGCCAAAGTAGACACGGTTGGTTTCGGTTTCGGCCTCGGCTAGCTGCCGGTATTTGAGGAGTTTGGCCCGATCTTCGGGGGTGTTGATGGGATAGTAGGGTTCGTCGCCTTCTTCCGCGAAGCGGGAGTATTCCTTCATGATGACGGTTTTGTCTTTGGGGTAGCGGTCGTCACGTTCGGGGTGGAAGTGCCGGAATTCGTGGATGCGGGTGTAGGGATATTCGGCATCGTTGTAGTTCATGACTGGGGTGCCTTGGAAGTCACCGGTGGGGAGCACTTCGGTTTCAAAGTCGAGGGTGCGCCAGCCGAGGTGTCCGGCAGAGTATTCGAAATATCGGTCGAGTGGACCGGTGTACACTACGGGCGCTTTGGGGCTAGCGGCGCGTAGTGTTTCGCGGACGTCGAACCAGTCGGTGTCGAGTCGTACTTCAATGTTGGGGTGGTTGGCCATGTTTTCCAGCCAAGCGGTGTAACCGTCAACGGGGAGGCCTTCGTAGGTGTCGTTGAAGTAGCGGTTATTGAAGTTGTAGCGCACGGGCAGGCGGGTGATATTGCCGGCGGGTAGTTCGCGGGGGTCAGTTTGCCATTGTTTGGCGGTGTAGTCCCGAATGAAGGCCTCGTAAAGGGGCCGGCCAATGAGGGAGATGGCTTTTTCTTCCAGGTTGGTGGCGTCGTCGCTGTCGATTTCAGCAGCTTGTTCGCGGATGAGCTCGCGGGCCTCATCGGGCGAATAGTAGCGGCCGAAGAATTGGTTAATGAGGCCGAGCCCCATGGGGAATTGGTAGGCACTGCCGTTGTGCATGGCAAACACACGGTGTTGGTAGCCGGTGAATGAGGTGAACTGATTGACATAGTCCCACACACGTTTGTTCGAAGTGTGGAAAAGGTGAGCTCCGTATTTGTGGATTTCGATGCCGGTTTCGGGTTCGGCTTCGGAATAGGCGTTGCCGCCAATGTGGCTCCTACGTTCGATGATGAGGACGCGCTTCCCGAGCTGCGAGGCGGCTTGTTCGGCGATGGTGAGGCCGAAGAAACCGGAGCCGACGACAATCAGATCATAGGTATTCATGGTGCTTAAGCGTATCACCTTGCTTTTCGACGCCGCACCGTGCGTCGAAAAGCCACAATTGGGAAACATTTTTATCTTGGTCACATTTTTGTGCGGGAGACACGCCTGGGAAAAAATTTTTTCGGCAGCTTTCCGCAGGTCGCCCCCTATTTCGCATTAGTAACATCCTTAACATTAGCTTCATTATTCACATAAATGCACTATTGTTAACTAGAGTCACTAACCTTAAACTAAACATTTAAAGTTATCCGCGAACTCAGGGAGACCACAGTGAAACAACGACGCCGCCTCATAGCAGCGAAATCGCGGCCAGTCACAGCCACCATTATGGCTGTCGCATTACTCGCCAGCGCCGCCGTGGGAATAACCGCCACCAATATCCTAAAAACCAAGGAAGACGGCATTAAACCCATCGACCCAACCATGACCACCGCCAGCCTGGCGGATGGCAAAAACGTCGTCGTCAACGACCCTGCCATCAGCAAACAAGGCGATGGCAACACCAACCGCACCGTCAAAGAATTTAAACGCGACGAGGCATTCTCCCAATTCGGCCTCACCTGGGACGGCAAAAAAGACATCGCCGCCTTCGTCCGCGGCCAACGAGCCGACGGAACCTGGACCCCATGGTTCGACACCGACCCCCTCGACTACGGGTCCTCCAAACCCTTCGAACGCAAGGGCACCGACCTCATTTACATCGAGCCCACCAACACCGTCCAGGTGTCTATAGCCGGCGTTGACCTGCTCAAAGACAAAACCGCCAAAGACCTCAACGCGGTCTTTATCGACGGCGGCAAATCCACCCCCACCGACTCTGGCATTAAACTCGCCGCCGACTCCGACGGCCTGCCCAAAGTTATTTCCCGCGCCGAGTGGGGCGCCGACGAATCCCTCAGGTGTGAGGAACCCGAATACACGGACCACACGTCTGCCATTGTCATCCACCACACCGCAGGGTCGAATAACTACAGCGAGGACGAGGCCGCCGGCATTGTGCGCGGCATCTACAAGTACCACGCCCAACAGTTGGGTTGGTGTGACATTGGCTACCACAGCCTGGCCGATAAATTCGGCAACCTCTACGAGGGCCATTACGGCGGCATGAATAAGTCCGTCATTGGCGCCCACGCCGGCGGCTTCAATGAGAACACCTGGGCGATCTCCATGCTCGGCAACTACCAGGAGGAAGAACCCACCGACGTCATGATAAAAAGCGTTGGTGAGCTGGCCGGCTGGCGGGCCAAGGTAGCGGGCATCGACCCGCTAGGGAAGGGCACCCACACCTCCGAGGGCACCGAATTCACGTTCTACCCCTATGGCACCAAGGTGGAATTACCCAATATTTTCGCCCACCGCGACGTCGGCAATACCGAATGCCCCGGTGACTACGCCTACGCCAAGATGGACCAGATTCGACAAATCGCCAAGGCCAAGTTCGATTCCCTGGGCGGCAAGTCCATCGACCAGGACATCACCGGCGACAACAACGGCGCCTCCAATAACAGCAATAACAGCGGTGGCAGCAATGCCGGCACCGGCACCAATAATCGGGGCGTCAGCAATAACAACCAGAAGAGCGCCGATAATGCCGCCTCCCTGGTGCAGGGGCTGCAACGCCAAGGCAAGTCGGATAACAAGTCCGACACCAATAACTCCAACTCGCTGGTGGGACTGATTCTCAAGGTGCTGTCCGCCAACGGTGGCCTGATCGGCACGCTCAGCAAGCTGGGCACCATCAAAATCATCAATGGCCTGGACCTGGGCAAGATCATTTCCCTGGCCCAAAAGCTCGCACCCCTATCGAGCAATAATCAGATTTTCCGCACCGCCAATACCAACTATCCTTCCTTGGGCGAGGCTCGCACCAAGGAGGTGACCTACACCAACGGTTACGACCAGGAGGTCACCTACACCTTCTTCGAGAACGGTATCGTGGTCGGCACCCCCACCACCGGCACCCACGCTTTGTGGGGCCCCATCGGTGACACCTGGGCCGCGCAAGGCTTCGACATGGGCCCGCTCGGGTTGCCGGTCAGCGAGGAAGAGGCTAATGGCGAACTCGTGCGCGTCGATTTCGAGGGCGGGTACGCCACCTACGATTCCGCCACCGGCAAAGTCGACGTGAAGACCAACGAGAAGGGCAACGCCCGCAATAATGCGGTCCAGGCCGGGACGACCGCCGGTGATAGCGACATTGCCGCCGCAGCCAGCAGCGCCAACAGCGCCACCTCTGCAACCCCCACCGCGGCCGCTACCGCCACGGGCAGCGAGGCCGCCGGCGAAGAAGCCGCAGCCCACGCGACCACCGGTGCTACCGGTGCCGCCGCCGGTAACGCCGAACCTACCGACGCCGATATCCCGGTTACAACCGAAGAATAAAAACTTGTTGTCTCCGATATAACGAGCAACAACCGCCAAAAGCCCAACCCGTCCTCTAGCCTAACGGGTTGGGCTTTTGCGCACCTCCGGGGTCCTATAAGCCCTATAGGCCCCTATGGGAATCTATGGGAACAGCCGCTCCAACACGCGGGCCACCCCGAAATCATCATTGCTGGTGGTGATCTCATCGGCGGCCACCTTCACCCGCTCGTCCGCATTCCCCATGGCCACCCCCAGGCCCGCCCACTGCAACATTTCAATGTCGTTCGGCATATCGCCAAACGCCACCACGTCCGAAGCCGGCACCCCATAAAACTGGGCCACCGCCATGAGACCGGCGGCTTTCGTCACCTGTGGCGCGGATATTTCCAATAGCCCCTCATCCGTGGAGAAGGTTATATGGGCCAACTCGGGCGGCACCACCAGCTTAATCAGGTGATACAGGTCCCATGCGGTCTTACGATCGTTACGCACCAAAAGCTTCACGGCGGATTTGGCCGCCAGCTCGGTCTTATCCACCACCGTATGCTCCTCCGAATCCCACAGGTGCAGAAAATCCGGGGTGACCAGGAATAATTCCTCACACTTATCGAAGGCCGACGCCCCAACCCGCTCCACGGCGTAGCTGACCGGCAACACGTCGTCGATAAGCTGCATGATTCTGGTCAGCGTGGCCGGCGGCAGGGGGCGGGCGGTCACCACCCGATCAGTGTCGGAATCGTAGAGCACCGCGCCATTCACGCAAATGCAGATGGGGCGGATGGGAAGCTGGTCGAGCACCGGGTAGATCCAGCGCGGCGGACGACCGGTGGCAAGCACCAGCTCGGCGTCCTTGGTGGCGGCATGGGTCACCGCATCCCGCAGCCGGGGAGTCACCCGCTCCGCGCTGGTGATGAACGTACCATCAATGTCACTGACTATAAGATGCGTGGGCATAATGAGTATTTTCCTATTCCAGGGCGGTATTCCCAAGCCCTACTCCAAAGCGGGGGCACCTCCACCAAGAGCTGCTGGCCGCCAATATTCGCCCCCGGGAAAGGGGCCGTATTCAGTTTCGTATTCGCTACGAAGCCTATCAAGCATGATCTTCATGGTTTCCCGCAACTTTGCGGTATCGTCCTCCACCACCCCGGTGAGCGCCAGCGGCTCCCCCACCTGCACCCACACGGGAAAATGATGCCGGCCCAGACGCTTCTTATGGCCCTTGGTCCACACCCGCTGCGAGCCCCACAACACCACCGGAATCAACGGCACCCCCGCCTCCTTGGCGATCCGCGCCGCCCCCGTCTTAATGTCCTTAATCTCAAAGCTGCGGGAAATCGTGGCCTCGGGAAAAATCCCCACCAGGTTACCGGCCCGCAAACTCGTGACCGCCGCATCAAGCGCACTGGTGCCAGCACCGGCCGACCGGTCGACGGGAATGTGCTTCATTTTGCGCATCAACGCCCCCACCACCGGCACGTCAAACACCTCTTTTTTGGCCATAAACCGCACCAGCCGGCGACCATGCAGATTCGCAGCCGTGCCCCCGAAAATAAAATCAAAATAGCCGGTGTGATTCAAGGCCAAGAGCGCCCCACCCGTGTCGGGAAGATTTTCACTCCCCGCAACCGACATTTGGATGCCCTGAAACCGAAGCATAGTTTTCATCAATCGGATGACGATCTGGTTATAGAAAATCTCCCGATTCTCGGCTTTATTGATCGCAGTGGGCCGGAACCCGGGGCGCACCCAATACCAACTTCCGTGCTTCTGCCAACCCGCACGTACCTTCATAAATCGCACAATCTTTCTACTTCAGTTTTCCTACCCGCATTTTTTTAGAGCTTGTCGAGCTTGGCGACGCCCCTCCCGGCCACCCACCGGCCGGCCGCCACCTACAGGCCGCCTAGCGGATCGGCTCAAACACTTCCTTGCCCACAAACGGCCGCAACGCCTCCGGCACCACCACGGACCCATCGGCCTGCTGATGATTCTCCAAAATGGCAACAAGCCACCGCGTGGTAGCGAGCGTCCCATTCAAGGTGGCCGCAATATGCGCCTTACCAGCCTCATCACGATACCGAGTACGCAGCCGGCGGGCCTGATACGTCGTGCAGTTCGAAGTAGACGTCAACTCCCGATACGTGTTCTGGGTCGGAACCCACGCCTCGGTATCAAACTTGCGTGCGGCGGAAGATCCCAGGTCACCACCGGCAACATCAATAACCCGGTAGGGCACCTCAATGGCAGAGAGCATGTCGCGCTCCATCCCCAGCAACTCCTGATGCTGGGCGGCAGCCTCCTCCGGCTTGCAATAGACAAACATTTCCAGTTTGTCAAATTGGTGAACCCGGATAATGCCGCGAGTGTCCTTCCCATAGCTGCCGGCCTCCCGACGGAAACACGACGACCACCCCGCATACTTCCGCGGCCCATTACTCAAATCAATGATCTCATCCTGGTGATATCCAGCAAGAGCCACCTCGGATGTACCCACCAAATATAAGTCATCTCGTTCAAGATAATAGATTTCTTCCGCGTGTTCGCCCAAAAATCCCGTACCGGACATAACCTCGGGACGCACCAAAACGGGGGGAATCATAAGTTTGAATCCGGCAGTCCGAGCCTTCTGTGCGGCAAGAGTCAACATGGCGAGTTGCAGAAACGCGCCATCGCCAGTGAGATAATAAAACCTGGCGCCGGACACCTTCGCACCCCGATCCATATCGATGAGACCGAGCGAGATTCCTAGATCCAAATGATCCTTAGGCGTGAAGTCAAAACTACGCGGTTCGCCCACATGTTCGAGCACAACAAAGTCGTCCTCGCCGCCGGCCGGCGCCCCCTCAACAATATTGTCGATCCGCATCTGCAGATCGGTCACAGCCGCCTCGGCTTCTTTCCGCGCGTCTTCCGCAGCCTTGACCTTCGCCTTTAGTTCATTTGCACCAGCGAGCAGCGCCGGCCGATCCTCGGGGGCAGCCTGGCCGATTTTCTTGCCGAAAGCGTTCTGCTCGGCCTTGAGTTCGTCGGCAGCTTTGATGGCAGCGCGCCGGGATTCGTCGGCAGCAATGAGTTGATCCACCAAAATGGGGTTAGCGCCGCGGGTGCGTTGGGAGTCACGTACAAGGTCGGGATTCTCACGGAGGAATTTCAGGTCAATCATGCATTTTAGTCTATCTGTTATGGATGATCCCCCGGAACTTGTTGTAAAGTCGTTGTAAAGGTGTCGGAGCATAGCCCCTAGAAACAACCTTATGGGGGGAAGAAAATGAACAAAAAGTAGCCCCATAATTATGGGGGGTCTGTACTGGTTATGACCGCTAGGAGTAGTATTAGGGTATGACTGATCCTCCTGTGGAGCTACCCATCAGGACCCTGACTGATGAGAGTGACGCTCCAAAACATCAACAACTCAGGGAGATCCTCGAAGACGTATGCATTAACTACTTAAACCCGGGCGATATGTTGCCGGGGGAGCGAGTGCTAGAGGAACAATATGGCGTTTCTCGTATCACCGTGCGCCGGGCGATTGGCGACCTTGTGGCCAGCGGTAAGCTGCGGCGCGCCCGCGGCAAAGGAACGTTCGTTGCGCATTCGCCGCTGGTGGCGCGAGTACATCTCGCCAGCTTTTCCGACGAGATGGCGGCGCAAAACATTACCTCTTCATCAAAGATTTTGCTCTCGGCATGGACAACGGCTCCGGAAGAAATTCGAATTTTCTTCAATTCACCGTTGACCAAGCCGCACACGCATCTACGACGCCTCCGGCTGGGCAATGGGAAACCATTCTCCATTGATGACGGTTGGTATAACTCGCTTTTCGCCCCCGACCTACTGGAAAATGACGTATACAAGTCCGTGTACGCCATTTTGGATGCCCAATATCACGTACCTATCACCGACGCCGAACAAATTGTGAGCGCTATCGCAGCGGGCAGCGATGATTCAGAATTCCTGCAAGTGGATAAGGGAACCCCCCTCCTGAAGGTGGTGCGGTTCTCCCGGTCGAATCTGAAACCCATCGAATGGTGCTCCTCGCTGTATCGTACCGACCGTTATGCTTTGCACACGCTGATTACTAAAGCATAATAGAAGGACTATGAAAAAAACTTGGCGTACCACGGATGTCCTTCGCATTCTCATTGTGGCAGTATTAGCAGCCGCCGCGGCGTTCGGAGGCTACTATCTGATGTCCCCCACAAAAAACAGTGACGGGAAGACCACACACGCCAGTAAGGCCGATGACGGCAAATCCACGAAACCAGGTGTAGCATCCTTCACTTCTGCGGATGCGGGATCTTGCCTTACCTGGCAGGACAGTGGCACCACCATTACCGCTTTCGAACAAACGGACTGCGGCGGCCCCCACCGGTTTGAGGTTTCCTCCCGGGAAGATTTATCCACCTACCCCAGCTCCGAGTTTGGGGCGAAAGCCGCGATGCCAAACACAACCCGGCAGGCCCAATTGCGGGAAGAATTGTGCATGGACCCCACGATGAAGTATCTGGGGGGCACGTTCGACCCATTGGGGCGGTATTCGGTGGCGTCGATTTTGCCACCGCAGGCCGCCTGGAATGCGGGTGACCGAACCTTGTTGTGTGGCATTCAGGCCACGGATGAGGCGGGCAAGGTGATTACTACCAACGGCAAGGTGGCGCAGCAGGACCAGGCCCGGATTTTCGGGGTGGGCGAGTGCGTGGCCGTGGATGGCGCAAACTCCGAAAAGCAGATTGATTGCACGCAACCTCACCAGTTGGAGGTCACCCAGATCGTGGATTTGTTGCAGGTGTTCCCCAATAACACCCCGTCGATCGAGGACCAGGATAATCACCTGCGTACGGTGTGCACCCAGGCGGCGAAGGATTATATTGGTGGCGACGACCAGCTCTATAAGTCCACGTTGCAACCGCTGTGGGCGACGATTCCGGCGAATTCGTGGGATCGCGGTTCGCACAGCGTGAATTGTTCCCTCATGTTTAACGACAACGGCCACCTGGGCACATTGGCTGGCTCGGTGAAAGGCCAGTTCACGATCAATGGGCAGCCGCCCGCGGAGCGCCCGGATCGTGCCCCCATTGTGAACCCCGAGGCGCTTCAGTCCGTGCAGCCGAAACCCCAGTAGAGGTGAATGCCCATGATGGAGATCAGTGACGAACGGTTCGAGGAGCTTGTCGACCAGGCCCTCGCCCAGATTCCCGACGAGGTGCACGAGCACATCAAAAACGTGGTGTTTCTGATCGAGAACTATAATCCCCGCTCCCCCTACATCTTGGGCCAGTACACCGGGGTGGCCTTGCCTAAACGTACTTTCGACCATACGGGTTTTCTGCCCGACACGATTGCAATTTACCGCCAGGCCCTGAAGGATTATTGTTGGTCCGAGGATGAGCTTATAGAACAGGTGCGCATTACAGTGATGCACGAAATTGGCCACTATTTTGGCTTGGATGAGGACGATCTCCACCGCCTAGGCTACGGCTAATTCTCCCCCTCTCCCCCTCCCCCCCGCTTTACGACGCCCTCCCGGTGGCACCCGCGCCTGGCCAAGCCCGACCAATCCCGGCCACCCGGAGGGATTATTTTGCCCGCCTCATCTTGCCGACCCTCAGTCTCGAACCCGGCCCTGCTGCACGCACCGCCGCACCGCATGGGCTTGAGCGTGGGTTCCACCCAGTCGCACCCCAATCCCCCACCCCTAGCCCTAGACACGGAACCCAAGCTTAGCATTCTTGCAGCCCGCCAAGCAGGACGTTTGCTTTAGCTTGGGTTCTGTTTGCTAGTTCTGGTTTACCCAGGAAGAAATCGCCCGAAAACCAGAACCCCAGCTAAAGCAAACACGCAGCTC
>ERZ773212.492-NODE-492-length-19266-cov-5.439488_pt1 | contig 19266 bp, 19 predicted proteins | sample MGYA00581005_ERZ773212 | MGnify/ENA primary metagenome ERZ773212 (study PRJEB29015, sample SAMEA2738154) | human oral metagenome | biome: human oral; feature: human-associated habitat; material: saliva | place: China | collected 2196 ... | reverse complement strand
CTCTGAGAGATGATATTAAAACCAAAATGGATCGTCGTAGAGGTTTCAGAAGAAAACGTAGACAAAGAAAGAACAGATATAGAAAACCCAGATTTCTGAATAGAGCTAACTCTACTAAGAAAGATAGACTACCTCCGAGTGTGAGACATAGAGTTCAAGCGCATGTAGATGAAATTGAGTTTTGCAAGAAAATCTTACCAGTGAGTAAAATTGTATTTGAAACTGGTAAGTTTGACACTCAACTCATGGAGAAACCTTGGCTACAAAAGTACAAGTGGGCTTATCAAAAGGGTGTAAACTATGGTTTTGCTAATGCTAGAGCTCATGCTTTAGATAGAGATAATTATACATGTCAATGCTGTGGTAAAAAGCATGTAAGATTAGAAGTTCATCACATCATCTTTAGAAGTCAAAGTGGGAGTGATGAATTGGATAATCTAATTACTCTTTGTGAAAAGTGTCATAAAGCTGTTCATGATGGAAAAATCGTTTTGAACATAAAAGGTAAGAGAAAACGAAATCTAAGACATGCTACTCAAATGAGTATTATTAGAAGTCAATTGCTTAAAATATATCCAGAAGCTATTGAAACATTTGGCTATGTAACTAAGGCAAATGTTGAAAATCTAGGTCTTGAAAAGCAGCATTACTTAGATGCTTGTATAATTGCTAGTGGCGGTAAGAAGTTTGAGCTCAATGATACTATCTATTACAAAAGAAGAGTTGCTAAAGGAGACTATCAGTTAGCTAAAGGTGTTAGAGGTCAGCAAAAAATACCAGTTGGTAAAATACAAGGTTTTAGAAAATTTGACAAGGTTAAATATCTTGGACAAGAGTACTTTATCAAAGGTAGAATGAGTGTTGGTCTTTCTATCCTCATGAATATTTTTAATGAAAAAATAGATTTTAGCTATATGCCCAGAGGACGGAAGACACCTAAATTATCAAATCTAGAGAGAATATCTGCTAGGAGTAGTTGCTTGCGTATGAGTCAAAGAATTTAAGAAAGTATAAGAAGCCATTCATGTGCTTGGCTAAAGACCAATCACTTTTCTGGCTTAGAGAGGTATAATAATATGAGTGAAAAGAAAGGTTTTAAGGACTATAGTTCTAAAGCTTTTTCTAAGACAAAAACAGTATCAGCTCAAATTAAAAATAATCAAGCAGAGAAAGTAAGTAATTCAAAAGTATTATCAAAGTCTAGATTATCAAAAAACATGATTAATGCTAGAAAGAAACAACTATCCACAGAATTAATTCAAGCAAAATCATTAGGAATAAAAAACTATGCTCAGCAGAAAGTAAGCTCTAAATATCAATCTGCTAAAAGTAAAGTAACAAATAAATATAATAAACAATTCAAACAAGGAAAAAAGAAAGTCACTAAAGCTCTTAAATATATTAAACTACTATGGAAAGAAATGGCAATAGCTTTAGCAATACTACTATTAGCAATAATAGTAATTCCTTTAATTATAGCAATATTTGGTTCATTTGGATCTTCACCACATTATTATTGTCCAACAGAACCGTCAGATGCTGAAAAATCTTCATCAGTATATCAGCAATACTGTAGTAATGTAGCACAAGGAGATGGTATAAGTACTGGAGAATTAGGTTATCCTCTAGAAAAAACTTGTCCTATTACTTCTCCTTATGGTCCTAGAAACTCATTAATTGCTGGTATGTCAACTTTCCACAAAGGCTTAGACTACGGTGCTCCTGCTGGTACTAAAATACTAGCAGCAGATGGTGGAACTGTAGAAATTGCTGGAGTCTATGGTGGCTATGGTAACTGTGTAGTAATCAAACACTCTGGTAAATTTGATGCTACTAGATACGGACACATGTCTAAAGTACTAGTAACAAAAGGACAACAAGTCTCAAAAGGCGATGTCATTGGACTGGTAGGAAGTAGTGGAATTAGTACCGGGCCACATTTGCATTTTGAGGTTTTCGTGAGTGGTAAACCTACAGACCCTGCTCAATATGTAGCTAAGGAGGCTGGAAAGAAGTAAGAATGAGTAAGAGAATTAAGTGTGAGATATGTGATAGAGAAATAGCAGTGAATGCTTTTACAAGACATCTTAGAAAAGAACATGATTTAGATCAAAAAGAGTATTATGATAAGTATCTTAAGAAAGATGGAGAAGGTATTTGCAAAAATTGTGGAAAACCAACAAAGTTCATAAAATTTACTCAAGGTTATAGAGATTGTTGCTGTGTTGAATGTACTAATCTGATTAAGTATGGCTATAAGTATCATACTTCAAGACCAGAAGTACAAGCTAAAATACAAAAGACAAATATGGAGAGATACGGAGCTAAGACACCTTTTGAGTCAAAGAAAATTCAAGATGGAATTAAAGAGACAAATTTAGAGAAGTATGGCTCTGTGACACCTTTTGGAAATGAAAAAGTACGAGAAAAAGTTCATCAAACAAATATCGAAAGATTTGGTGTGGAAACACCTTTTGAGTCTAAAGAAATTCAAGAAAAGATTAAGAAAAATAATTTAGAAAAGTATGGTGTTGAAAATGTACTTGCATCTAAAGAGATTCAAGAAAAAATTAAAGAGACAACTTTTAAAAATTATGGAGTAGATCATAATTGGAAATCAAAAGAAGTTAGAGAAAAAGGTCTTGAAACTTTGCAAAAGTCAATTCAAAAATATTGTGAAGAAAATAATTTAATTGAACTCAGAGACCTAGATTTAGCATATCCTGGAAAAGTTTGTGAAAAATTTAAAATTGACGTTTTAGTATTTAAGAAAGTCTATCTAATTAATAGTAATATAAATATTCAAGAACTTAAGGAGTATGACAAGTATTTACAGGACAATGCTAAAGAGTATAATTCTAAATATGAAGCTGAACTTCATGTTTGGCTAAAGTCAATTTATAATGGAGAGATTTATGTTAATACTAGAAAAATAATTACTCCTTTAGAATTAGACTTTTACATACCAGATAAGAATATTGCTATTGAATTTAACGGTAACTATTGTCATTCAACTAATTTTGGAATTGATAAGAATTATCATCTAAATAAGACTCTGCTTTGTCAAGAAAAAGGAATACATCTAATTCATATTTTTGAATACGAGTGGAATTTGAAGAAAGATATTTGCAAGAGTATTATTTCTTCTGCACTTGGAATTTACAAAAATGAGATTTATGCTAGACAATGTGAAGTAAAAGATGTAAGCTTAAAAGAAGCTAAAGTATTCTTAGAAGAAAATCATTTACAGGGTTTTACTCCTAGCTCTTATAGAATTGGTTTGTATTTTAATGATGAACTAGTACAACTACTTTGTTTTGGAAAAAATAGATTTAAAAATAATGAAGTTGAGCTACTCAGAATGTGCACGAGGTTGAACACTCAAGTTATTGGTGGTTTTTCTAAGTTACTTAATCATCAACCTTACGACACATTTACCTCTTATGTAGATTTGAGTAAATTTAGTGCTGATGGATATTTAAAAAATAATTTTGAGATTATAGGTAGAAGTGGACTTAATTATAAGTACATTAAAGATGAAAGAGTTCTTAATAGACTAGCTGCTCAAAAGCACAAGTTACCAAAATTACTTGGAGATAACTTTGATGTTAACAAATCTGAAAGTCAAAATATGATAGACAATGAGTGGTGGCAAGTCTATGATTGTGGTAACTTAAAGCTACTATATTCTAGAAGTTAATCAGCGTACACTAGATGTACAAGATCGTTTTTTGTTATATATTCATATTAAAAGTAGTTGAACTTTTACTAGAGTACATTCTGAGTACACTGAGATATGTTCTGAGCTAAAGGAGGACCTAATGCTAAAATTTGCAGAAGATATATACTATGGTAGTGCTAGTATTTTACTTCATGCTACTAATTCATTTAACAACATAACTGATCTTAAAAATGCTGGTTTCATTGTGACTGATACTGAAGAGGTAATAATTCCAAAAGGCACATCTTTTAAGGTTTTGAGTGATTATTATCAAGGATATACTTTAGAAATATTTGGTGAAGTTATTGAATTTACTGCTGGAGAGCCAATTAATGTTATACTAGAGTAAAGAAGTCATATTTGTAATAAGCTTAAGCTAGAAAAGTACTTGTCTTCAGACAAGTACATAAATTGTTTTTGATTTACTTCAGTAATAGGTATGTGTTATAACAAGTGCTAAGACTGTTGTTGCGTACATTAAAAGTCAAGGAGGTGATTAATCATGCAAAAATTAGTAAAAGCTAGGTATAGAATAAGAATTAAACCATCTAAAAAACAGTACAAGCAGATTTTACAGTTTGCTGGTTGTTCACGGTATATTTACAATCATCTTCTTGAAATTAATAAAGCTTTATACTCAAAAAATCTTAAAGGTTTAACTACAAGTGAAATGGAATTAGAGATACGTAAGTTAAAAGAAGATTTTGCGTGGATAAGAGAATGTGATGCTTCAGCATTACAGCAATCAAGAATAAATCTTCAACGAGCTTATTCAAATTATTTTAAAGGAAAAACAAATGTATATAACCAAAAATACGGTGAACCTAAATTTAAGTCAAGACGAGATGAAATTAAATATCGGACACCTTACAATAATGGTGGAGCTAATGTTATTAATAAAAAGTTAAAACTTCCTAAAATTGGATATATACTAATTAAATCAAAAAATATACCGGTGTACAAAAAATTAACATCTGTAACGATTATCATAGAACCATCTGGTAAAGTATATGCATCTTTAGCAGTTGAAAAGTTTATAACATTAAAATCTCAAACAGGGAATGTTGTTGGTATAGACTTAGGACTAGAGTCTTTTCTTTCATCAAGTGATGGAATCAAAATTCCTCCTTTTCATTATGCTAAAAATAGTTATAATAAAATTGCATCGATGGATAGAAAGCTTTCTAAGATGAGAGACAAATTAAAGAAAGCAAACAATGATTATAGAACTGCAAGTAATTATCAAGTATATAAGAAAAAGGTTGCTAAATATAAAACTCATATTGCTAACCAAAGAAAAGATGCTTTACATAAATTAACAACTGAATTAGTAACTAAATATGATTGTATCATTGTTGAAAATTTAAATGTAAAAGCTATGTGCAAGAATAGTAAACTTGCATATGCTATTCATGATGCTAGCTGGTCAATGTTTGTGAGTATGTTAGAGTATAAGTGTGACTGGTATGGAAAAATTTTTCATAAGATTAATCGATTTCAACCAACAAGTACAATATGTTCATCATGCGGCGTTAAACATAAAGACATTGTAAACTCTTTAGCAGTTAGAGAGTGGGTTTGTCCAGATTGTGGAACTAAGCATGATAGAGATATAAACGCTGCAATAAATATTTTAATTGTCGGTATTGACGAATTGTTTTTAGTATAACATTGGACGTGGCTGACGACCGTGTTTTTTGCCTGGTAAATTTGCTCTGGAGGATAGCTAGTCTTAGAGACTAGTGAAAGTAACCTAAGCTTACCCAGGAATGTGCTTAGTTTTAGACGAGCATAACGTCAACTTTGCTGAGGTGAGAAAATTGAAAAAGAAATTAATAATTATTTTTATTATTCTGATTGCTTTATCAGGTGCTCTTTATATGCTGCACAAGTATAATGTTTTTCCTTTTGATAAGAGACAGACAACTGAAGAAATTAAAGAGACAAAAGATAAAGATAAACTTAAAAAATCAGATATTGAGAAAGATTCAAACAAAAAAGTAACTAAAAATGAGTTACCAACTACATTTCCAGATGAAGAGAACTGGTTAATGAATGCTATGGCTCAATCTGAAAACATTTATTCATCACAAGATATTACAAATGTAAGACTATTCAATGATGGTTATAATAATATTATTATAATCTATGTGAAGAATAAGCCGATTGATATGTTTACTATGACTTATGATAGTGACCATAATGAATTTTTCTATGAGTGGAAATCTCCTCAAGATTTTAGTATTTATAAAGATGCTAAAGAAGTAGATATTAATACAACTAAGATTTTGAAGATTTTACATAGTGCTGTAAGAGAAGATCCGCATTTTGATAAGATTGAAACATATTTGAGGTAACAAATGTCAGATGAGAGAAAGAAGAAAAGCTTAGGTTTACCTGGTGCTAGTAGAAGAGAAAGAAAGGTATTAAAAAAATACTTTGGTAGAAGTGTTGGTGGTAGATCATCAGGTGGACTAGGTAGAGAGATATGGAGTTTAGTAGGCTTAGTATCTTTAATTGTTGTCATAATTTTTGTTGCTCGTGGTGGAATTAATCAACTAGCTTTCTGGAATACTATGAAAAAGTGGAGCACTAATATAGGTCATAATGTAGAACAACACATCAATCCGAACGAAGTTGAAGTTAGTCCAGATGGCATCTATTATGATAGAAAGAAAGATAAGTAATGAGATTAGATATTCAAGATCAAGAGAATGTGAAAAATACATATTATCGAGCACCTAAGGTAATACCAAATATTAAGAAAGAGTCAGATGAGTATATAACTATCTACAATGAAGAAGAAAGTGTTGATTTAACTAATTTAGAAGAAGCTATCCTTTATATATTAGTTCTATTTAAATTTATACCTCTTTGGCTTTTAGAACAATGGGTTGAATTATCATTAGAGACATTGTTAAAATATAGAGATTTAGGTCTAGTATGGTTTGAAGAAACATCTATGGGTGTATTCTTACGACCTACAAGATGGTTATTAGATTTATATGAAGTAGAAGATACTAGATATATTGATATTCCATTTGGTTTATTAAATCATACTTGTGCTGAAGAGCAATTAATGTTTGATATTATTACTGGAAATCCTAACTCAGAATTATGGGAACTTATAAAAGGTGAAAAACTTTTACCTCGATATCATCCGCTGGGTATTCAACCTAAAAACGAAAATGGTTCCATTATAATTAGAGAACAAGATTTTAGAATAGGGTTTAGAAGATATAAAGAAAGAGAATTATTAGAGAGAGAAGAAAAGATAATCAATCAGATAAAAGCTGGAATAGAAGTAACTGATGAATTTTCTAACTTCTCAATGTTCCCAATAATATCTTCTAGAGATAATAAAATTGTTACACAAACTCCAGATTTATTAATACCTATATTTAGAGATAAAGGTAAAGCTAAAAGTTATGCTATAGAAATAGAATTATCTATCAAGCAGTCATACGAGCATATCTTAGAAAATTATAAAGATAATAATAAATTTGGTAGTTTATTCTACTTAGTTGGAAATCATCAGATTGCTAATAAGATTAAGAAAGCTTACACTAAGTTAGGTGGTCTTGGTTCTTGTGAGTTATTCTTACTACCATATCAAGCACCAGCACAAAAATTAGAATATTATTTTAAAAATTCGAAGTAATGAAAGGAAATTATTTTTATGAGATACATGGAATTTGAAAATTGGTTTTGGTCTAACCCGTTTATATATATTACATATTTTGCTATACTAGCATTTTCACTAGTGTGTTTATGGATGCTATTTGAAAAAGCTGGTATAGAAGGTTGGTGGGCTATTATTCCATTTGCTAATTCTTATCAAGCATTTAAATTATTCTGTGGGAATGGTTGGTTGTTTTTACTGATGCTCATTCCTTATGTAAATATAGCTGTGTCAGTTTATTATGCATATATGCTTTGCAAGTCTTTTGGTCATGGTGTAGGGTTCACAATAGGAGTGATATTCTTACCGTTTATCTTTAAAGGAATTTTAGCATTCAATAAAGATGAGTTACATTGGACCTGCAGGTGTTAAAGTAAATTAAAAATTGTAAGTAATTTAGGACTTTTTGAAATTATTTATTGTTTTTATAAGGAGAATATTTCATGGAAAATTATGTACAAGTGTATGAACAGCTTTGGTCAGATCCACGATTTTACATTTCATACTTTGCACTTATTATCTTTTCAATAATTTGCTTATGGAAAGTATTTACTAAAGCTGGAGAAGAAGGCTGGTAGTCAATTATACCATTTGCTAATTCATTTAAAGCATTCAAGTTATTCTGGGGTGGAAGTGGGTGGGCTTTCTTACTTCTATTAATTCCGGTTGTAAACATCATTGTTGCAATTATTTATTACAATAGACTAAGTAAGTCATTCGGTCACGGTGTAGGGTTTACACTTGGTCTAATCTTTGTACCAGTTATCTTCATGGCTATTTTAGCATTTGGTAAAGATGAGTACATTGGACCAGCTGGTGTTAAGAAAATAGCTTAAACTTTATGAGCCTCTTCATTGAGGCTCTTTAATTTTGAAATCAATGAGAGCTCAAAAGCTCTTTTAGAAATATACGGTTATTACTTGGAAGTAGAAAAGGAGATTTTAATTGAGAGTAATTAAGCATGGTGGTAGAACACAAAAGTTTAATAAAGAAAAAATAGAAGTTGCTATTATAAAAGCTGCTGATAAAATTGATATTGAAATGCCAGAATATTTGATTAAAAGAATAGCTGGATATGTAGAAGAAGAAATTGCAAAATCAGAGAAAAAAACAATTACAGTAGATGAAATAAGCAAATTAGTAGAAGATAGACTCATGTCATCTAGTTATAAAAATGTAGCTAGGTCGTATATTGAACATAGACATGATAGAGATTTATTTAAAAATACTACAGATAAATCCATATTAGAACTAATAGCTGGAAGTAATGATGAATGGAATAAAGAAAATAGTAATAAAGATGCTAAATTAGTAACAACTCAAAGAGATTATATTGCTGGTATAACAAGTAAAGATATTGCTAGAAGATTTATAATTCCTAAAGATATTCAAGAAGCTATGGATGAAGGAGCAATCTATATCCATGATTTAGATTATATTGCTGAAAATACAAGAACAAATTGTTGTGTATTTAACTTAGAAGATATGCTTCAGAATGGAACAATTATAAATGGAATAAAGATAAATAAACCTCATAGACTTCTTACAGCTACTACAGTTGCAACGCAGATTGTCACTGCAGTATCATCTTCACAGTATGGTGGAGTAACAATGTCACTAGCACACCTAGCACCGTTTGTAAATGAAAGTAGAAAAAGATACAAAGAAAAGTATAAGAACTTTTGTTTAGATAATGAATTAGTTGATAAGTTAGTAGAAGCAGATGTTAAGAAAGAAATAACAGACGCTATGCAGACGTATACCTATCAACTGAATTCCCTAAGTTCTACGAACGGGCAAGCACCATTTGTTACATTATGGATGTACTTGGGTGAAGCTAAAAATAAACAAGAAAGAGATGATTTAGCTTTATTAATTGAAGAAGTTTTAAAGCAAAGAATAGAAGGTTTAGAGAATGAACATGGTGCTAAAATAACAATAGCATTTCCTAAATTAGTTCTATGCTTAGATAAGTATTTAATGGACGAGAAATCAAAGTATCACTATCTCAAAAGACTAGCTGCTGAATGTACTAGTAAGAGATTAGTACCAGACTATGTATCTGAAAAAATAATGAAAGAGAATAAGATTAATAAGTTTGGTAAAGGTGATGTTTATGGTCCAATGGGGTGCCGCTCGTTTCTGACACCTGATAATATACAGGTAGGAAACATTGCAAATGCTTTAAACTATAAAGAAGATGAAGGTAAGTATTATGGTAGAGCTAATATTGGAGTAACATCTCTAAATCTACCTTACATCGCTTTATTAGCTAAAGAATTAAATCCAGATAATGTTGAAAAGGAATTTTATAAGCGATTAAATAAATATGCAGAACTAGCGCATAAAATGCAGAGAATAAGAGCTGAAAGACTTATGAAAACTAAAGCTGAAGTAGCTCCTGTTCTATGGTGTCATGGAGCATTAGCAAGATTAAAACCTACTGATGAACTTAAGTCATTGATTGAAAATGGATATTGTACATCAAGTTTAGGCTACATGGGTTTATATGAATGTACTAAAGTTTTAACAGGTGCTAATTTCTGGGAAGATGAAAATGCAAATAAGTCTGCTGAAAAAGTATTAAAGCATCTAAATAATCTATGTGATACTTGGAAAGAAAAAGAAAATATTCATTATAGCTTATATGGTACTCCAGCAGAAAGCTTAACATTGAAGTTTGCGACAGCAATAAAGAAGAGATTCGGTAAAGATGCATTTATTAAACTAGATGGTCATGATAGAGATTATTGTACAAATAGCTTACATATTCCTGTATGGGTTGAAATAGATCCATTTAGCAAACTAGCAATTGAAGCACCTCTACAACTACTAAGTCCAGGTGGTAATATTAATTATATAGAAGCTGCTGATTTATCAAAGAATTTAGAAGCAATTGAACAGGTAATTGACTTTATTTATGATACTTGTATGTACAGTGAAATAAACTCAAAGACTAGTTATTGTGCTAAATGTGGTGGATACAATACTGTAAAGTTAGAAGGAAATAGAGATGACTATACTCCTACTTGTACAGTTTGTGGAAATCAAGACAGAGATACATTAGCTTATGCTGTTAGAGTTTGTGGTTATATTAGTACTAATAGTTTTAATAGTGGTAGAGCTCAAGATGTGCATGATAGATATGACCATTTAGATAATCAATACTAATTCAGGAAGTCATATTTATCTATAATAGAACGAATATTGTGTATTTCTATTACTAGTATACATGTAGAACTCAGATATATCTAGATGTACTCAGAATGTACACTGAGACATTTTAAGTTGTTTTTAATAGTAATATATAATTAAACTTAAAAATTAACTAGAGTACATCTAGTGTACACATGATTAACGATTATTCAAGAAAGGAGAATAGTACATGGAGAGAGTATTTAGATTTATTATTCTCCTTTTTGTATTTTTTGGTGTTTTATCTCTAGCTAATACTTCATTACATAGATTTGGAAGAGATATTCATTTTAAAGATCCTTTTGAAGTATTAAACATTCAAAGACCTGAGAGAAAAGAACAAACAAAGCCTCAATCTCAACCTGAGAAAAAACAAGAAAAGAAACAAGAAACTAAGAAAGTAGAAGAAAAGAAAAAAGAATGTAAATCTGCTTCTGATAAAGTTACTAAGAAAGAAATTGATAAACTCATTTCTACTATACCTGTAGCTAAAAAGAAAAAATATGATGCAAAGAAATTAAATTGGGGTAAAGTAAAACTACCAGAAAAGAAAAAGAAAGATCCATATACAAATAGAAAACTTTCTAGTTCTAGTAAGGTTGATTTTATTATTCCATTATCTTACATCAATAAATATTCAAAAATTAGTGCAAGAGATAAGAAAGAACGTATTAACAGCGGTGATAATGCTGTATTAACTCTAAATAAGAATATAGAATTAAAGTCTTATCAACCACCAAGCAAATGGTTACCAGATGAGAATAAGGAAGATTATTGTTATACTTACTTACAAATAGCATCTAAGTGGCAAATATCTATGACTAAAGAAGACATTAGAACTTGCAGATTAGAAATTAATAATGCTATTGACAGTGGTAGAAAAATAAAACTATTAACAAACATTGAAGGGAAAACGTGATGTTGAAGCCAGTACTTAAATATGTCGGTGGTAAGTCAAGAGAACTATCAGAGATAAAGAAATACTTACCAGAATTTAGTGGCAAGTACATAGAACCTTTTCTAGGTGGAGGCTCTCTATACTTTGACCTAGAACCTAAATCAGCAATAATTAATGATTTAAACAAACCTCTAATGAATTTTTACACAAGCATTAGAGATAATTATGAAGAAGTAGTAGAAGAATTAGAAAGTATTCAAGCTATTTGTGACAGTAATACAAAAGAAGAAAGTAAAGCTCTCTATTATGAAATGAGAAAAATATACAATCATGAAATAGAAAGCTCTTACAGTGATGCTGCTTTGTACTATTATATAAATAGAATGGTATTTAATGGAGTTATGAGATGTAATAAGCAAGGTAAGTTTAACATGCCATTTGGCGGACATACAAGTTTTAAAATACATATTACCGAAGAGCATAAAAAACTATTAAGTCAAAGTGAGATATATTCTACATCTTATAGAAATATTTTTGATATTGCAAGTAAAGATGACTTCTTATTTTTAGATCCACCTTATGACAATTCTTATAGTGCTTATAATAATGTAGAAACCTTTCGTGGTTTTACTGAAGACAAGCATAGACAATTAGCACAAGATTTTAAAAATTTAGATGCAAAAGCACTCATGGTTATAGGTAAAACAGACTTAATAGAAGAGCTATATGAGAATAATATTGTGCATGAGTATGAGAAAAAATATGCAATGAGTAATTGTTCTAAGAAACAAAATACTACTCATATTTTTGTTACAAATTACAAAATGAGGTAGAAGATGAAGATTAAATTAATTGATTATCTAGAAAATAGTAAAGACACTTTGACAATCAATAGAGATAAATTTAAAGTAAATCCGGACTTAGAGCAAATATGCAGTATGCAAATAAAAAATCTAAATGATATGATTGATATCGTACATGAAGAAGGACTGGATTTAGTAAAAATTACAGTATAAGAGGAAAGTAAACATGAAAGAAAGACAAGAAGAAGAAAAACTTACTGGTATACTACCAAAACGACTAGTATTATTTAGAACTGGTAGAGTATTGAGTTGGTTTGGTGCTGGAATTATCTTTATTTCTATTCTACTTCTAATATTAATTAAAAAAGGAATATTTACATTCTTTAATGATCCTTCTTTACTAATAACGTTTTTATTATACTTTTTAGCTTTTGGTGTAGCATTAATAGCATTATCAATATTAATAAAAGTATTATTCTTAAAGAAAGCACCTTTTGATGACTGGATAATGACAGTTGCTAGAAAGTATTTAAGCACAGAAGTAATATTCTATGACTCTAAATATATTTATGTAGAATATGATAGAAATGTAAAAGAAGCAGATAAACATGATTTTGTAACTAACTTAACAGACTTATCAGATCACTACTCTTACTTCTTTGTAGAAACATATATAGACGATGGATTTATTCAAGTAAAATGTGAGAAAAAAGAAGTAATTCCATCTATGGCTACTCTAGATCAAGATAAAGATGACTTGTACTGGAACTTAATTCCTATGGGTCTTGCAGTAAACACTGAAACAAGAAAAGTAAGTCCTATCGGTTGGTATCTTAATGATAACAATAAAAATAAAGAATTTGTTGACAGTATAGCATCAACGTCGCTCGCGATTTCCGGCTCTACTGGTTGTATTAAAAATGATGATTTAATTAAAATATATGGAGAATTAGAGTAAATGTGTGAATGTAAATTGTGTGGAAGAGAATTTAAGAATTTGAGAGGTTTATCATCACACGTAATGCAAATGCATGGTAATGCTGAAGAGTATTATAATACATATATGAACAACAATGCACAAAAGACTTGTAATGTTTGTGGAAGACCTTTAAATTTCTTAAGCTTAGAAACTGGATATAATCAATATTGCTCTCATGGAAAAGAAAAGACTTGTAAAATTTGTAATAATACTTTTCCAACTACTAGAGCATTAGCATTTCATATTACTCATAGTCACAAAGCATCTTTAAGAGGGTATTATGACAAATACTTAAAGAAGCCAGAAGAAGGAATTTGTCCGTATTGTAAAAAAGAGACAAAATTTTTAAACTTAACAGAAGGTTATGCTAAAACATGTAATAGATATTGCTCAAACATGTATAAGTATGGAGTAGACAATCCAGCAAAGTCAGAAGTAGTTAAGAAAAAAGCAAAAGAAACTGCTATGAGAAATCATGGTGGTTTTGGCTTAGCTTCTCCTGAGATTAAAAAGAGAGTACAACAAACAAACATAGAAAAATATGGTGTTAAAAGTCCATTTGAAGCTGAGTCAGTAAAAGAAAAGATTAAACAAACCAATTTAGATAGATACGGTGCTGAGAATGTATTTGCTTCTGAGTATGGAAAGCAAAAGATTAGAGAAACTAATTTAGAAAAATTTGGTACAGAAAGTGCCATGCAATCTGAAGAAGTTAAGCAAACTTTGAGAAATAATATCGAAAAGAGACATGGTGGTCTTGGTTGGGCTAGTAAGAGTATTAAAGAAAAATGTGAGAATACTAAAAAAGATATTTTAAATAAGTATTGTGAGAAAAACAATTTAGTCGCTGTCGTAGATTTAAATTTGAGTTATCCAAATGGTGTTAAACAAGAATTAGAGTATTTTTTATATCGAGGATATGCTTTTATCAAACAAGAAGATATTAAGAAGGCTAAAGAATTAGATGCTAAACTTATTAAAACTGCTAAAGACTATCATTCAAAATATGAAGCTGAAATTCATGAATGGTTAAAATCTATATATTCTGGTAAAATTTATGTTAATATTAGAAGAATTATAACTCCTCTAGAGCTTGATTTTTATATTCCAGAAAAGAATTTAGCAATTGAATTTAATGGTAACTTTACTCATTCTATAAATGCTGGTAAAGATCCAAATTATCATTTAAACAAAACTCAGCTTTGTCAAGATAAAGGAATTAGGCTAATTCATATCTTTGAGTATGAATGGTTGACGAAGAAAGATATTATTAAATCAATTATTTCCTCTGTTTTAGGTATTTATGAAAATAAGATTTATGCTAGAGAGTGTGAAGTAAGAGAAGTCAATTCTAAAGAAGCTAGAATATTTTTAGATGAAAATCATTTGCAAGGCTTTGTAGCTTCTTCTTATAGACTTGATTTGTACTGCAATAATGAACTTGTACAACTTTTATGTTTTGGTAAGAACAGGTTTAAGAAAAACGAAGTTGAGTTGCTTAGAATGTGTACTAAGAAAAATACTCAAGTTATTGGCGGCTTCTCTAAACTACTAAAGCATCAACCTTATAAATCATTTGTTTCTTATATAGACTTGAGTAAATTTGATGCTAATAGATATTTGGAGAATAATTTCAAATTAATTAGTCAAAGTTCACCAAATTACAAATATATTAATGGAGAACAAATTCTTAATCGTATTTCAGCACAAAAGCATAAGTTACCTAAACTTCTTGGAGATAATTTTGATAAGAGTAAAACAGAAAGTCAAAATATGATAGATGCTGGCTATTGGCAGGTATATGATTGTGGTAACTTAAAGTTAGAATATATAGAATATGGAGAACTAGAGTGAAGCTATGCTTAGTTAAGTATCAAGTATCTTATGATTTAGAGGTGTAAAAACGATGTATATACAAGATATTGAAAAACTTAAAGAAAGTGAACAAATATTCAAAGAGCTTTCTGCAAAATATCTAAGTGTATCTATTTTCAAAGACTTGAAAAATCAACTAGACGAAATTCAACGTGCTTATGGTATGATGAGATCTTGTTTGATTTATGGTGATGACTTTGAGCATAAGTATTCTCATAATTATCTTCAGTATATTCCTGAAAACAAATTAGAGGAAATGTATGAAGCTTATGTAGAGTATTTCAACGAACATGGTGAAGTAGTAAAGAATGTTGGAATTGATAGTGAAGGTGTAACTTACAATTCATTTAGAGAAATATAGAAATGATAGTTTACTTTTCGAGTAATATATGATATTATTATTGAGAAAAAATATGCATGCAAGGAGATTTAATGCTATACTTAGTAGATACAAGCAATGTAATTAAAAAGATGTATTTCTCTAAGAATAGAGATTGGGACCTGGCTTTAGATACTCTAATAGATAGATTTGAAAAAATTGAAGAGTATGGTGACCAATTAATATTTTGTCTTGATAGTATTGGTTGTGGAACTTATAGAAGAGAAGTAAGTTCAGAATACAAAGCTACAAGAACTCCTGATCATGATGCTAATGCATTCACTAGATACGCTGAACTAAATCTCAATGAAGAATATGAATGCTATATGAGTCCTGGTTATGAAGCTGATGATATAGTGTGCACATTTTGTCATTTATATCCAAATGAAAAGATAAGAATTATGTCTTCAGACAAAGATTTTTATTCATTATTGGAAAATAATAGAGTAGAAATTACAAAACATATTTGGAAACTTAGTGATACTTACACGACTAAAGATTTATTAAGTGAATTTAACATATATAAGCCAGCATACTTTAACAATATCAAAGCTCTCATGGGTGATGGTAGTGATAATATTGAAGGTCTTAAAGGTGTTGGTCCTAAGACTGCTTGTAAATTAATAAGTAGATGTAGAAGTCAAGAAGAAATAGATAATATAGTATTTCAAACTTATCCAGATTTTTATGATAAATATGTTAAGAATTACAAGTTAGTTTATAAATATGACATCGATGAAGATAAACTTATTACTGGTGAAGAGCTTAAAAGTATAATATTGGAGAATATGGAGTAGATGCTTAAATACATAATTATACTTCTTCTATATTTAATTATATTATCAGAGAATGTAATTTTATTTAGAAGAAAGACATTACCTTTTTCTGCATTAGAATTCTCTATTTTAGGTATTATTTCTAGCATTATAACAGGAAATATAATATTTAATGTAATTATAATTATTATCTGTATTTCTTTATTATTTACTAGAAGAATATTATATAATCAACGACATGAATTTGATGATTTATCATTTGATTTTGACTATTCTAAAGAGATTTATAGTATTTCTAGAATATTAAACAGTTTTAAAAAATCAAATGGTATTTTACTTGGTTATATAAGACCTTTTAATAGAGACACAATTAAACATAATAATAGAAAATTATACATAAATCAAACAATACTATCTGGTGGTACTATGACTAGTGGTGCTAATGGTAGTGGTAAGTCTACAACTATAAAAGCTGAAATGTTTCAAGCAATAGATAATCATCAACCTGTAGTATTTTTCGACTTTAAAGGTGAAGAAGAAATACTTGATGAAATAGAGTCAGTTTGTAATAGCAAAGGTGTACCCTATTATGAATTTAGTTCTAGAAAATGTTCATTCTCGTATGATCCATTTAAATACCTAAATGACACTGGTAAAATAGAAGCTTTAATGAATACAAAACGCTGGTCTACTACTGGTGAAGATGAACACTATAAGACTAGTATGAAGCTTGTTACTCAGAGCTTAGTAAATGGTTATGAACATACCTCAGGTAGCTTTATTCATGGTTTATACAAGTACGCAGTTGAATACAAACCTGCATTAGCTGAAAAAGATGGTTATCAAACAATCTTAAAAATGCTTGAGATTTTAATGACATCTAGAGCTAATGAGATGTTTACTTTAGATAAAGAAGAAATAAACTTTAGAAGCAATAAACAAAAAGTAGTTTGTTTCAGTTTTATAAGTGCTAATAAAGAATTAGCAAATAGTATGAGTGCTTTTATTCTTCAAGACATAATGGATAGAGGAACAAATGAAAAATTTGATCCTAGACTTCTATTATGTTTAGATGAGTTTGGTACTTTAGAAAATTCATTAATAATTAAAGATATTCTTGAAAAAGGTAGATCTTGTGGAATTCAACCTATTGTTAGTACTTTAGATTTAAACCAAATAGCTCTATCTACTTCTATGATATATGTAAATGCTTTGCTAGGAATAGTAAATAACTTTATTATTCATGCTGGAGCTACTAAAGAAACTGCAGCTTTATTTAGTGGTACTCAAAGAGATAATATTATAGATGAGATTATGAATTTGAGGAAACCTTATAGAGGCAAGCCTCCTACTGCTATATTTATTTCTAAATATCCAATTATTGATAAACATAGATCTCAAGAATATTTTAAGTTTATTCCTTATAATTATAAAGTCAATAGTAAACGAGAGGTAAATGATAATGTAGAATTGAGTGTAATAGAAAATAATGTTATCTCTGAAATAAAAGAGAATGAAATTATTTCTAAAGAGTCAATCGACTCATTTTTGTAAATAAGAAAGGAGACTGATGCTTTTGGTAAAACAGACATTTGTTTCTGGTGTTAAGAGAAGTAGAGTTTATTTATTGATGCTTATGCTAGTATCTCTATTTTCAGTAAGTGCATTTGCTGGATCTTGGGGGGCCTTTAGATAACTTCTCTACTAATCTTGATACTAGTACACCTGCTAGTAGTACATTTGGTACAATTCCAAAGAAAGTAAAGATTATTCCACTTGATAATGGACGATGGATGTCTAATGATGTTCTGAATAGTAAAATATATGGTCGAGGTCAAACATATACTTTTGCAGATACTAAAGCAGTATACGATTCTGTAAGAGTTGGAAATAAGACATATAGACTAGAGATTAATTTTAAGAAATTTAGAGCACAAGCAAGTGATGCTTTCTTTAACTTCTATAGAGATGGTGGAAAAGATTGGATAGAACTTAGTACTGATGGAAATTATCCAAATAAGACTCGTTCAGAAGTTGAGTTTGAAATTAAATCAGACAAGGGTATTTCAAATTCATATTTAGGTATTATTGACTTAGATGGTAATTCTTCAGGAACTAATGAGTATGTTACAGTTAATTCAAGAGATAGTTTCTTAGATAAGACAACTACTTCTGGACTTAAGTATGATTCATCTTCAAATACATTTATTGGAACTGAAGGTAGTGAAGATAATCAGAATGTATTTACTAAATTCAATGGTAAAGGAACTCTTACATATGGTATTAGAGTAGGAAGATATGGCTTTGCTTTTAACCCATCATTAGCTGTAGCTTACTACACTGTAGACTATAAGTCAATTAATGGTGAAATTACATCAAATAAGACTGAAGATGTATTTGATAATCAAAATCCAGTAACATCTGTAGTAAATAAACCAAATAAGAACTATAAGTTTGAAAAGTTTACTTGCAATAAAGATGTTACTTTAACTGATGGAACTACAATTCATGCTGGTGAAAAAATAACTGAAGATCAGATTAAGAAAATTAATGTGACTGAAGATATTACAATTACAGCTGTGAATGTAAAGAATGTTGGTTCTTTGAAAGTTATTAAGAGCAATTAAAGTGAGATTTTCTTACTTTAAAATAATTAAGAAATAAGGAGAAACATGAGTAGAATTTTTAAAAGACTAATTGTTTTTACCATGTTTGCAACTATGCTTATTCCGGGTCTTGCTTTTGCAGCATCATCTGGAACATCAAATGAAGCAAATGTTGTAAATGTGGTAGAGAAAACAGAACAGCCTACAAGAAGAGCTATTCGAAAGCAGACAAAGGAAATTCCTGATGCTGATAAGCCTACACTTGCTGGTTGTAAATTTGGTGTATATTCTGATGAAAATGCAACAAATCAGATTGACACTGTTGAGATTGTAGAAACAAGCCCAGGTGTTT
>ERZ773212.489-NODE-489-length-19330-cov-4.029987_pt1 | contig 19330 bp, 15 predicted proteins | sample MGYA00581005_ERZ773212 | MGnify/ENA primary metagenome ERZ773212 (study PRJEB29015, sample SAMEA2738154) | human oral metagenome | biome: human oral; feature: human-associated habitat; material: saliva | place: China | collected 2196 ... | reverse complement strand
ATTCCGGGCATTTCTCCTGCTTTGAAAAGCCGCAGGAAGTAGCTCTGGCCATTGAAAATGTAGCCCGGCGGGCTTCACAGACGGTTCGGCGGTAAGAGGGTGCCTGGCTGCTGCATCAGGCAGGTTATGCTCTTTCAGGATCTATTGATTTATGGTTGATGGCGATATGTATGGATAGGGGAACTCCTGCAGGCAAATTCTATGATTTACTGTGTACGTGCGTATGCGCAGCACCTCACGTGAAGTGCGGGCAGCATAAACTGTACAGGCTGTACAGATTGCAGAGTACCGGCAAAACAGTAGGGGAGCCGCATAAAATAGTTAAAATAGTACAATATAGAATAAAAAGGATAAAAGGCAGATTAAAGATTAATCTGAAAGGCAACAGTACACACGTGGGAGATATGGACATGGACAGCAACGAGATTGGTTTTGATACCGGCAGCGACACAGACGGAGGCGTTGATCCGTTCGGCAGCCCCGCCGCTGACAGCGGAGCGAGGGCAGGCCGGACCGGTATAAGGACGGGGAAATCGCGGAATACAGCGGATAGTATAGACATGCCCGAAGAGCTCAGCTATTCTGAAGACCATGTATGGGTCGATACTTCTGTGTCCCCGGCAGTCCTGGGGATCACGGCATATGCGGCAGATAAGATGGGGAGCCTGGTCTATATTGATTTTCCGGCGGAAGGCGACCACGTCCGGGCTGGCGACGAGGCCCTTGAAGTTGAGTCCGCTAAAGCTATCTCCCCTGTGTCGGTCCCTGTAGACGGGACTGTCCGATATATCAACAATGCAGCCGATGACGATCCTGAACTAGTGAATAATGACCCTTACGGCGAAGGCTGGCTGATAAAAATCGAGTTAGATGATGATGAGCCTGAACTTTTAGACAGTGAGCAGTATGCAAAGATCGTCAAAAAACAGTAACCCTGCTGACAGGGACAGTTTCTGCCGCAGACAGCAGGAGGGGAAACGGACAGACCTTGCAGGCTGCATATCTGCCTGCCTGAAGCGTGCCATGCACCCGCACCGCCAGGCACGGTGCCGCCTGGAGCGGGACAAGGCACAGGCGTTCATGGATCCTGTGAGTATGATGCAGCGCCGGCTTGCGGCAGCGCAGAAAAGATACAGATACAGGTACAGCCTGCGGAGCTCACAGCGGCGTAAGGAGAATCTGCGCGAGGCCGGGGATTATGCTGCGCAGGAGCGTCTGCAGGGAGCCGCTGAACCGCCTGCCGATACGATGGAGACGATCCCGATTATTGTCAGGCGCTCTTCCACAGTGGTTGACGCTCCATCTTCAAGGGAGCTGCTGCGGCAAAGGACGCTGTCATCCCGGGCTGCCCAGAGCCTTGTGACACTGGGATTTGATATGTGGCAGGCAGTTGCCAGCGCAATCGCTGCATATATTGGCTGGAAGCCGCGTGTTGCGCCTTATGTAGGATACGGGACTACGCGGTACGTGCGGCTTATCTGCCGGACCGTGCTGGGGATGCGCCGTCTGGCCCCGGCCGGGACGGTCTCCCTGGGTATCCGCAATATGCTTATGATCCCCGCCCCCCATACCCAGGTCCGTATGACGATTGACGGGGTGCCGGTGCATACTGCGCAGGTAGGCAATTCCGAGGCCTTCGAACCGATAGGCGGTACGGAAGAGCTGAAAGGCGATTCCATTTACAGCGACAGCAAAGGGTATCTCGATCTCCTGGCCCGCAGGCGCCTTAAGACAGGGGAACATCAGGCGTCTTATAAAGTCCGGGGCCGTCAGCCAGTCGAAGCCCCTGTCTATATCTTCCCTGTAACAACCCGGGTGGGGATCATCTCTGATGTTGATGACACTATCCTGGTTTCCCAGGTGACATCAATTTTCAAGGCGGTCTATAATTTTTTGCTCCGCAGCCCCAACGAACGCGCCTCAGTGCCGGGCATGGCGGTGCTGTATGCCAGGATCAGGGACATGTTCCCCGATGCACCGTTTTTCTATCTGTCAACATCGCCGTGGAATGTTGAAACGACGATCCGCAGTTTTATTGAACGGTATGGTTTCCCCAAGGGGCCTATGCTCCTGCGCGATCTTGATCCCAGGCCGAAAACCTTTATCCCCAGCGGAGTCCAGCATAAACTCGAATTCGTCGAGCAGCTTATGAGCGATTTCCCCCGTATGAAATTTATCCTCTTTGGGGATGACGGGCAGCGGGACCCTACGACTTATGCCCGCCTGACGCATATGTATCCCGGGCGTATCATTGCTATTGGGATCCGCCAGCTGAGCAGGGAGGAAACGACCCTCCAGCAGAAGCTCAATTTAGGCACCCCTGAGGCGCCCGCGCCGGATGTACCCGTTTTTTATGGGCCTACAGGTGCCAGCCTTATGAGGTCAATGATCCCGTATCTGCAGGAAGCTGTAAAGCCTGCGAAGAAGGCCCCCAAAGGCAGGAGCAGGAATAGGAGCAGAGACAGGGGAAACGGACAGGAAAAACGAAAGCAGGACTGATATGGATTTTTTGGACCCTCCGCAGCCCCAACGGATAAAGCATATCCGGGATATTCACGGTGAAACCTTTACAGATTACTATGAATGGCTCAGGAATAAAGATACGCAGGATGTGCAGTCGTATGTAGCAGCTCAGGATGCTTACGCGGACAGGCGCCTGGAAAAGGTAAAACCGCTGGCATCCGCCCTTTTCGACGAGCTGAAATCACACGTGGAAGAAAATGACATGTCGGTCCCTGTGAGGCTTTTTGGCTACTGGTATTTTACACGTACACAGGAGGGCAGGCAGTATGGGATATCCTGCCGGGTGCCGGTGAAGTCCGGCAGTGACTGGGATCCTCCGCGTATTGAACCCGGCAATAACACCCCGCTGGATGGCGAGGAAATTATTTTTGACGCGAACAGGGAAGCACAGGGGCATGATTTTTTCCGCACTGGCGGGATAGACCTCAGTGACGATGGCCGCTGGATGCTGTATCTGGTGGATACCAGGGGTGATGAGCGGTACGACTGCTATGTGCGTGATCTGGCGAGCGGCCGGCAGATGCCTGATATGATCCGGGGCATCAGCTCGAATGCGTGCTTTACGCCTGACGGGCAATGGATATTCTATACGCGGGTCAACGATGCATGGAGGCCGGATTCCGTCTGGCGGCATCGTATGGGTACTGATACCACCGAGGACAGAGAGGTCTTCCATGAAGATGACGGCCGTTTCAACTGCGGTGTAGGCCTTTCTTTTGATGAATCACTGATCGTTATTGAAAGCAGCTCAAAAACTACCAGCGAAGTGCGTTTCCTTGATGTCGGGACCCCCGAAGGGGAGTTCTCCACTTTTATTCCGCGCAAAGATGGTGTGGAGTATGATGTCAGTTTTGCTAAATTCGAGGATGCTAGGGAGATCCTGCGGGAGCAGGCTCAGGCTGCCCGTCTTTCGGGATCCGGAAAAGACAGTATACGGCTTGCTGAGCTGGCTGAGGGGATCGGGACTGATGAAGAAGGCAATATACCTGTTGCGGTTGTTGTCCATAATGTGTATGACCCGAATTTCCAGATAGATATTATCAATATGCTCGAAAAGCAGCCTCCCTATACTTTGGGGGATGGGGTATGCATTGCGCGGGGCAGTGATTACGGCTGTGAAAAGGCTGAAGCAGAGCACCGCAGGATTCCTGTGGATACGCCGTACAGCGATGCAGTGAATCCCGGGATACTGCAGTCGGCGCGCGGCCTGGCCATTGGCGGACTGGGGGTGTACAGGCATTTTGTGACTCTTGCTTACCGTTCATCCGGCCTGCCCCATATAGCTGTTGAAGTAAAAGGCCGTGCGCTTGCTGATTATGTGCTTGGCCGGCCGTGGGGTTTTACGGAACTTACAGGTCCTGATCCCCATGCGCTGTATTCTGTTGATTCAACGGGAAACCCTTCCTATGAAGCACCCACTCTTCGGTACGGTTTCACCAGCTACGTGCATCCTGCACAGCTGCGTGCTTATGACCCTGCTGCCGGGAAAGATACCCTGCTGAAAGCGGCAACCGTTAAAAACTACAATGAAGCGGAATATGCTGAGCGCCGTATCTGGGTGCGTGTACGGGACGGCGAGAAAGTACCCGTGTCGCTCACATGGAAACGAGGCCTGGTCCCCGCAATGGATGAGGCGTGCGGCAAGGATGGGCGTCCGCTGGGTTTAGGCATGACAGATTATGTTCTTGATGCCCCAGGAATAGAAGAAGCCCGGAAAGCTGCAGCAGGAGTGTGGGGTGCAGTATCGGCGGCGCCGGCGGCAGTGGCACCGATGTTTATTACGGCATACGGCTCTTACGGTATAAGCTGCGATCCTGGATTTGGCGTGCCGCGCCTGAGTTTCCTTGACCGCGGCGTGCTCCGTGCGGAAGTCCATACGCGCGGCGGCGGGGAAATGGGTCGTGCGTGGTATGAGCAGGGACGGCGTCTGAATAAAATCAATACCTTCAATGATTTCATTGATGTGACTGCTGCGCTGCAGGCCCGGGGATGGGCTTCCCCTGAAACTACTGTTGCCAATGGCGGATCGGCCGGCGGGCTCCTTATGGGGGCTATAGCGAATAAAGCCCCGTTCCTTTATGTAGGGATAGAGGCAGATGTCCCATTCGTTGATGCGCTGAACTCCATCCTTGACCCGTCCCTTCCGCTGACAGTAACAGAGTGGGATGAATGGGGCGATCCGCTGCATGATAAAAATGTATATGACTATATGCGTGCGTATACCCCTTACGAGAATGTCGCTTCTGCGCGGGAGCGTTCCGAGCTTTTCGGCACGCCGCATTTTCCCCGGATATTCATTACCACATCCATGAATGATACCCGTGTGCTCTACGTGGAACCTCTGAAGTGGCTGTCGCGCCTGCAGGAAGCTGAGGTAGGCGCCGACGCCTTCGCCAGGATCGAAACTGAAGCCGGTCATGGCGGGGTTTCGGGGCGGTATAAGGCTTGGGAACAGGTATCCCTTGAAAACGCATGGTGCCTGGATGCCATGGGTATCAGAGAATGAGCGGCAGGTATCCGGCTGCCGGCACAGCCCCTGCCGCTCGGGGAGGAGAGGCTGATGGCTGACCGGTATGCGGCGCATCCGTTGCGGGGCGAGTACAAAGAGCCTGGCGGCAAGCTTGTCGCCGTAGAAATACTGCTTCCATATCCTCCTGATGGTGCGGGCAACGGCTATCCCGTTAACGGGTCTCTCAATAACGGGATTAACGGGACTAAGGGCACTGGCCCGGGCATGCCCGGAAGCCCTGCCGGATATGCAGGGTCTGCCGGGTTTGGCAGCCCTGTTGGCCCTGATCCTGGTCCTGAAGGTATGGGCGTCAGTATTGACGGCGATTTCTTTATTGATGGGACTGATGAACCCGAAAAAGTGCTGGCAAGCCTTTCGCATACTGTGAAAGATTGCCTTATAAGGCTCCTGCCTGATCCGGACTCGGCCGTGCTCCGTCAGGATGCCGTAGAGAGGCTGGGGTCAGCCCTGGATGAGTGGGCTGCACAGGGGGTCTGTATGACAGGCATAGGCGCTGATGGGTTGCTGGGGGCATTGCTTGCTGCCCTTGCCGAAAGGGGTGCCCGTACCAATGGCGGAGGGTCCGGTCCCTCCAGGCCCCGTATCCTCCACCAGCTGAGCCCTGCAGGAGATTTTTCCTCTGCCCGTTCGCGTGCTGCAGGGAATGCCGGCTCTGGTGCTGCTGGTACTGTCAGCCGCGCCGGTACTGATATTCTTACTGATACTGATTTTCCCGCCGGTACTGCCGGCTCCACCACTATCGCCGAACCGCACCTTCCTGCCCAACTGCCTGTTGCAGCTGATCCCCGCTGGCAAAAGCTTGACCTGTCTGTGATACGCGACCCCCAGCCTCTTGCCCCATCAATGCAGATGGCCATAGACGAATCGTTTGCGCTTGCTGTCGCCGATGGAACGCAGGGCCCTGTCTTCCGTTTCTGGCAGTGGGCTTCAAATGCTGTTGTTATAGGCGCACACCAGTCCTTTAGCCATGAAGTCCACAGAGAGGCCGCTGCAGAAAAAGGGTTTACTGTGGTGCGGCGGGTGACAGGCGGCGGTGCAATGTTTATCCAGCCCGGCAATACGATCACTTATTCGTTGTATGTGCCGCTGGACTTCGTGGAAGGTATGGGCATAGAGGCCTCCTATGAATACTGCGACCGCTGGGTTATCGAAGCCCTCCGGAGCCTCGGGGTAGATGCCAGATACAGGCCAGTCAATGATATCGAATCGTCCGGCGGGAAAATCGGGGGAGCTGCACAGCGCCGGTTCCGCTCGCAAAAAGGCGGTCCGGGCTGCCTCCTCCATCATGTAACGATGGCCTACGATATCAATGCACAGCTTATGAGTGAAATACTCAATATTTCTCTCAAAAAAAGCGCTGATAAGGCTGTGAAATCTGCACTGAAACGTGTTGATCCCCTGAAATCCCAGACTGATCTCAGCAGGCAGCAAATCATCGATTATTTCGAGCATTTCCTTTTTAAATCCCTTCCTCTGGCGGATTATGCTGATATCCAGCTGAATATCCTTAACACGGCCAGACAGCTGGATATGGATAAATATTCCAATCCTCGCTGGCTCCGCTGTATCCCCTGATCCCTTGAGATATCGCTGTTTTATTCGTATCTTGTGCTTGTTCACGGCACTTCGGTAGCATAGGGGTTATGACGAATCGTACTGGGCGGGATAAGGATAATACTTTTCAGCGTAACGGCAGTTCCCTGCGGGGCAGCAGCCTTCCGACGAGCGGCCTTCTGCGGGTCTGCCGTATCGGGCGGGCTCAGGGGCTTAAAGGCGAGGTAAATGTGCAGGTTTTTACTGATATCCCTGAAACGCGCTTTGCCGCAGGGGCCGTACTGGCTGACGGAAGCGGGAAACTGTATGCGGTTGAACGGTCAAGGACTTTTAAGGACCGCTGGATAGTGAAATTCGCGGATATCAATGATCGTAATGCATCGGAGGGGCTTAAAGGGACAGTGCTGTTCATAAAAAAATCTGCCGGCAAATCTACCGGCACAGGATCCGGCAGCACTCTTCTCCCTCTTAATGGGGCTGCTACGGGCATGCCCGGTGTTCCTCTTGCTTCTGATGTGCCTGGTGCTTCTGGCAGATCCCCTGCTGCGGCAGACAGCCTCCCGCTCTCCAATGCCGGCAGTGATCCGGCTGATGGGGATGGCGGGAATAATGGAATTGGCACGGATGCCGGCAGTGATAATGATGGATGGTATCCCGATGAGCTGATCGGCTGTGAAGTACTGCAGGTCAATGACCATGCTGAAGCGCTTGCGGCAGACTATGATGGGGTGGATGCGCATACTGCCGGAAAAGTCGCCGGCGTCGACCTCAATGGTCCGCAGGCCCTTATCGAGGCGGAGCTGAACGGTGATGATGCCCCGGAGCATAAAGGCAAACATGTGCTGATCCCGTTCGTTGAAGAGATCGTCCCGATTGTTGACCCTGCCGAGGGATACATTCTTATTGATCCTCCTGAAGGGTTATTCGACCTGTAAACTTATAAAAGCGCTGTTCGGCTTGCAAATATGTAGATATGGCACAATATGCAGGATGCGGCAAAAATATGGCACAACTTGACAGGAAATAGTATGGATATCAGCATTATTTCAGTTTTTCCTGAGTATTTCGATTCGATGCAGTTAAGCCTGCTGGGAAAGGCACAGGCTCATGGGATCGTGCGGATACAGGCGTTGGATCTGCGGGACTGGACCCATGATGTGCACCGGTCGGTGGATGACACTCCGGCAGGCGGGGGTGCAGGAATGGTGATGAAGCCTGAAGTCTGGGCCGAGTGCCTGGATGACGTACTCGGGACTGCCGGCGCCTCTGCCGTGTCCTCCTCGCACCCCGAGCCGTCTGATTCTGCCGCCGTGTCTGCTTCTGGTTCTGCCTCCGCTTATGCCTCTGCCGGGCCTTCCTCGCCGGACCTCGCCGGATCCTCTTTGCCTGCCCCCGCAGGATCGGATTCCCCCTCTTCCACCGGTGCTCCTGTCACGCTGATCTTCCCAAACCCCTCGGCACCGCTGTTTACGCAGAAAGATGCTGAGGAACTGTCGCATAAGGGGCATCTGGTTTTTGGCTGCGGCCGCTACGAGGGTTATGATGCGCGCATCCCCATGTATTATCAAGGCCGGGGGCTGGATGTGCGGGAGTATTCAATAGGCGATTATGTCCTTAACGGCGGGGAAGTTGCGGTGAGCGTGATGGTGGAGGCTATTACGCGTCTGATTCCCGGTTTTATGGGGAATTCAGATTCTATTGTTGAGGAGTCATACTCCGGCGAAAATGGGCTTTTGGAGTATAAACAGTATACGAAACCGTCGCAATGGCGGGGGCTGGATGTGCCTGAGGTATTGCTCAGCGGGGATCACGCGAAAGTTAGTCGGTACCGGCGTGATGAATCCCTGGAACGGACTTCCAGTATCCGTCCGGATATTATTGCAGGGCTTGACTGCAGCGTTTTGGATAAGGCCGATCGTAAAAAACTCACTGACCTGGGGTGGGAGGTATCGGGGGCCCATCCGCAGCGCTAACGTCATTAAAATACTGCAGGACGGTGATGTGCTGCGGTAACGTGCTGTGAGGCATCGTGTTATGGCAATGTTGCCCAGATCGTTGCTGTGGTTGTTTTTGTGCTGTTTCTCCTCTTCAGTTGTTTCTCCGTCCGTTTCCCTATCCGTTTCCCCAGTCATGTTTTCTGCCGCTTTCTCCGGCCGTATCTCTGGTTATCCTTCGCCCTGCCTCACCCAACGCAAAGATACAAAATGGCTTTTGATTGTTTCCGCGGTTCCGATAAAAATATCTGCGGGTTGGGTGAGGCAGGGCGAAAAGCCGGGCACGCCGGAGGGGCTGGCCACCTGAGAAGTATCCGGCGTTGATATCAGATCAGCGGTTCTTTGGTTCGTGTCCATGGTCCGCTTTCAGATTGTGAGCAGGAGAATGATGTATTTCGCGGCGTGTGGCAGCGATGTTCTCCGCTTGTATTTTGACGGATATCGTACCGCCTCCTGCTCGACGCTCCCTCGCCTGATTCCTGCTCACCCAACCCGCAGATATATTTTGTAATTATAAGGGCCTGAGCCGGTTGCTATTTTGTATCTGCGAGTTGGGTGAGCCGTGCTGCGGCGGAGAGATGGGCAGCGGGTCCATGAGGCGAAGGAGAGATTTTACGAGGGGCTCATCAAGCGTATCGGAGACAATCGGTTCCATGAGGCGAAGGAAAGGCGATGGGAAAGGAGGAACTATGGCAAAAGGGAAACTATGGCAAAAGGGAAACTATGGCAAAAGGGAAACTGCGAGAAAAGGAGGAACTATGATAGGGGAAAACTGTGATAAAAGGAGAGAGGGGATAAAGGGAGCTGCGGGGAATGAGCGGACTGCGGGTAAAAGGAACCAGGAGGAAAGGAGGGGGCTGCGAGTAAAGAAAAGACTGCGGGCAAAGAAATCATAGGCGGAGAAAAGACCGTTGGAACAGGCCGCCGTGCCGCGGCGGGCTACAGTAAGCCAGGCATTCTACCCGGAAAGACTGGCATGAAGCGGCAGAAAATCCACGAGTGCGCCTATAATTGGCTTTTGTTATCGCGCCTGAGGGGGCCCTCAAAACCTGATGGCGTGGGTTCATGCATGTGACACGGATTATGCCCCACATAATCAGCGGCATGTGCGCCCCGAAAGATACAAGGAGAGCCATTTTGGCAACACGTATTCGTTTGAAGCGTATGGGTAGGAAGTTTTATGCTTTCTATCGCGTAGTAATTGCTGATTCGCGCAAAAAGCGCGATGGCAAGGTGATCGAACAGATCGGCATATACGATCCGAACAAGCAGCCGTCGCTGATCCAGATAGATTCTGAGCGGGCACAGTACTGGCTTGGTGTAGGCGCTCAGCCTTCCGAACCTGTTGTGAAGCTGCTCAAGATCACGGGAGACTGGCAGAAATTCAAAGGCCTTCCTGGTGCTGAGGGCACGCTGAAGACCGCGGAAGATGGTCCTGATGCAGAGGCACGCATTAAAGCTGCCGATGATAAGGCACAAAAGCTTAAGGCTGCGAAGTCCGAAGCTAAGGCTAAAGCTGAGGAAGAAGCTAAAGCTGCAGCAGAGGCAGCGGCGAAGGAAGCGGAAGCAGAATCGTCTGAATCTGAGGCTGAGGCAGCCGACAGCTCTGCTGAATCCGCAGAAGAATCTTCATCTGAGGAAAAGGCTGAGTAGATATGCTTACTGAGGCGATTGAACATCTGATTCGCGGTATAGTTGATTTCCCCGATGACGTGTCGGTTCGGTCATATCAGAATCAGCGGGGCGAACTTATCCGCGTCCGCGTCAACTCTGAAGATATCGGCCGTGTTATTGGGCGCCACGGGCGCACAGCTACAGCGATCCGCACAGTGATCCAGGCGATTGCCGATCACAGTGTCCGCGTTGATATTATGGATGCGCGACCGTAATAAGCATTAATAAGCATTAAATTTCTGCGGGGCAGGCCTGTTTCAGGTCTGCCCTTTATTTATTGATCTGTATCTGTATAGATGTAGAGGAGACCCGGTATTTATAGGCAGGAGTATGGGTAGGGGAGGAAGAGTATAGGGAGGAGGCCGCTATAGATGCTCATATTGAAGGAGGAGCTGCCGGCCGACGCCGGCAGGACAGGCAGCCGAATAGATCAATACAAATATCCGGGCAGTTGGTTATCTGTGCAGCTGGTCATTTTATGGACGTCCGGGCAGCTGGGCAGCGCGGCAGCAGGATAGCCAGCCAGACGACCATGCGGATGCTTTTGTGCGGGGGAGAGGGGGGCATGGAAGCCTCCCCGCCAGTTGACCCCACTAAGTTACTCCACTATCAGTGTTGAGATGAGGGCACGGTGATCCGTCCGCGGTATGGCCAGCGATTTGACGGTGGCTGCCCGGACTGGGCCTGAGTAAAGCACGTGATCTATCTCAATAAGTGACGGCACCAGGGGCCAGGAGGCTGGGAAGGTGGGATGCATCCCTTTATGGAGGTTATAGGAAGCATCAGTCAGCCCGCTGCTGAGGATGTTGCGGAAAACAGAGTGATGGATCCCGGAGTTCATATCTCCGGCAATTACAGCAGCTTCAATATGGGTGGAAATACCGAGGGAAGGGTTATTGACCTGCGCGAAGCTTTTCAGGGCATTTATGCTGTTCCGCCATGATTCGCCGCCGCGCTGGGGCGATTTTGGATGGGTGCTGCCGAAAAGGACGTTATGCCCGTTAACGGATACTACGGCTGTCGGTATTTGGGAAGATTCGGACTGGACCGATTTATCATGCTGCTCGGCAGGCTGCTTACGTGTCCAGACAGCATTGAAACCGCCATTATCCCGGCCGGATTTTGCACCGGACTGCCGGAAGGGGAGCTCGTCTGAGATCCCGGCGGCACTCATACGATCAATGAAAGAATCGGTTGCCTCCTGAACGCACAGTACATCAACGTGGTTCGTTTTAATGGCCTGTACGATGCTTCCGGTGTCCGCCTGCCCATAGCGCGCATTTATAGTCATCACGGTTACGGCTGAAGGGTTGCTCAGCGAGCTTGCTTCCGAATCGGGAGTCCCGTCAGATACCGCGTTTGATGCTGTCTGCCGGGGCAGCGCCAGAATCGGGTTCAGGGGCTGAGGGATCTCAGCAAAATAGCCGACCGACCATACGGTTTCAATAGCGATCAGGAGGAAAGAGACCAGGGATTGCCCCCACGAACGCCGCGCGAGTGCAATAGCAAGGATGACCAGCAGCGGTACGATCAGCAGGGGGATAAGGGCAGTTGCTTCGGGTACTGGCCTGAGGTAGCTGAAACGCTCAGGCAAAAAGTGCAGGCACATCCATAAAACAATGATGATAAGAAGTATCCACAGAATCATAGAGCTCCTTTTCCTTTTTCTTGATTTCTTCCCGGATGGACGTTTGGAAGCCCCGGATGGATTGTAGCTGTTATAGTATTGCGCTGTGCTTGATGCGGAAGAGTTTCCCTGTTGAGCAGCCATTATCCTCCTTAATTTGTGGACAGTATGGTGGCCTGCGGTAACTGCCTTGGATGCCATGGATATTTTTGGATAGCATGGGTATCTCAATGCCTCAGATACCCTGGGGCTCCGGGCATCTCAGGCGCCTCCGAGGCCCCTGAGTATCGAGGAATCCGGTATCCCTCCATGATCCCCCGCAGATATGCAGAAAGGTAAGAGCCTGGAGGCCTCTTTTCCATGAGGCTCAGGTGAGCCCGGGGATATTGAGGTTACCAAGATTGCCCAGATCAACGTTGTCAAGATCCTGACCAAGCCCTGTACCCAATCCGCCTGGGAGCTGGCCGGGCTGCGGTTTCTTCATGAAAGAAGACCCGCTGCCGCCTTTATGCCCGCCCAGTTTTTCCCTCAGGGCTTTTTCCTCAGCTTCACGTTTCATGGGGTTCCCTGAACGCCCTGACCTGTTCCGGTTCTTTTTCTTATTCTTTTTGTTCTTACGCGGGGAATTGCTATTGCCTATACCCGGCATACTGCTGCCTGACATCCGCTTCATCATTTTTGCAGCCTGGCTGAACCGGTCAAGAAGCCCGTTTACTGCGGATACTGTGACGCCTGAACCGTAAGCAATCCGTGCCCTGCGGCTTCCGTCCAGTATCTGCGGGTTGCGGCGTTCCTCAGGCGTCATGGAATGGATAATAGCCTCAGTGCGGTCGACCTCCTTTTCATCGAACTGGTCGATCGCCTGCCGGTACTGCGACATACCCGGTATCATACCCAGGAGTTTCTTCATCGAACCAAGCTGCCGCACCTGCTGAAGCTGGCTTAGGAAATCATCCAGACCGAAAGTGCCCTCGGCCATTTTTTCTGCAGCTTCGCGGGCTTCCTGCTCATCAAACTGTTTCTGCGCCTGTTCAATAAGGGTAAGGACATCACCCATGTCGAGGATGCGGGAAGCCATGCGGTCGGGGTGGAAGACCTCAAAATCTTTGAGCCCTTCGCCTGTTGAGGAGAAAAGGATAGGCTTGCCGGTAACTGACGCCACCGACAAAGCGGCACCGCCTCGGGCATCGCCATCGATCTTTGACAGGACGACGCCTGTAAAATCAACACCTTCATTGAAGGCTTCCGCTGTAGCGACAGCATCCTGGCCTATCATGGCATCAATAACGAAAAGGATCTCATCAGGATCAACAGCATCGCGTATATTGCGGGCCTGGCGCATAAGCTCTTCGTCAACGCCAAGACGGCCTGCAGTGTCAATGATCACTGTGTCATAAAGCTTCTGGCGGGCAACGTCAATAGAATCCCTGGCTACTTTGACAGGATCCCCGGCCGCAAGCCCGGCAGGGACGACATCCGAGCTTCCTGACTGTACCCCGGGCTCAGGCGCATAAACCGGCACCCCGGCGCGCTCGCCGACAACCTGGAGCTGGGTCACGGCGTTAGGCCGCTGAAGATCGGCAGCTACAAGCATAGGCGTATGCCCAAGGTCTTTCAGCCAATACCCGAGTTTCCCTGCAAGCGTTGTCTTGCCGGCACCTTGGAGGCCTGCCAGCATGATGATTGTAGGAGGGTTTTTGGCGAAATTAAGGGGGCGGTCTACATTGGCCCCCAGTATTTCGGTCAGCTCATCATTAACGATCGATACTACCTGCTGCGCAGGGTTTAGGGCCTGCGAGACTTCTTCTGCGAGAGCCCTCTCGCGCACCCGCGCAGTAAAGCTTTTGACGACGTCCAGCGAAACATCAGCGTCAAGAAGCGCACGGCGGATTTCGCGGACCGTACCGTCAATATCTGATTCTGAGAGTTTCCCTTTGGACCGAAGATGCTTGAACGCCCCGGTCAGACGGTCTGTGAGTGAACTAAATGCTGCCATAATCCTTTATTTTAAGATAGAGAGGGGAATTTCTAAAGTTTCCATGCAGGGCCGTGCGGGGTATCTTCAATAATGATACCTGCTTCTGCGAGCATATCGCGAATAGCATCCGCGCGGGTAAAATCCTTGGATTTCCGGGCTTCTTCGCGTTCCCTGAGCTGCGCGGAAACAAGGGCATCCAAAGCCTGTGCAGCCTGTGACGGGGAAGATGCAGGGGAAGGGTAAGCTGCCTGCGAAGGAACAGGGGAAGATTCCCGCACGGATGACAGCTGGCCATCGGTGAAGGAAGCAGCGGCTGCAAAACTGTTCCCGCCGGGGAGCCACTGGGGATCCAAAGGGTCTAATCCGAAAACGTCAAGCATAGCCCGCACAGATAGCACCGTATTTTTCAGATCGCTGTTCAGGCTGCCCGGTGCTCCGCTCTCTGACCCCTCCTGGCTGCTGATGCCGGCGGCTGACGCCATGCTGGCCATCAGCGTATTCCCTCTGCGGATCTCGCTGAATATTACTGCGATCGCGCCCGAAACGCTGAAATCATCATTCATGGCGCGTGTGAAGTTTTCAGGCAGGTCATCAGCGCCTACGGCAAGCACCTCTTCGCGGGTAGGCCGGACTGCTGCCGCAGCAGCGTGTTCAAGGAAATTCATGATCCGGCTGTATGCGCTTTCGGCTTCCTGCAGTGTTTGAGCGCTCCACTCCAGCATAGACCGGTACTGGACGGCTGCCAGGGCGTACCTGGCGACCCACGGGGTATGGCCGGACAGTATGGATCCGACGGATAAGCCGTTTCCCAGCGATTTGCTCATCTTTTCGCCTTTTTGTGTCACCCATGCGGAATGCATCCAGTGGCGAGCAAATCCCCATCCGGCAGCACGGGACTGTGCCATCTCATTCTCATGATGGGGGAAACGCAGGTCAAGCCCGCCGCCGTGGATATCGAAATCATCGCCCAGATACCGCCTGCTCATAGCGGAGCATTCCAGGTGCCATCCCGGGCGCCCTGTGCCGAAAGGGGTTTCCCATCGTGCAGTACTGGGGTCTGTATCTTTGGAAGCTTTCCATAAAGCGAAATCACGCGGGTCATGCTTAGCTTCCGACTGATCAGCAGCATCAGCGGGGTTGTATTTGTCTTCACCTGAGGCATCTATTGAAGGGCCGAGGGCGTCAGCAACGCGGGCTGCCTCATCAGCTTCCTCTGTCTGCACGCCGCTTTCCTGGTGTGTCAGTGCGCCGTATTCTTTCCACGAGGGTACGTCAAAATATACGTTCCCGGAAGAGGTGCCGTCTGCGTTAGCGGCTATGTAAGCGTGCCCGCGGTCTATGAGCCGTTCAACAAGGTTGACCATATCAGGGATGTGGCCGGTTGCGCGCGGCTCGTAAGTGGGCGCAAGGACCCCCAGGGCATTGTAGGCATCTGTGAACTCATCCTCGTAGTAGTGCGCGCGCGCCCACCAGTTCTGGCCTTCTGCGGCCGATCTGTTCAGGATCTTGTCGTCGATATCGGTAACATTGCGTACAAATACGACTTCGTATCCAAGTTTCATCAGCCAGCGGCGGATAACATCAAAAGCTACACCGGCCCTCAGATGCCCGATATGCGGGGAGCTCTGCACTGTTGCCCCGCATACGTACATAGTAACTTTCCCGGGGACGATAGGTGTAAAATCAACGGTCCCGTGACGGGCAGTGTCATAGATGCGGATATGCTCCGCTGCCTTCGTGAGTACGGTGTCAGGGTGGATAGTCAAACCATTGGTTGTGCTGGCCATAAGCTCCGGGATCCTCCGCTGTTCGTATGTGTGCCGTGTATCCGCCCTTTCCGGGTGCCGGCATCGTGCTGCAGCCGTTGCGGCTGTATACCTGTCTGCTCATACTCTACCTCATGGAGGCAACCTGGCTTATACTGGCCTATATCCTTAATATTTTCCTTATATCCTTTTATTTTCCCGTCACCTTCTCTGCGGCTTTCCGAAGGATTTCATCGCAGTGGTGTAATATGTCCTGTGCACAACAGAATTATGGGTGAAAGATTATGGGTCGATCTGAAATTATTATTTTTCAGCATGTAGAGTGGGAAAAGCCTGGCCGTATCGCATATGCTTTTGAAGACAGCGGGCTGGATTATTCGGTACTCAATATTTCCAAAGAAAAGAACACTGATCTCCCGGATATTGGCGATATTGCAGGGATAGTAATAATGGGCGGTCCTATGGGGGCCAGGGATTTCGATGCATATCCCGGCCTCAGGGATGAAGCCAGGCTTGCAAAGGATGCTGTTTCTGCCGGGATCCCTGTGCTCGGCGTATGCCTGGGGCACCAGATCATCGCAACAGCCCTGGGTGCAAAACTTAAATCCGCAGAAGCGGCGGAGCTCGGCTTCGCTCCAGTTGACCGCGTTTCGCGTGATGAATGGCTCCCTCTGGGCAAGAAACCGGTCTCGGTCCTGCACTGGCATTCTGATACTGTTGGCTGTCCCGATGGAGGGACTGTGATCGCCTCAACAAAGAAAACGAAAAACCAGGCGTTCCGTTGCGGTTCGGCCCTGGGACTGCAGTTCCATCTCGAAGTTGATACTATGCTTTTTGAGGAATGGCTCAATACTAAGAAAATGACAGGGGACCTTAAAAAATCGCAGATATCGCGCATGAAAGATGATTTTGAGAAAGAATCCCCTGCACTCCAGGTACTTGCAGATGCGGTCTTCTCAGGTTTTGCGGCGCGCTGCACAAGTTTTGCCAGGGACAACGAGTGATGCCGGTTTTTGATATAGGGCTTGAACAGGTTTCCCTGTCATACGCTACAAAAAATATATGTGACAATGTGACTGTAGGCGTTAACGAGGGCGACCGTATCGGGATTGTGGGGCGCAACGGTGACGGCAAAACTACCGTGCTCCATCTGCTTTCGGGATCTCAGCAGCCGGATTCAGGACGTGTTTCTGCGCGGAACGGGCTTTCGCTGGGGATACTTGAACAGTATGACAGCCTGGATGATAACGATACTGTGCAGCAGGCTGCGCTTGGCGGGCAGGAAGAGTATGAATGGGCATCCCGGCAGCGTACCCGGGAAATAGTTGAAACGCTGCTCAGCGGTATCGGGCTTGACAGCCGGATCGGCAGCCTGTCGGGCGGGCAGCGCAGGCGCGTGGACCTGGCCCGGCTGCTGCTCGGGGACTGGGATATCCTCCTCCTTGACGAGCCCACGAACCATCTTGATATGGCAACCATCCGCTGGCTGGCAGAGCATCTGAAGAACCGTTGGCAGCGTAATGCCGGGGCACTTCTGGTGGTCACCCACGACCGATGGTTCCTTGACGATGTCTGTACCCATATGTGGGAGGTCCATGATGGGGACATTGACCCTTTTGAAGGGGGATACAGCGCATATATCGAGCAGCGGGTAGAGCGGGACCGCCAGGCGGATGCAGCTGAAGCCAGACGCCGCAATCTTGCCCGCAAAGAACTGGCGTGGCTTGCCAGAGGCGCCCGGGCCCGTTCGACCAAACAGAAGTTCCATGTGAAGGCTGCCCGCGAACTGATCGCTGATGTCCCTGACGCCCGCAACACCCTGCAGCTGAAGCAGATGGCGGTCTCCCGGCTGGGCAAGATGGTCGTTGACCTGGAGGATGTATCAGTAGCGTATCCCGGCAATAATGGCGCGGACGAAGAAACGTCCGGCGGCGCCGGACATACAGTGCTTGATGATATTACATGGCTTATCGGCCCGGGGGACCGGTTCGGTATCGTAGGCGCCAACGGTGCCGGGAAGTCGACCCTCCTCCATGTCATTGACGGGTCGCTGGAACCTTCCTCCGGGCGTGTCAGAATAGGCAAAACTGTCAAGTTTGCCGTGCTCTCGCAGCGTCTCGATGAGCTGGAGGGGCTGGGGGAATATACGGTCAACGAAGTGCTGGGCAGGTACAGGTCGGTCTATCTGGTTGATGGCAAAGAGACAACGCCGGTGCAGCTTATGGAGAGGCTCGGGTTTGAATCTGCGCAGCTTATGACCCCGGTCAGGGACCTGTCAGGCGGACAGAAAAGGCGGATGCAGCTTCTGCTGATCCTTCTTGACGAGCCGAATGTCCTGATCATGGATGAGCCGGGCAATGACCTTGACACAGATATGCTTGCCGTTATGGAGGACCTGCTGGATACCTGGCCCGGCACCCTTATTGTCGTATCCCACGACAGCTATCTGCTGGAGCGGGTCACTGACCAGCAGTTTGCCTTGGACAACGGGAAGATCGTCCATCTTCCGGGCGGCATCAATGATTATTTCGATATGCTTGACCGCTCTGCGGATAATGGCCGCCATCTTGGTGCTTCGGCAGCGGTATCCCAAGCGGCGCCAGAGCAGGACGGGGACCGGGGGAAGGCTTTGCGGGCGGCTAAGCGTGAGGCTTCCAGGCGGGCAGGTTCGATTGAGCGGAAAATCAATAAACTCAATGCTTCCAGAACAGGGATCGAAAGCCAGATGGCAGCCTGTGATCCCGGCGACTATGAAGGCCTTAGCAGGCTTAACGCCCAGCTGCACGGGATCGAAGCAGAGATTGCCGGGCTGGAGGAAGAGTGGCTTGGGCTTCAGGAATTCATGGAAGATACGGGTCCGAATTTTAATACGGAGAAATACGGAAATTGAATAAATATACTAAAATAAAGTTCCGGCGCACGACTACTGTAAGAGAGTAATATAGTAGGGCAGAACACGGTTACAGAAAGCAGGAAGCAGGTACTTATGGCTGATATAAATAGATCTGATACGGCCCAATACAGTCATTCCGGCAGCCCATATCAGGATGCCGTACATATCACTTCTGAGATTGGCCCGCTCCGCAGCGTGATCCTGCGCAGGCCGGGGGCAGAAGTGGAAAACATCACCCCCGATCTGATGGACCGCCTCCTTTTTGACGATATCCCTTACCTTCCCGAGGCACAGAAAGAACACGACACTTTCGCACAGACCCTGCGTGATGCCGGTGCGGAAGTCCTCTACCTTGAAGACCTTACGGCACAGGCGCTTGCCGATAATACAGCGCGCGGGAAGTTTATTGACCAGATACTGGCTGAATCGCATTATCGGGTAGGGTATGTGCACGACGGGCTGAAACGTTATCTTTTAAGCCTGGAGCCAAGGAAAATGGTACAGAATATTATGGCGGGTGTGCGCAAAGATGAGATCGACATCAGCATCGCCAGCCTCGAAGAGCTTGCTGAAAATGCGAATTATCCTTTCCTGCTCGAGCCTATGCCTAATCTTTACTTCACCAGAGACCCTGCGGCAGTGATCGGCAACGGTGTGCTTATCAACCATATGGCTTTCCACGCACGGAAGCGCGAATCCCTTTTTATGGAATATGTGCTTAAATACAATCCGCGTTTTGCCGGGCAGGATATCCCCGTGTGGAGGGGGCGGAAGGTCCACTCCCGTATCGA
>ERZ773212.484-NODE-484-length-19470-cov-4.536338_pt1 | contig 19470 bp, 15 predicted proteins | sample MGYA00581005_ERZ773212 | MGnify/ENA primary metagenome ERZ773212 (study PRJEB29015, sample SAMEA2738154) | human oral metagenome | biome: human oral; feature: human-associated habitat; material: saliva | place: China | collected 2196 ... | reverse complement strand
CCCACGCATCATGCAATGACTCTTGGTCACTTGGTTGGAACAAGCCAGCCAACACATCGCGGTATAAGCGAGATAATTCTGTACGGTTGAAGTATGAACTACCACCACATGCACGGACGATTTCTTCCACGGCTTTCTTCGACACTTCCACTGAACGGTTCTTAATAGAAGATAAACGAGGCAACCAGATGAAGCTGTATTCTGTGCTCGCTTCTAACGTATCACTCAACTCGTTAATTTGCGGTTGGATACCGTCTAGCATAATCGCCGCTTCCGCAATTCTCCAGCGAATGTTTTTGTCGTTAGCATAAGGCGCATCATTCGATACAGAGTGACGAGTTTTCACCGTTTCTACTCCGATTTCTAGCGCACGTTTCCCGATACCAAAGTACGTTGCCGCGAGTAAAATTTCGAAGTACGCGAAAATACCGAATACCACTGGATCGAAGCTTGGTCCAGGAGCCACTTTCGTTAAAATTTGCTCTTCTGCCGCGAAGATGCCTTTTAACTCAACGCTGTTTGATTGCGTCGCACGCATGCCCATTGTATCCCAGTCGTCTTTTACGATAAATGTTTCTTGGTCTGGTGTTAAATACGCAAAGACCGAGAGTGGTGACTCACCTGTATTATCTTGCCCAAATGAAACCAACTTGTCGCAATATTTTCCCATTGATAAGAAGACTTTCTTGCCGTAGAAACGATACGCGCCGCCCTCTTCCGGACGAGCCTCAGAAATCGAACCGAATAACACGCGGTCATTCGAAGGTTCAGAAATCCCAAACGCCAACAACTTGCCTTCTGCAGCATCGCGAAGGATTTGTTCTCCCTTCTTGTTGCCAAAACGAACCATGTGCTTGCCGAGGCCGACAATAATTTGGTGCATGTTCACCCCAAGCGCAGTCCCTGGAGCCGCCATTGCAAGACGCGTTTGTTCTTGCGCAATCTCTTTCAGCGACAAACCGAAACCGCCGTACTCTTTTGGCACGAACGCCTTCAAGTATCCCGCCTCTTTTAGCGCTGCATAGTCTTCCGCAGGCCACGCATTCTCTTTGTCATAACGCGGTGCACGCTCATGAATTTCTTGTAATAACTCTTCTGATAAAAACATAAAAAGCCTCCTTAATGGTTGTACATCGTTAGTATACGATTAGGGGCGGGTGGATAGCAAACTGCTTGCCCGAAAAAACACTGTAAAACCACAAAAAACCAGCCGTTGCTACGACTGACTTTTGTAGATTCTTTATTTTGCTGATTCATACTGAAAAATCTTAACAATCGTCCAGACAAGGCCGATAGAAAGTGCGATGCGCCCCAGACCTAGAGCGCCATTGCTAACAAGTTTTTGTCCTTCGCTCATAAAATATGGGAAATCATAATTGTTTTTCAATAAATAATAAGTATTACTTTGAAAAACCTGATGTTATGTAACTATTTCTTCTGTTATAATTATATTAATTAGATAGGTTTATTTAAGGAGGAGTTATATGCCTAATAAAATCAACAACGGCGGGGCTATAGCTATAAAAGGGTTTAATTATCAAAAAGCTTCAATAATACTAATCATGATTAACAACTATCAGCGCGAGGATTTTTTAATAATTCCAGAAGCTGAGGACGACTTTCAGGTGTATGTGGATGGTAAAACTATATTTATTCAAGTAAAAGGAGAAAAAAATATAACACTACAAAAACTTATTTCTAAGGAAATCATAAAGAAAAATTTAATTCCAGGTCATGATGAGGATATTAGAAAAATTTTTGTTTGGGATTTAGGTAAAAAATTTCAAAATTCTTTAAAAGAAATTGTAAGCGGTAATATCATTTCACCTTTGTTAAACTATTCAGATGAGGATTTGAAAAGAATTGCAGATAATTTAAACTTGAACGAGAATCAACAAATACGTTTAAAAAATCAATATATATATAAAACCCCTTTTAACAATAATTTAACAGAGGCTATTAAGCGTCTTTTCGGAGAGTTGGTGTCTCATAATCTACATATTAACAACGAAAGTGGTCGTGCTTTATTATCAGAACTTTCTCTAATGATTGATCAGAAGAGTGAAATAATTGTTCTCGATAATAATTATTCACAAAAAACAATTGATAATGTATATCTTAAAAAGGTTTTTGCTCGTGTAGAACAGCATCAAAAATTTGATAGGATTCTAGACAAATTACCTTATAACGAATTTAAAAAAAGAAAAATCAAACAAGAAAAAACCAAAATTTTAGTAAGTTATCAAAATATAAAAAAGAAAACCAAGAATTATTGTAATAATTTAGATTTAGAACAATCAACCGAGCAAGAATTAATTAATCAGATTGTTCAAATTATTAAAAATCATGATAGCTCAATTACAAACAATAATCTTATAATCGCAATCGCAATAGAATGCCTTTGTGAACTTTGGGAGGATGCATTATGTTAATAGAGTCATTAACTATTCTTGATTATTCAGAGAAGAAAGGAACACGTTTCGATTTTTCCGACGGAACAAACCTTATTGTCAGCAATGGAAATAAAAAAGGAAAATCTAGTCTGTTGAAATCAATTTACTATGCACTAGGCTTTGATATTAGACATTTCCCAAGCGGTTGGAATGAAAAAAATAAAGTTTTCCAACTAGAAGTGAAATTTGATGATAGGTCTACACATACAATACTTAGACAAGAAAACCACTTTAAAATAGATTCAGATTCTACGCCTTTGACCGTCAAAGAGTATTCTAGATGGTTGCAAACTTCTTTGGGTATTGATATGAAATTACCGAACACTAATACGAAAAAGTTAAACTCCGCGTATTCATCAGCAGTAATCTTACCATTTTACGTAGATCAAGACGATTCTTGGGACGGTAATTTATACCGTAGTGTTTCAGATTCATTAGGACAATACCGAAATATTCCAAAATCTATTTTTGAATACCTATTCTCTATTTCAGACACAGACGTTCAAGAACTAGAAAATCAAATTAATAAATTAGCTGAACTCATTAAAGAAAAAGACATCACAATAAGACATTTGAGCAACTTATTAAATCACTATATTAAAGAAATTTCTGAACCCCCGAAAATTGTGGAAATTGATAAAACACAATTTAATAAAGAAATTAAATATTATTTGGATTTAGTTGATAGTTATTCTAAAAAAATATCATCATATAGAAGTAAACTTATCAAAAAACAAAAAGAATTGGACATTTTGCACAACGACTATGATGAACTACATCAATTATTAAATATAAGTAAACGACGTCATAAAGAAATCGAATCTGAAGGCCAATACTGTCATTCCAAATTAACACGAGAACAATCACTTACTAGACTTGATTTAAAAAATAATGAGTTTGAAATAGTTCTTTTACAAGACACCATCTTTAAAAAAATAGAAAATCTAAAAACAGAAGTTATGACGATTCAATCCAACCAAAATTCTCTAGAATTAGAATTAGATTTACTACACAAAAGAATAAAAGAATCAAAACGACTATCAACAATCGACGAATATATTAACGCAAAAGCAAAAACAGCAACTGCGTCAGAAATGAAAAAAGTTCTAGAAGAAGAACAGGCAATACGAATAGAGTTGGAAAGTGAGAAAAAGTCCGTACAAGATAGAAAAAGAGAATTATTAAAAGAAAAAGGTTCTTTAAGAGAACAATTGAAAACCGAATTTGAAGATATTAAAAATCAAATCCACTACTCTATGAACCTTAACGCTTCAGATGAATTTAGTTTTTTACAATTCAAAAAAATTAATGGTAGCGGAATGGATAAAAATACTAAATATCTAGCAAACTATTTAATTTATATTTCTCTAATAGAGAAATATAGCATTTATAAAATCCCATTTTGTATAGATTCTTTTATAAAGAATGAAATCTCACCAGATACGGCAGAAGTATTATTCTCAGCGATTGAAAATTATTTTTTACCCTTAAAAAACCAGGTTTTCTTTTCAATAGTGACAGATAATTTACAATATCTGAAGAATACAGATCAGTATAATATTGTTCAAATCGAGAACTATCGCCTTAACGAACAAAATTACGATTTACTTTCTACTCAATTATTTAAATGAAAGTAACTTCATTATATTACGTTAATTATTTAATTAGCCTTAATAAAAAAGAATCCTTATATGCATAAAATGAAAAAGCTTAGAAATACGCGATTTCTAAGCTTTCTCATTTTATATTTCTGCTAGTTTTATAACACTAAGTCTTGGTATCCGACTTCTTTGAATTTTTCGTTCTCAAAAACGATGGCTAACCCATTTTCCATGTCGAATTTAAAGTCACACATTACGGCTACAACTCTTTCCTTAACTTGAGGAACAGAAATTGTTTTTGGAATGACATACTTAAAGATGTTATCCACCTCTGTAATACCATTGTCTTTCAATCCGTTGTCTAAGATATACTTCTCAACTTCGGATTTTGCAGCGTTAATCAATTGTAAGTTGTTCTTAAATCGTTCTACTGCTTCCTTTTGTGTTTCTGTACTATCTTCTCCACTAAACTTCTTCACGATGATAGGTAATTCAAACTCTCTACCCCAGATTTCAGCTTTAATCTTACTCATCGAATTCACCTCCGTTATTTTTAGCATCTCTAGCTTTACATTCAGCTACTCCACCTGAATGTCCGCAATAACTATGAACCTCATAAGGCACTAATTGCATGGTTTTCGTATCGCAACATTCATGCCACGTAAATTTCTTCTCTGGATTTTTTCTAAAACTATAGACATCCTTTGCTGTCCAATCTGTTCTCCCATCTCTTCCTCGAGCGTTCCATTGCTCAGCTGCTTTAACATCTGCTTGAGAGAAATTCCCAGGTTTCCACTCACCATCTTCCCAATAATCCGCCCGATTTTCTGTCATGTTCTCTATTCTCACAGTCGATTCAGACACATTAGAAAAATCAGCTTCCCCTTTTTTATATTGAATCCCATCAGTACCATATTCAGCTAGTTTTTCTTTGCACGCTTTTCCGCGTTCTGTCGCATCTAACGGAACAAACTTAGAATCCCCTCGTTTTCCTTCGAAATAACCTTTTTCACCATTTTGCGGAACATATCTGAGTCGATCTTTAAACGAAGTATACCTTTCCCCAAACTCACGATTATTCATCTCAACATTCTTACCAGAAAACTCTTGTTTTAAAAAATCGCGTCCTTCCTGAAAATCCGTTCCATTTTCTGGTTTAATTTCTACAAAAGCTTCAACTTTTGAAATTTTAATTTCTGCTGTATCTATGGTTGCTAGTTCTTTCATTAAAACACTCCCCCTCTTTCTTTATATACTTCCACAAAGCGACTCAAGTACCCTTCATACAATACATTTTGTAAAGCTTGCTCTTCCAAAATTAAAGATATAGCCGAATCAATTTGCTTGTTAGAATAATCCTTTATCGATGGGGTTAGTTGTTCTACGACCTTTCTTGTCCATTCTGTGATATCGTTAAAGTTTTTAGCGTTAATAATGGCATTTTCTGCAGACAGAAAATGATATACAAACTTTCTTAGCGCAGTCAAAGCTTCTTCACCATCATTCTCTAGATACTCTAAGAAATAACCCTTGATTCGTGAATCCAAATTTGATTTGATAACTGCTGTTCTAATACCCTTCAAATCTGTTTTGTCACTCTCTCTGGCAATTACTTTTTTCATAATACAATCTAATAAAGCTGTTTCTACTTCCTTATTGTAATCTCCACCAAGCTTCTTAGGAGTATATTGATATGGTTTTTCGTCGATATCGACTCTATCAACCTTACACAAGACAGGTTGCACCCATTCGTTTTGGTATACAGCCCCGACCCCACAAGGAAGTTTCGCCAATTCTGTGATTTGATCATCATTCAAATTCGCTGCTCTTCCGACCAACTCTCTATCCGTTTGGTCTGGAAGTCTGAGAATAATTTTCGTATTCGTATTTCGAATGACCGACATATCCATTAATCCTGGAGCCTGGTCGACAATAATAAAACCTTCTCCATACGTACGCATTTCCGCAATCGCATTTGAAAGCATCTCAACACTCTTTCCGAGTAGGTTGCTTCCTTCTGACGAACGTTCACTTGAAGTTCTTCTTAATAGATTATGGGCTTCTTCAAGAACTGTAATATGTTTCAACTCAGCATTCATTCCGTTCGCTGACGACATACGGTACTCTTGAAGTTTTAGCACTAGCATTCCCATAATTAGTGATTTTGTCTCGCTAGAACCGACACGGCTGAGGTCGACAATGACATTTTCATCAAATAGTTGTGTCGCACTAATTTCATCCGAAACGAAAATCATTCCGTTAATACCGTTACATAATGATTCTAATCTTGTTAGTAACGAACCTTTATAGGCGCCTTTATTTTCCGCATCATATTCACTTGAATCAATAATGTTTTTCACATTTCTAGCCACATCCGCAAATGTTGGATACAACTCGTCATCATATTTGTTTTGAGATTTAACTAGATCCCAACCACAATCTACATATGACTTTTCAACAGCGTTCTTTAAGACTGCTGGCATTGCTGCATACATAGGCCAGCAAACATTGAAGATTTCTACTAATCGATCCATATGTTCTAGAACATGAATGTTTTTAGGGAAACTGAATGGATTGATTCTTAAAAGCTGACTGACAAGTGGGTTTGTCCCCAATACTGTCACATCATTTCTATGACCAAACACATTTTTATACTCGCCTTTAGCTGGCTCTACCACAAGGAACTTAACCCCTTGTTTTCTAGCGCGCTCAATCATCTGGTAGACTGTATTACTCTTACCAGAACCGGTACTACCCGTAATAAATGTATGTGAGGCTAATGATTGTTTAGAAAGAGCCACCTCAGTATTTTCCATTCGATTCATATGGAATACATGACCGAGTTTAATTTCGGATTCACCTTGATAAACATCATCATAAGTCACTACATTTCTTCCAAACTCAACACATTCTAGTACTGGAAGTCCCGCAACTGATTTTTGAGGGAAGTTCAACGAGTATGCTAATTCTTTTCCTGAAAGACTCGTTGTTGCAGTAACAATCGGCGGATAAACGATAAACTCAGTTTCTTCGTCTACCTCAAGTTTCACTTCATTATCTTCTATCTTCCCTACCACTGCAGGATTTAATCCAAACACTGGATGACGAAGCGTCTTAATATACTCGGTGATTTCTTTTGCCTGTCCAGCCTCGTCCTCTACATTCCCACGCCAAGTATTGATGGCAGATTTCGACATATATGAATCTTCTCCGAGCGTTAATGCCAAGTAAGAATGCGCTACGTTATTCGCTACATTTGGATCCTCACTTATCACGTAAGCTGCAAAATCCCACATTCCAAGTGCTGTACTCTGTTCAAAACGTTTCATCTGTCCTTTTAACATTTCCAACGCGTAGTGAATATTAAAGTTCGTAAAGTTCTGTGTAATTCCTTCGTTTTTACCCAGCATAACTGTAGTCGTAGAGGAACGAGCAAAGTTCGCACCAATATTCGCACCAAAGCCTACACTCTTAGTAGCTCCATTTGTCGCTGCAATCGAATTGGTCACTGCTCTCCCTAGAGTATTGGCAACCGCTGTTCCTACCGTTCTGCTAGTACTATCAGTCAAAGTCTTTGCGGTTCCTTTAGCAATCGTTTCTACCGCAGTTTTTCCAAGAGATTTGGCAGTGCTACTATTCCAGGCTTCGCCATAGTTAACTTGAGTTGCGGCATTCACACCGAAGCCATGAGCTCCTGCAGATACTCCTGCAGATGATCCTCCGCCCTGTGTTTCAGTATAACCTGTTGATTCAACTTTCGTTTCACTTGTACCTTCCGAAGTACTATGCGTGTCACTTTCCGTATAAGAATCTCCGGTAGTATCTGTATCACTTGCAGATTCGGTATCTGTACGAGCACTGTTATCAGCTGTTCCTTGACTCTCTGTAATAGCAGTATTAACTCCGTTCTGCACTCCAGCACTGGCTCCTACGTTTACACCAACAGTCGCAGATGAACTAACACTTTCGTTCTCTGTTCTTTGAAAACTTGTAGACCAGGAAGCATAAGGGGCTAAACCTGAATAGAATTCTCCCAATTTAATTTTTCTATCCTCTACATCGAGAATAGGTGTCGCTAGAAGAATAATCGTATATTCTTTCTTTTTCGTTTCTGGAACAATTCCATCAATCAATTTTTCAATCGTTTGGCTAATGAACTTCTCTGATTTCTCTGCTGGAATATTGGAAGCCGTTGCGACAGAATACTTTTTATCTTCGCTAAAGCAAGGTAACACACCTAGCCCTTCTTCTTTCCACTCAGCTCCAGGGAAGTTGCCTCTTATCGCTTCAACAATTTGATCCTTATAGTTGTCAACGTCGGTACTACTCGTTGCATTTTTATTATTCACAACTGCTAAATATACATTAGTCGTATTCTGTTTACGATCAAAAACTAAAGCAATGTTGCAATCGTCGTTAGAAACCACCGCATAAACATTAACTAGTTTTTCTAAGCTATTTTCTTTCTTATCTGTGACCCATTTTGTAATGTTGATGTACCGAATGTTATGTGCATCATCAAATTCTTTTCCAAATTCCGCCTCATTGTTGAGCGGCAAATAAAGGTCTTTAATCTGTGGAAGATACGCATTAAAGATTTCAACACTACTTGCAGCCATCAAACGTTCCGTCAGCTCGCGCGCAGTAGCATCGTTTGGATTCGGAGTTTCTAGCAAATATTTTTCACGTAATAACTGTACGTTTTCTAACTGTTCTGGACTCAAAGAAGATAACTTAGCAACTTGGTCTCCAGCTTTTCCAGCAACTTTCTTTATGGCATTTTTAATCCCCATATTCTATACCCCTTTCACATCTTCCCACTTTATCAGACTCTCCATTGTTTCTAATGAGTAGCGTATCAACGTTTGATTTTGTTCTAACTCGGTAAGGCTCTCTGTCTCAACTCGAATTTTGTTAACCAATTCCTTTAATCCCGGATTAAATTCTGTAAGGCCAGCGTTAATCTCATCAAGTATCTTTCTCTCCCAGTTTTTAAATTGCATAAAACAATCCTCATTCATCATTTTAGACATCTCTTTTACACTAGCCTTTATTTTGTCATTATAGATTCTAGCTAGGCGACTGGTGTTTAGCTTTTCATCATCAATAATATGAATCCCAAGCAATGTACCTTTTAAGAATTTCTCTCTAACAAACACTGAATTAGCTTGTTCTTTAAAATTGTTAATATCATAATTTTGTATTTTGGATGCAATTTCTTCGCGTTGAGAATCTGTTAACGTGTCTGATTCGGTAACTTTAAGAATCAGTTGTTTCTTAAATTCTCTTTCATTTTCACTCCAAAACTCATCTAAATAAATTGACAGTTTTTTTTGCGCATCATCAATATTGTCTTTATAAGAATTAATAACATATTGTATCGTTTCTGTAGAAGCCAGATGATCAAGTGATTTCTCTTTTTCGTTCTTTTTATTCTTAGATTCTTGAACATTTTTTATATCGCTGGCAACGTCATTTACTAATGTTTTTGCAGCGCCAAAAATATTCTGTTTGAACAATCCCTGCACATTATCTTGCCAGTGCTCCCAGCGTTTATCTTTAGCTTCTTGTAGTTCTTTTTCCGTAGATTCATAATCATAGTGTTCAAAAATCTCTTTACGAATATTTGCATCTACTTTCGCAAGTTCCTCCTCATCCATTGGATACTGAAGAATTTGATTAACATATTCCTCTACAACACTCTTTGAGGCTACTCCATAATCTTCTTCCATTGTTTTAGCAGATTTGTCAATTTCTTGCTTTAAAAGTTGTGCTGCTGCATCTAATTGTTGTTCAAAATGGTCTCTTATCTCTTCTCTTGTCTTCTTTTTCTCATCAATGCGTGCGTTTGTCTTACCAATTACATTTCTAAGAAACGATACCGCCATATGACACTTGTTGTATGCGGAGTGTTTACTTGCAAAAGTTTCAATTTCTTTTTCAACGCAGTACAGTCCGCTATTCGAATAAATGAGATTTTCATTTTTCTGCGAATACTCAAGAGCATTTTGTTTCACTTGCGAAGGCATAATATTGTACTTATACAAAGAGAGGTAATCGATATCTTCTGGATCTGAAAATGTTAAACTTTGTGTCCTAAATTTCTTCCCATAAAATCGATCTACAAACTCTCCATTATTTTTTCCGCCTAGACCAATGATGGATGAAACAAAGAAAATTCCGTTGGCATACATCTTTTCAATCGCACGATATTCTAATATTTCGTTGACTTGTTTCTCTGTGAACCCATCTTCCGGAAGGTCCGCATCATCTGCTTTGTTAAAAATAATCATGGTGAATCGTTTATCCAATGATTTGATTGCCAAAACGTTGTCGCATAATTCGGCATTATCCTTTGTATCATGCGCATCATATTGAGTAATCCATAATGGAATTCCATTTGAAAATCCATCCATCGCCTCATCCAACACTTTTGAATGGTCCTCGTTTGAATTCGAGTTTGAACCTGGCGTATCGAAAATAACAAATTTATTTTGAGAAGTCCCAATTACTCCATTTGGAGAGAACGGAACACTTAATGAAATAACATTGCTGATTTCAGTAACTTCTCTATCTCTCTTCTCGTAATTATTTAAGATTTCCATCGCTATACGTACCATCGCGTATAACTCATACGTTCCATCGTTTGCGATTTCTTCTTTAATGCTTTTAACGATTTCAAGCCCTGGATTGCCTTCCGATACTATTAATTCTTTACCTTCAATCGTTAGTTTGATTCTTTCGTTTTGAAATTCAAAAGTAATCTCTGCTTGATCCGGGTGCTTAGACTTTTTTATTTCATAGATTTTTGCTGTAACTGGATCGCTCCCACTCGGAAGAATTTCTACCCCAGTTAGCGCATTAATAAAAGTAGATTTCCCTGCACTATAATTCCCGAACACGCACAGAGGAATGACATCATCTAAGGCTTTCGAAACTTTATCGATTTCCTTTTTCACCTCTTCGTCATCTTGCATAATCTGTTTGACCACTGGGTTCACTGTTTCGAATGTCTCTTTGATTTTCTCTTTGATAAAACGAGCATTTTTAAGAATCGTATTCGAACGCATCAAGTCAATCTTTTCCTTAAATTCATCTGATTCACAAACTGATGCTATTTCCACATACTCATCTTGAGTTCCTTCAAATATTAGTTGTACCTTTTCTCTTCCCACATAGTATTCCTTAACAATAATGCTAAGAATTTCCTTTATCTTAAAAGGTAGAAAAGATCGTTCTGACTCCCTCTCTCGTAGTCTACTTCTTTCATCACTTCGTTTGATGTCAATCCAATTACCCGTTTCCCCGTCTAACGTCTGATATGAAATCTCTCTATTATACGGATTACTTTTAATCTTTATCTGTGTCATTCTCAGTACCTTCCAATCCTTCTTCACTATGGATAACAGTAAATATCACCATCTATTTATCCTCTAATTCAATTTAACGGTTTTCTAGTCCCAAATTACGACCAGATGTTTTTTCATAAATTTACGACTTGTTGCGAATTTATGAAGTAAGTGAGTTCATTATATCATTTTCATCACTTAATTTTAAGCATTTTTTGAAAACGATTTACTTTTCTATTTATAGATAATTTCTGACGTCCTTCGAAACACAAAAAAACCGTAAAATGATACTCCCCACCAATTAGCAAGTTCGTATCAAATTACGGTTTTCTATTATATATTTTCTATCCCTCAACCCTCTTCGGCAAGTACGGTCCGAGTTCTTTTCGTAAGGCTTCGAGCGTTAGGCCATAGGGAATGGTAATGTCATCAATTGGTTCGAGGATTTTTTCTAACTCCGCTTCGCCCTGCTCATCTAAATAATCAACCATTTTTCTTCGAAGCGATAGCAGCTCCTGCACAACGTTCTCTTTTCCAAAGGTGATGGCCAAAGAATACGCGTTGTTGTCGCTATCCTCTCTGGCCCCTGAGCGTTCTGCGATATACAGAATTTTCTCCATTAAATACATCATCTCATAAAAATCTTGCTTCTTGATTTCAATCTTTTCATCCATGCCCACTACTCCCTTCAAATACAGTCTCTCAATCCCAATAATAAAGGCTCCAGAACTAAAATTCCAGAGCCTTTGCCATTATTTCTTTATCAAACATTATCTAACTATCCTAATCTCTTCTTACAAATGAAAAATTTGGTTAGTATCTTTTCCCATATAAACTTTTTGCTAAATTTGTATATTTTCTTATAAAATCTGTTTTTGCCTCAGTATATCCATCTCTGTCATGTTCAAATTTTTTCCAAAGCGATAGTTTTAAGACTTCATATTCTTTGCCTATTTCCTTATGCTCATTCAAATAATCTCTAAAATACAGTTCATCATTATCTCCGACAATTCTAATATGAAGATGGAATACTCTTTCTGCAAATCCTTGTTCTGTGTAGCCTTTGTTTAATGTAATGCGGGTTTCAGTCATATTCATACATAGCCAACCCTTGTTTATTAGAATATTTTTAACAATATCTAAATCCGCCTTGTCGTTCACTTCAACTAATACATCCACAATATTTTTCGCCCATATTCCTGATATAGCCGTGCTTCCGATATGAGATATTCTTTTTGTGCTTTTACTCGGCAATGCTGATAATATTGATTTTCTTTCTTCTTCATACCATTTTGTCCACTCTTTATTATGTTTGACTAAAAATATCGGAAACAGTTGCCAAAGCTCTTTTAAACTCATTTGCTCGAATTTTTTATTCATATCTAACCTCTACAATTCTAATTTATATATTTACTGCATCTCATAGAAATCTTGCTTCTTAATTTCAATCTTCTCGTCCATGCCCACTACTCCCTTCAAATACAGTCTCTCAATCCCAATAATAAAGGCTCCAGAACTAAAATTCCAGAGCCTTTGCCATTATTTCTTTATCAAACATTATCTAACTATCCTAATCTCTTCTTACAAATGAAAAATTTGGTTAGTATCTTTTCCCATATAAACTTTTTGCTAAATTTGTATATTTTCTTATAAAATCTGTTTTTGCCTCAGTATATCCATCTCTGTCATGTTCAAATTTTTTCCAAAGCGATAGTTTTAAGACTTCATATTCTTTGCCTATTTCCTTATGCTCATTCAAATAATCTCTAAAATACAGTTCATCATTATCTCCGACAATTCTAATATGAAGATGGAATACTCTTTCTGCAAATCCTTGTTCTGTGTAGCCTTTGTTTAATGTAATGCGGGTTTCAGTCATATTCATACATAGCCAACCCTTGTTTATTAGAATATTTTTAACAATATCTAAATCCGCCTTGTCGTTCACTTCAACTAATACATCCACAATATTTTTCGCCCATATTCCTGATATAGCCGTGCTTCCGATATGAGATATTCTTTTTGTGCTTTTACTCGGCAATGCTGATAATATTGATTTTCTTTCTTCTTCATACCATTTTGTCCACTCTTTATTATGTTTGACTAAAAATATCGGAAACAGTTGCCAAAGCTCTTTTAAACTCATTTGCTCGAATTTTTTATTCATATCTAACCTCTACAATTCTAATTTATATATTTACTGCATCTCATAGAAATCTTGCTTCTTGATTTCAATCTTTCCGTCCATGACCTCTACTCCCTTCAAATACATTCTCTCCTCCTCAATAATAAAGGCTCCGGAACTAAAATTCCAGAGCCTATTCCATTTAGTTTTCTTTTTGTGACTATATTATCAAATAAGTTATAATAAAGTAAGAAATAAAAAATGGGAGGCCATAACATGTCAAATAAGCTAGATGAATTAACCTACTATGCAAAATTGTTAACTAAACTTCGCAATAAGAAGTATGAATTCTATGTTGTATCTAGAATAATCCACTTATTAAATGATACAGAAATCGAATTTACAACTCAACAACTCGTTAGAAACGAAGAAGGAAAAAGGTATCTTATAGATTTATATTTTCCACAATTCAAAATAGCAGTTGAAGTTGATGAGAGTCATCATTTATCAAATGAGGAAGCTGATAGAGCAAGAGAAAGGGAGATAATTTCTTCTGCAGATGTGAAATTCTTCAGGATTCAGTGTGATAACAATTCCAATATTGAATCAGTACATGAAAGCATTGATCAATTAATTAATCAAATTCGACCTCTAAAAAATAATAAAGATTTCAAACCATACTCATATCAAGATGAATTTTCAGTAGATCAATGGTTGAAAGCTGGGAAATTAACCATATCCGACGGAGCAAAATTCCGAACCCATGCTGATGTCTTGAGGTTGTTTGGAAAAAATTTTGATCTCCATCAAGCGGCCTCCTCTCCTTTAAATGAGAAAGTACAGGTATGGTTTCCAAAACTATACAAAAATAAGGATTGGGCTAATTCTATTTCTCCTGATGGAGAGATAATCGAGCAAACTAGAGTTGGAAACGATATGGAGATAAAAGAAATTAAGGATTCCATTGTATTTGCACACCAAGCAGATGTATTGGGAAATATCTATTATTCTTTCAAGGGGATTTTTAGATGTACAGGACATACAAAAAATGAAATCTCCTACGAGAGAATCGCTACTGAAGTTAATTTTTCTGATTATGAAAACAAATAAAACCACCCTACTTTAATGGTTCTTGCTATCAAATCAAAAAGACCGTAACGAACTCGTTACGGTCTCATTTTATGTTGTTCCGAATTTTCTATTCTACTCCCACTCAATAATTCATTAATTTATAATGAGTTAGAATGAATTGAATTGAATGATAATAAGAATATATCGCACTACAATCATTTAGATTTTGTATCGATTGGTGCTAAATTGGTGTCACTTATCTTATCTAAAACAGTGTGTAATTCTTCATTAGATATTCTATTTGAAAAAGTTAAAACCTCATGAATAAGAATACCTGAATAATCTAAACCTTTTTCTTTCGCAAACTTTAATTGTTCTCTCAAATGCTTATTAACATCTTTAGCAGTGATTTTCCCTCGTCGTAAGGCAATCATAGTTTCAGAAATATGTTCTTTTAAATTTAATACACTTTTTGAATAAGCCATGTATCCTGATTCTTCAAGATTTTTTAAAAGCGTATCTTTATCTTCTGTGTAAGTATTCCAATCTGTAGCACCAACTAGATAATCAAGCGACACTTTATAATATTCTTTTAGTTTATTAAGTGTTTCTAAATTAGGTTCTCTAGTGCCATTTTCCCAATGAGCATAAGCTCCTTGAGTTGTTCCTATAATATTTGCTATTTCTTTTTGTGTTTTTTGATTACCCTCTCTTAATCTCCGTAATCTTACCGCAAGTGATTCCATAAATTAACCTCCTTTATAAAACATTTTGTATTACAATTTGACAAATAGTACTAAACGTATTATTATAATTTATGTCAATACGAATTATACATAATACAATTCGGTTTGACAATCTATTCAAAAAAAGAGGTGGTTTTATGCTGGAATAAAAAAAATCAAGAAATTGAAAACAACTTCTTGATTTAGTAAAAAATATTGTAATTGAATTATACCATAATAGAAAGAATAAGGTAAATAAGATTGGATATAAATAAAATGGTTGCTAGTATTGACGGTTTAAACTCTGTGTCAACATTAAGAAAGTGGCTACGTTTAATCAACAATATAAGCGGTTATGAATTCAAAAAAACAACTGTACAAATCGGATTTAATAACAAAACTCAAAAGCCAATTTTTTCATCTTTATACGATTTCAATAAATTGGATTTTGATAACATTCAAAAAATCTCGATTCTTAAATGTAAATTGGGTTTAAAAGGCGCTATAGAGGCTGTTTACGGTTCAAAAGAAGAAACACAAAACAAAACTAATGCGCAAATAACAACTTTAAATAAAGAAATACAGAAATTAAATACGCGACTATCTAAACAAAAAGAAGAACTAACAACACTTTATACCCATATTGGTCAACTACATTTACAAATTAATCATATCGAGGATGTAATCCATTCACTGCCATTTGGGATTGGAAGTAAGGTCAAAGTAAAGGACGGCAAATAGTATATTATCGGACGAGCCATCTAGGCAGCAGTCCGATAATAGACGTAAATGTAGACGGCCTATTTTGGCTAATTTGAGGGTGTCTAGTAACACCACCCTCTGCAAGCCTCCCTGGTGAATAGACCTTCTATAAATCTTGTAAAATCAACATTTATAGTGCATCTTTTCTAATTCACTCTATTGAGATTTCCTTATTACGTTAAAACCCAAAATTGTTGCAGGTTTAAAAATATAACAGCAAAAACTTGGCGATACTGAATTCTTTCTCTTTGTGAAAAATAATTAGTGTGGTGCTAAAAAATAATAGAAAGAGGAAATATGAAATCTTCAAACACTCAGAATATATCCGTTATATTCGATTGGATACAAATTGAATTCCTAGCATCAGCTTTTTCTCTAGATAATATTATTTCAAACATACTTTTTATGAGACCAGAATTATTTATAGAGGTAAGCGGAACCTTACAATACTATAAATTTACTAAATTCTTAACTCACTCAAATATTAAGTTATATTTTGGCAAAAAAGAAAAGTCAATTTTATTAATCATGTCTGGAACTGCATTAGAATGGTATAGAAATCATATTTTAGCAAGTTTGGATTTGAGCGAGATTGATTTTATCCGTCATCTTAATACCAATTTTGAGCATTTTAAATTAAGACGAATTGATATTGCTTTAGATGACTTTAACTCACCGCCTTTCTATACACCAAATTTATTATTAAAATATTGTCAAAAAAAACAATTTAACTATGGAAAAAGCACTGAATACTTACCCTACGGTGACGAATTTGTAGGACAAACCCTTTATCTAGGAAAAGCGGGCTCTAACGAGCGCATTCGAATATACGATAAAAGATTAGAACAAGCTAAAAAATTGAAAATTCCAAAAAATGATATCCCTCCATGGATACGAACTGAATTATCTTTAAGAAACGAAATTGCAGAAGCATTTGTTTTTGAACTTTTAGAACGAAACCTTTCTTTAGAAAAAACGCTCAAAGGTTATCTTAAAGAAAAAGTTCATTTTTATGAAGACCCTGCTTTTAAGAAACCATTGGAACAATGGATCCATTTCTTAAAAGATGCTAAAGCTATTAAAATATCAATTCCTAAACAAAAAACAGAATTTGAGCAAAAAATACATTGGTTTGTTCATCAAGGACCTGCAGCATTAATGAATACAATTAAGTTCATGAATGAAAACAATCTATTTCTTAAAAATGAAAAAGAAGAACTAGCCTTAATAAATAACAAAAAATTTACTGTTGAATTAGCAGACATCTTAATCGAACGAGCTGTATCTTTAGGAAAAAATGATTTAATCCCAATAATAAAAAATAATATAAAAGAAAGAGGTAATTAAAATGGCAAAAATGTTATCACAAAATGACTGGAACTTTAACAATATTGGAACACTCTTCGAATTAGACGAGGTAACTCCTAAATATGAAACAGAAACTAGAATTAATCCAAGTGGAGATATTATATTAGGATATGATGGAAGACCTAGACAATTTAGCACTGATAAAATTATCGGTTGGAAATACAACGTAACTATAAAAGATGGAAAATTTAAAAAGAAATCAACTCAAGTAACTATTAATCATGATACTCCATTAGTTGATAATCAATATATTCAAAGTCATGATGAAGTATCTGTAACATTTGAAAATCTTACAGTAAGTATGGCGGGAAATCCTATGTACTATAAAGCAGATAATATTAATTTGGTCACAAAAAAATAAGAGGTGATATCAATGTTTGTTTCAAAGAGAGATTTAAAAAAATTAGGATTTAGCGATTGGCAATCAATGATGCTAGTTAAACAAGCAAAAATCAAATTAGTTAATCGTGGATTATCTTGGTATGAGTCTAAAGGGTTAGGTCGTGTACCTCTTGAAACCGTTGAAGAAATTCTAGGTGTTGCAATAGATACAAGTTTATTTAAATCTGAATTAGAGGTTGCTCAAAATGCCTAAAATTTCAAATGTTTACCCAATGGCAAACGGTACCTTTCGAGCAAATGTTTCGTTAGGATTTGATAAAATAACTGGAAAAAGGATTCGTATTTTTAAAAATGGATTTGCTACTCAAAAAGAAGCTGTATTATGGCAAAAGAGAATGTTGGCCGATTTTAGCGAAACTTCAATATCTGCAAATTCAACAATGTATTTTAAAACATTCATGAAGGAGTTTTTTGTTCCGGATTATAAAAACAAAGTAAGAGAGAGAACCTTTGAGGCGACTCAAGGCCGATTAAAAAGATTGTCTTATTTTGGAAATATGCAACTGCTAAAGATAACACCACCACTAGTCAAAAGATGGCAAAATGAACTATTTGAGCAAGGTCTTTCTAAAAACTACGTACGACATCTACACCAACTTTTACAACAAGTTTTTGACTTAGCAATAAAATTAAATATGCTTGTCAAAAATCCTGCTAAAATTGTGGGTAATGTTAAAAAAGAGAAAGCCAAAGTTGACTTTTGGACTTTAGAGGAATTCCAAAAGTTTATCAATAGTTTTGATAAAAACGATGTATACGAATTTCTATATCTAGTGACATTTTTATGTTTTTTCATGACTGGTATTAGAACTAGTGAGCTACAGGCATTGAATTGGAAAGATATAGATTTTATCAACCATACATTGTTAATCAATAAATCTATGTATTACAAGAACAAAATGGAATGGAAAATTACAGAACCAAAATCTTCTTCAAGCGTTCGTCTAATTGCTATTGATGATGATACTATACGGATATTACAAGAATGGAAACACGTACAAGAACAATTTGGTGACTTTGAATTCGTTTTTTCTCTATCAGAAACACCAGTTACAAAATCTACTTTAATGCGTGTCCTAAGAAGTCATGCTAAATTTTTAGGTTTAAAATCTATTCGAATTCATGATTTAAGGCATTCACATGCCAGCTTTATGCTTGCCCTAGGAATGAATGATTTAGAAATGAAAACTAGATTAGGTCATGCGGATATTCAAACAACCCTTGGAACTTATTCACACTTACGCCCTAATGCGATGAGAGATGTAGCTACTCGAATGACTGGAAAAATTAAGATAGATACTACTACAAAAAAATATCAATCGAATTTTCATAGTAATCAATACCGCTCAAATCATAGTAGTTTTAATTGAGAGATTAGCGCAGTCTATCTATCGATTAAAACTGCTTTAGGACAAATCTTGATTTGTCCACTACAGAATTTTAACTTTCATCATTAGGTTAGATAAAAACTCATTCGAATTAACTACCTAAAAAAGACGCTCTATTTATAGAGCGTCTTATATTTTTATATTTATTTAACTTCTTGTTATTGAATTAAGTTATTCTTTTTACTAAAAAAAATTGGTCCGTTAATAAGGAAAGCTGTCGGAATTG
>ERZ773212.470-NODE-470-length-19793-cov-4.272925_pt1 | contig 19793 bp, 12 predicted proteins | sample MGYA00581005_ERZ773212 | MGnify/ENA primary metagenome ERZ773212 (study PRJEB29015, sample SAMEA2738154) | human oral metagenome | biome: human oral; feature: human-associated habitat; material: saliva | place: China | collected 2196 ... | reverse complement strand
AATTGTAGTGTCTAAAGATTTAAACGGAAGCTCACTAGAGGTTGTTATTAAGTAACGACGTTTCACTTATCTAACAGCACATACAAAACAAACAGAACAAACCGACTCTGAAATTCTTCCGGAGCCGGTTTGTTCTGTAAATCATTACTTAGTCTAAAAACTTTGGTATTACGAGAATATCATCAAGGTTGTCTTTATAGTTACATTACATTATTTATGTAACTTGCGTTTAAGTCTCTTGACGCGAGAAATCTTATTTTGAATTTGAATGTGCCATTTCGTCAAATTGCTTACGCACTCGAGCAATTCTTCTAAAATAGCGCTGGATCTCTACAATTGATGAAAAGTACTCATCGTTGTCATCCTCAGGAGTTCTGAAGTAATAATCTTTATAGATATTATCTCCGAAATCATCGGCTGCTGAATAAGTGCCAGTTGAAACAAAATCATAAATCCAATCGTCATTTTCCATCATTTCCTCAAAACGATTAGGAAATGGAATATACGACTCATTGTTAATAGTATAAAGAGTTTCGCCCACATAGCTTGATGGGTCACATCCTGCAATTTCTACAAGACGATCATATTCTTCTGTAAACATAAATCCTGCAGGATCATAAGGCGTGATAAAAGAGCGATTATGCTTTTCAAGCAAATCGCCAGTCTTCTTCCTCTGATGGCGAGTAGTTTCTTCCACGTATTGCACGTGATAGTACTTCTGCAGGAAGATTGCAAAAGCTTCCTCTGGTGTAAGAGTTTCAAATACGGATGAAAGCATCATTTGTCCTTTCGACTACAACCTAACTTCTTTCTACTTTGGTCAAACTTGGAGCTTATTCTCTTATGCTTGTCTTACCTCCTGCTGTTTTGCAAGGCATAAATAAGTGCCAATGTTTGACAATAAAATGCTATCAGCACAAGAAGGATTATCATGTACATAAATTTGTACACTATTGGCTATTCATACCAATGCTCATAGAAATGTTGATGAGGTAAAAATTTTTACTGGTTTACCCACTTTTCTCCATGTCGATATTAAGGCATAAATTACAACCATCCACATATGAACTGCCTCCCATTTCTTGGACATAAGAAATGGGAGGCAGTTTACAGCGGATGGGTACCATTTACCTGGGTGCACCTGGGGCAACGGACCAGCAGACCCGCGCAAAGTCGCTCGCACAATACGCAACATTAAACACAACAGAAGAGGCGAACGACAGATGCCGGACCCCGGACGACAGCACCGCGGAAGACGAACATTCCGACCACAACCGAACAAACTTCAATCCTAGGCAGGCGCCCGCATGGGCGCCTTTTACTTTTCAGGGACTTAGCTACGAGCTAAGGTACGCGGCTCGGAGGCAGCCCGGTCGTAGAGGCCGAAGAAGTCGGTGGCCGACGCCTGCGGGTCGAGGTCGACGAGCAGGGTCCGAAGGCCCCGGCGGCGAAGCGAAGTCGGACGTGGTTGTAGAAGTCTCTCGACGTCAGTTTTTTGCGTTGTTCGCGCGCGCAGCGCATGGGGCGAAGAACTCGAAAAAGTGTCGCGGCCCTTGTGGGCCGCCTGCCGGCGTGCAACCCTGCGCGTCCAGGAGCGCCGGGCGGGTTTCGGGTCGGAGGGGCGGAGGCGTACGGCATGGAATCCGGCGTGGGCGCCGAGGCCCTCCGGGCATGGGTGCGCCCCGTCGACGACTGCAGGGGCGCTTACGAGGTCTGACGGCGACGACGTCACGGCGGGGATGACGGGTTGCTGCCAAGTCGCGGTGCCACGGTTCTAATCGGGACGACCTTTCCCGCCCGCTCGCAGCCGGAATGCGCACGGGATTGCTAGCGGCGTGCGGCTCGCCGCCCGGAACGGCTACGGTGATGCGCAACGCGTCCGTCGGAAGAAGGAGGACAGCTGATAATGAGCATCGACGAGAAGGACGAGCGTCGAGAGCTGCTCGATGCGGTGATGGATGCTGGAAGGCTGGCAAAGGGCCTGGACCAGCTGCTCGACGTCGAGGGCGTCCTGGCCTTGAGGTCGATAAGCCAGAGGTGCGCCGAGCGCGTCGGGGACGCCGTGCGCATCCTGGAGGCACAGAACGAGGTCATCTACGCCGAGGAGCGGGCGACGACTGGGGTCAAGGCGCTAGGCACTCTTCGACTGTAAATACCCCGTAGAAACGATATTCATCAAGCGGTTCACACCTCTCTTGTTTTTCGTCCTTCTGGAAACACGGCGGTGCACTATGGCGTACAATTACAATATATTGCACATTGCAAACATTAGGATGGACGATATGGGCTACGCCGATATGATCCGCAATGACGCGAATTCCACCGACATAAGGAAGTATCTGGTGAGTGGCAACCAGACCGCCATCACCATCAGGATTCCCGACACGCTGCGAGATGCTGCTAAAGAGGCAGCCGCGTTAAAGGGCACGAGCCTGAGCGCCTACGTCCGTGAAAGCCTCATCAAGGAGCTCACGAATGGTAGATAGCGAGCAGAAGTACAGCCTCTCTTTCACGAGCATCGGCGCCCGCAGGCCCGAGACCGTGGAGGTGGCCAGGGCCTACGTCGACTGCCTTGATTGGACCGAGGTCAGACGGCGCATCGTCGAGGACAACATCATCAGCCTCAACAAGGAGAGCACGCGCAAGCGCGTGGGCAGCGAGCTCGTCAAACGCCTCAGGATGCTCAACACGGACGAGATGGCATTCTTAGCCGACGCCGTCGACGACGACCAGCTCGCCATGATTTGGGTCGTCATCTGCCGCACCTATTCCGTCCTGCGAGCGTTCTCAGCCAACGTCGTCGCCGCGCGCTTCTCCAAGATGGTGCCCGACGTGCCGCGAACGGCGTGGACGGCATTCGTCGACGAGGAGTCGATGGACCACCCCGAGCTTGCACGCCTTACCTACAAGTCGCGCAAGCAGCTCGAGATCAGGGCTTTTGGGATGCTCCGCGAATGCCGCCTCCTCGACGACGACTACAACATAACCCCGCTCTATCCCTCGTCCCGCTTTGCGACGCTCGTTCGCGAGCGTGCACCGTGGGACATCGAGCTATTCCCGAAGGCAGGTGTCCTATTGTGACCCGGAAGTTCGTGCATATCGGAGCGCCCGAAGCGCGCTCCTTCATTGTGGAGCGCCTCTCCGACGACGCCCTGCTCGGCCGCAAGGGCTTCACCATGCGGCAATCGACTTACGTCCTGCCGTATCCGCCGTCCCAAAGGTCCTATGCTCGGGACCTCGTGACGGCCGTCTGCGCCGACGACCTGCCCAACAGGGGCGTTCGCGCCACACAGGTGAACCTCTACGACATCGTCCTCGACTACCTGGATTCGCAGGGCATGTGGGAACCTCTTTGCGAGGCAGAGCAAGCCGCCACGCGGGATGAGCTGATCATGATGCTGCAGGACACCATCAGCGTCACAAGCGTCATCAAGCCCGCCGTCGAGAGGCTTGTCGGCGAGGTGGAGTGCGACATCGCATTCATCACGGGCGTCGGGGAGACGTTCCCCTACGTACGCACCCACACGCTGCTGGGCGAGATTGATACTGATACACCAATCGTGCTGGTGTTTCCAGGCGAATACCGTCAGAACGCCGACGGATCGACCTCACTTGACATATTAAACATCCCCTCTGACGCGAACGGCGGCTACTACCGCGCGACGAGCGTGTTCGACCTTTAGGAGGCAATCCCATGAGATACGAGGACATGTACGAAAAGTCAATCGACAGGCCAATCGACGCAGTCGTGAAGGCCTCCAGCGTCGAGCACCTCGCTAACGAGCTTGACGAGTACGTCATCACCCCCGAACTCGCGGGCCATCTCGGCCGCTTCTTCGAAGAGTACAACGACCCCGACGCCACTGGCAACGGAGCGTGGATTGCGGGCTTCTTCGGCAGCGGCAAGTCTCACTTGCTAAAGATTCTCGCCGTGATCCTGGAGGACCAGGAGGTCGCTGGCAAACGGGCCATCGACTACATCCTGCCCAAGCTTGAGGACGACCCCGCGCTGCGGGGCGCCATGGAAGTGGCTCGCACCCGCCATCCAAGCGAGTCGATCCTCTTCAACATCGACATCATCGCTCCCAACCAGGGCCGCACCGAGGCGGGAGGTCTCCTTGCCGCCTTCATCAAGGTATTCAACCGCCATTGCGGCTACTTTGACGGCGACCAGCAGCATATCGCCAAAATGGAATATGACCTCGATCGAGAGGGACTGCTGGACGCATTCAAGGCGAGGATTGAGGCGGCAACCGAAAAACCGTGGGAAGACGTCCGCAAGGCGGTACTCCTTTACGGCACCAAGATCACCGCGGCTTTCGACGAGGTGTGCGGAAACGAGCCCGGAACCAACGACAACGTCGTAAGCTACTACCAGCAGACCTACAAGCCCGACATCCACGCCTTCGCACTGCGCGTAAAAGAATACATCGATGCGCACGGACCCGGGTTCCGCTTGAACTTCTTCGTCGACGAGGCCGGCCAGTACATCGCCAAGGATTCAAACCTAATGACCAATCTGCAATCCGTTGCAGAGGAACTCGCCACCGTGTGCGACGGTGCTTCATGGGTGGTTGTCACCAGCCAGGAGAACATGGAGGACACCATCGGCCAGATGACCGACAGGTCCGCCAACGACTTCTCCAAGATCCAGGCGCGGTTCAAGGTCAAGATGCAGCTCACGTCCAAGGACGCCAAGGAGGTCATCAAGCAGCGTCTTCTGGCCAAGAGCCGCGATGCCCTCCCCGCCCTGGGTGCAATGTACGACAGGTACAAGGATGACTTCCCGGTGCTCTTCGACTTCGCCGACGGCTCGAAGCGCTACGTGAACTACAGGGACGAGGACGATTTCGTGGACACGTACCCCTTCGTGCCCTACCAGTTCGAACTCTTCATCTCCGCCATGCGCGGGCTTTCCGACTACAACACCTTCACCGGCAGGCACCACTCGACGGGCGCGCGCTCGATGCTCGGAGTATTCCAGGAGGTCGGCGTCGAGCTCAACCGCGGAGATGGCTCGACGGAGGGTCAGGACCTGGTGACGTTCGACTCGATGTTCGAGGGGCTTCGCAACTCGCTGAAGAGCGAGATCTACGGCGCCATCAGCACCGCAGAGACGAACCTCTCGAACATGCCCATAGCCATCCGCGTCCTGAAGGCGCTCCTGCTCGTGAAGTACTGCAAGGACTTCAGGGCGACGTCGGGCAACCTTCGCGTGCTGCTGTACGGATCCTTCAAGCAGAACACGGCGACGCTCGAGCAGGAGATCAAGGACGTGCTAGCCGAACTCGAACGCCAGCTCTACATCCGGCGAAACCCCAACTCCAACGTCTACGAGTATCTCACCGACGACGAGAAGGACATAGAAAAAGAGATACGCAACACGGAGATCCAGACCTCGGACGTGCGCGACAAGATCGGCGAGGCGTTCAAGGACATCGTAGGCGCTTCGCGCGCAGTATACGAGAACGGCGCTTTCTCCCATGCTTTTCCCTATAACCTCAAGGTGAACGGCGACGCCATCGGGCGCGGGGGTAACGATCTGACCCTCGACATCGTGACCGACGCCCCCTCCGGCATCGCCGACATTCCCGCCTCGGGCCCCAAGACGCTCACCGTCGCGCTGCACGATCCCAACGCGTTCCTCAACGACGTCGCCATGTTCGTGAAGACCAACAAATACGTGAACCAGGCGAGAGGCACGGGCGAGGTGCGCGGAACAATCATCTCCGACAAGAGGGCGATGCTCAACGGGCAGTCGCGCAAGCTCCGCTCCGACCTGGAAGGATTGATCGGGGAAGCCCGATTCTACGTCTCCGGGGTCGATGTCACCGAATCCGTGAGCGGCACGGGAAAGACCGCGGTCGAGTGCGCCATGGGCGAGCTCGTGCGGCGCAGCTACACGGGCTTGCAGCAGATCACGCAGAACTACAGCGACAGCGACGTCTACAACAGCTGCCTACCCGCCCAGATGATCATCGATCTTCCCCTGCCTGAGTACGCTCAGACCGTTCTCAGCTGGATCGGCCTTATGGGCTCGGGCTGTTCCGTCACCGTCGGCGGCGAAGGCACGGCGAGCCTGGCGGCGCATTTCACGAAGGACGAGTACGGGTGGCCCGACGTCGCCGTCCGCAATGCCGTGGCGACGCTCTACGCCGCCGGCCGCATCGAGATCCGCAAGGCCGGAGCGCTGCTTGAGGGCTCCTCCCTCGCGCAGGCGCTCAAAACCGGCCGCGACATGGAGAAGCTCGTCGTCTCCAAGGTCGAGGCCGTGCCACTCGAACGGCTCGCAAAAATCAAGAGCGCATACAGAAATCTCGTGGGCACCAATCCCGTCGGCGGGGACGCCAAGACCATCGCCGGCGAGCTGGCATCCCACCTCGAGCAGGAGGTCCCGACGTTCTGCGACGCCCAGGGACGTGCCTCGGCCTATCCCTTCGCCGCAGAGTTCGCCGAAAAGGTCGGAAAGCTCAATCACGCGCGCGGTGCCGTGAGCGGCGACTGGAAATGGATCGTCGACCAGTTCCCCGAGAGCGCGGACGGCCTCACCGAGGCAAAAGCAGATCTCTCAAGGATGAAGCAGTTCATCGAAGGCTCGCAGCTCGCTGCCAAGTGGAACGAGGTCAAGGAGTTCGCCGAGAGCGGCCTTTCCGAGATGCGTGACCTCGGCATCGACGTCCCCGCCGAACTCGAGGGTGCGCTTGCGGTCGCGGGCGACCCCGAATGCTACAAGTCCCGCGAGATTCCCAGCGCGGCAGGCGCAGTCAGGCTCGCAAAGGACGAGATCGATCGCGCAAGGGAGAACCTGCGCGCCGGCGTCGCCGGCGAGCTCGACGAATACCGTGCCTCGTTCGAGAGCACATGCGACCTCAACGCTCTACCAGAAGAGAGCCGACGCATGTTCGCCGAGCTCTTCGAGCGGGCTGCGGAAAAGCTGTCGGTAGAACGTTCGCCGCTGCGCATCCGGACCTTCCTCGAATCGTTCAAGAGGGACAATGCCGCAAGGATAGTCGCACTCTTGAACCCGCCCGAGCTCGAGTCCTCATCCGAGCCGGATGCCGCGGAGACCGATGAGACGAGCGGCGGCCCACAGCCCGAACCCGCGCGGCCGCAGACACCCAGGACCTGCGAGCTGAGTTCCCTCCGCGTGGGCGCCTACAGCAGGCCGACCATTAAGAGCAGACAGGATGTCGACGACTACCTCGAGGCGCTGCGCGCCGAGCTCGAGGCTAAGGTCGACGACGGAATCATTGTTACGAGGTAGGACAGTGGACATCGACACGCATGAAATAGAGGACAGAGTCAAGAGACAGTTCGACCTCGGCCACACAACGCTGTTCTGGGAGGACGAGTCCGGCGAGTACGCCGAGATTGTCGATGCCCTCGATCTGGGCAACGGTGCGATCGTTGACGTGACCGGTGCGGAGCTTTCCAGCAAACGGACGATCCTTCGCGAACGGCCGGCCCGCAGTCTCGTAATCTATCGTTCCGGCCCCAAGCCCCGCCCGCAGGATGACTTCCTCTACGACGTGAAGCTCGTCGCGACACCCTTCACGTGCAAGATGGAGGGGATCTGGGCGAGCGAGTGCGACGTCCCCATGCCTCTCGCTGCCGTGCTTAGCGAGCACGGCAGCTTCTTCAACTCGAAGGAACGCCGCGGCGCCCTTGCCACAACCTCGCTTCCCAAAGGCGACGAACGCGCGCTGAGGCTGGCGATGCTCGCGACGTGCGTGGGGTCGAGGGCCGAAGTCCCACGCGACGCCGTGCGCGACGTGGTGAAGAGGCTCCTCGTGGATCTCGGCCGCGGGCAGGACAAGACCCTGCGTACCATCTGCGAATGCGGGCTCGCAGCGACGCTTTGGTCCGAGGTTCTCGAGGTCGTGGGTTACACCGCGCCCGCCGGCGAGGACCCAACCCCCGAGGACCTAGCCCTCAGGATGCTCAAGGCCCGTTGCGCGAACCTCGCACACGACGATGCGGCCCTCAAGGCGGACGCCTCGAGGATACTCGCCGACCTCGCCGCGAACAGCCGCACCCGTGATTCGTACGACGCGCTGGCACGCGAGTACTCCGATGCTGTCAGCTCGTCGGTGCTGGCCAACGAGCGCACCATGGAAGCCGTCGGCACCAACGACGCCATCCCCGTCTTCGATGACTGGATCATCGCCGACATGCTCGGCCGCGCCCTCGACGGCACGTTGCGCGCAACGGACGCCCGCGCAGAGCTGAACTTGCGCCTGCACACCCACTGGTTCGAGGACTATGTCTGCCAGTACGAAGCCTTGGCCGCCGGAGCGGCGGCGCTCGAGGGAATCGAAGCCTACAAGAGCACCTGCACCGTCATGACGACGGAAAGGGACATCTTCGAGGCGTACCGCGCCGACTGGCACCGCATTGACGAGGAGTACCGCCGATTCGTCGGCGCCATGCGCAAGGCGCCCGCAGGCTTCAAGAGAAAGGCCGGCGCGCTCGTGTCGCAGGTTGACGACGCGTATGGCAAGTTTCTCGTCGACCTCACCGACCGATGGCAGCTGCACCTCATGGACGCAGGCACCTACCCGCCCGCGGACATCCCCTCGCAGGCGGATTTCTTCTACGAGAAGGTGGAGAAGGAGTTCCCGAGCGCAGAGGACGGCAAGCGACTCGGAGTCATAGTCTCAGATGCGATGCGCTACGAGGTCGGCGCCGATCTGGCGGCGCGGGTCGCCAGCGGAGCCTTGTCCCTGGGCCGGGCTCGCGTGGGCGCGGACTGCGAGGCCATGGCCTGCATGTTGCCCAGCTACACCCAGCTGGGCATGGCCGCGCTGCTCCCGCGGGGACCCATGACGGTCGACCCGGCGACTGAAAACGTGCTGAAGGGCGGCGACGCCACAGACGGGCTCGCCAACCGCCAGAAAGTGGTGGAGGCGGCGATGCCGGGGGCGGTGCTCCTCCAGGCATCGAAGGTGTTAGAGAACGGTCTTCCGCCCGTCGAGGACGCTCCGCTCGTGATGATCTACCACAACGCGATCGACAAGCGCGGTGACTCCCGCGACACCGAGGGCGAGGTCTTCGCCGCCTGCGAGGACGCCATCTCCCAGGTGGCGAAGATAGCCGGCGAGCTCTTGCGCGCCGGATGCGGCAAGGTAATCGTGACCGCTGACCACGGCTTCCTCTACCAGGACAGGGAGGTGGAGGAGTTCAACTACGCCGCAGGCGACGGGCTCTCGGACCTCGCCCATGCCCCCGGTCAGGACGTCAGTTACGGCAGGAGGTACGCCATGGGCACGACCCTGCCGAAGAGCGACATCCTCATCGAGTACTCCTCGGCGGAGCTCTCACTCAACGGTGCGGGCAGGTTCGCCTTTCCCCGCGGCATCACGCGCCTTCGCCTGCGCGGCAGCGGCGCCCGATACGTCCACGGGGGCGCCTCCCTGCAGGAGAATGTCGTCCCGGTGGTGACCATACAACGCGTCGACAACCGCCGCGCCGCGGAACGCACCGGCGTACAGGGCTTCCTCACCGGCAGGCACTCCATCACGGGTTCGACGGTGACGCTCGACGTGTACCAGACGGAGCCGTGCTCCGCGAAGGTAAGTCCACTGACCGTACGTGTCGGCCTCTACGACCCCGACAACGCGAGCCGCCTCCTTTGCACCGAGGAGCGGACGCTCGAGCTCGCGAGCACGGCGCAGGGCTCCGAGGATCGGAAAACCCGCGTCACGCTCCATGTGACCGACGACGTGGACGATTGCGCCGTCGCGACATTGAGGATAAGCAAACGCGTGGGAAACACCAACCAGTTCGACGCCGAGTGGGAACAGCGGCTCTCCGTGAACCGGGCATTCGGCAACGACTTCGATTTCTAGGACGGCAGACATGGACTCCAACAAAATCAAGAACCTGGCATTCGGCGCCCGCGACGCCCTGCGCGCCGAGGTCGCCGCGAGAATCGACGCCGTTCTTGAACCGGGCAGCCCTGAGAGGCTCGACCAGCCCGATAAGACCCGCCAGCTCGAAGCCGCCATCAAAGACAGGGGCATGGATTCCGTGGTCGAATCGACGGCGTACACCTGGTTCAACCGCCTGTGCGCGCTGCGCTTCATGGACGTACGCGGCTACACGCCCATCCCAGTAGTGACGCCGCGTTTGGGCGCGACCCAGCCCGCGATTCTCGCCGACGCCGCCCAAGGCGTCTTCGACCCCGAATTCGGCTTCTCGCGCCTGGTGCGCGACCGGGTGCAGAGCGTCCTCGCCGGTGGCAGTGGCTCTGGCGCGAACCGCACCGAGGCAGCCTATGGCGAGCTGCTGGTTGCGGTGTGCGACCGCTATGCCCAGGCGATGCCGTATCTGTTTGGCGAGGCGGCGGCGTCGAGCCTCGTCATGCCGCAGGGCCTCCTCGCCGAAGATTCGATTCTTGGCCGCATCGTCGAGGATATGGACGACGAGGAGTGCGAGACCGTCGAGGTGCTGGGCTGGCTCTATCAGTTCTATGTGGCGGAGCGCAAGGCGAAGTACAACGACAGCGGACGCAAGGCAACCGCGGACGACATCGCGCCTGCCACGCAGCTGTTCACGCCCGACTGGATCGTTAAATACCTCGTGGAGAACTCCCTTGGGCGCCTCTGGATGCTCAACAACCCGGGTTCGTCGCTTGCGAACAGGATGGACTACTACATAGCACCTGAGGGCGAGACCGAGGACTTCATAAAGATCTACTCGCCCGAAGAGCTGACGCTCTGCGATCCTGCATGCGGTTCAGGGCATATCCTCGTGTACGCATTCGACCTGCTCTTCGAAATCTATCAGGAGGAGGGCTACTTCCCGGAGGACATCCCGGCACTTATCCTGCATAACAACCTCTTCGGCATGGAGATCGACGGCCGCGCGGCTGAGATCGCCAAGTTCGCACTCGAGATGAAGGCGCGCGAGAAGGATCCCGAGTTCTTCGAAAAGTGCATCGACGCGAACGTGACGGTACTCGAGCCCGTCAAGTTCGAACCCGGCGTACTTGCGGGCGCGGGCCCGATTGCGAACACGACCGAGCTCCTCGACGCCTTCGAGCATATGACCGAGGTCGGCAGTCTCTACGTGCCCGCCCCCGGTGACATGGTGGCGGTGGACAACGCCATTGCGAGCTTCAGCGAGGACGACCTGCTGGGTGCCGGCGTGCTCAGGAAGCTCCGTACGATGAAGAACGTGCTTGAGGCGCTGTCTCGTAGGGTTGATTGCGTAGTTGCGAATCCGCCGTATTTGGGGAGAAGTCATTTCGATGAATATATGAGCGACTGGACTAAAGCGAACTATCCAAATGAAAAAGGAGACCTTTGCACTTGTTTCATTAGGCGCGGATTTGATCTGACATACCGGAATGGCTATTCAAGTATGGTTGCAATGCAATCATGGATGTTTTTAGGGAGTTATGAAAAGCTGAGGCATTTCCTCGTTGCGAATAAAACCATACTTTCCATGGCTCATATGGGAGCAAGGGCATTCGAACAGATTAATGGGGAGGTTGTACAAGTAGCGGCAACCGTTATCTTGAATGGGCATACTTCGGAATTTGGCAGCTATATTCGTCTAGTCGACTATCCCAATAGCGAGAGCAAACGGGCCGCATTAAAAAATGCGGCGAATGGAATCCTGCCTGCAATCGTGTTTACTGTTGATGCGGACTCATTTCAATCTCTCCCTGGTGAGCCAATTGCCTATTGGACAAAGAAGGAGATCCTTGCCATCTACAAGAATGCGCCTCTCCTCTCGGAGATTGCACGACCGTTAACTGGAATGCAAACGGGCAACGTTGATTTATTTACAAAACTATGGTGGGAAGTTTCAGCAATAGATATTAATCGAATCTGCGATAGTAGAAATGACGCCCTTGAGTCTGGCAGTAGATGGTTTCCTTGCAAGAAAGGCGGTACTTTCAGGAAGTGGTACGGCAACGCTGAATGGATTATGAACTGGGAGAATGATGGTTTTGCCCTAAGGGCTAATCACGGTTCAGTTGTGCGCAATCCTGACGCTCAATTCAAAGAGTCCATTTCATGGTCAAAAATATCCGGAGATCAAATTGGAGCGCGTTATTATCCGAACGGTTGGATGTTCGACCAGGCAGGTTCTACGATTGAGGCTTCTAAAGAACAGCTGCTTATTCTGCTAGCTCTAATTAATTGCAGCACTGCAATGTCATTCTTCGCATTCCTTTCCCCAAGTCTTACTTTTGGTATTGGAGAAATGGCGAAAGTGCCATATAAAATCGATGAGTCAAAAAATCAATCGATTACCGCAATGACTGAAAGCAATATAGACATTGCATCTACTGACTGGAACTCCTTTGAGGTGTCGTTTGGTTTTAAGTGCCATCCTCTAGCCCCTTCCGCCCATGAGCGCACCGAACAGCTCTCCCACGGTATGAGTTCCGATGCCCACGCAGTCTCCGTTTCCCTTATCTCGGAGCGGTTTGTGCGTTGGAGCGACGAGTGCGACAATCGATTCAACGAACTCAAGTCCAACGAGGAGGAACTCAACCGCATATTCGCGCATATTTACGGCATGGAGGGCGAAGTGCCCATCGAGGTGCCCGACGACAGGGTATCGGTGCGCTGCGCCGACCTCGTGCGTGACGTGAAGTCTCTCGTCTCCTATGGCGTCGGTTGCATCATGGGCCGCTACTCGACCTTTGCGCCGGGGCTAATCTTGGCGGATGCTCAGCAGACCGTGGATGATTTCAAGGCAAAAGTTCCCAATGCCGGGTTCCTGCCCGATGAGGATGCCATCCTCCCCGTGCTTGACGGCGAGTGGTTTAGCGACGACATCGTGGCTCAGTTCCGTAAGTGGCTCGAAGTGACCTATGGCGCCGAGACGTTCGATGAGAACGTGAAGTTCATCGAGGAAGCCTTGGGCAAGGACTTGCGCAAATACTTCGTGAAGGACTTCTACAAGGACCACTGCGCGACCTATCAGGTGACGGGCAGTGGAAAGCGCCCCATCTACTGGATGTTCGCAAGCTCCAAGGGAAGCTTCCAGGCGCTCGTCTACATGCATCGCTACACGCCGAGCACCGTCGGGCAGATTCTGACCAAGTACCTTCGCGAATACATCGAGAAGCTCAACGCAAAGATCGGCCAGCTCGACCAGAGCGACCGCGCGGCCGACAACCGCCAGGCGGACAAGTATCGTGCGACGGTGCACGAGCTCACCGATTGGGAGCGTACCGTCATCTACCCGCTCGCGAACGTGCGCGTAGACATCGACTTAGACGACGGTGTAAAGGTAAATTACAACAAGTTCCCGCATGCCCTTGTCAAGGTCACGGGCCTGAGCACTTGGAAGTAGGCCGCAAAGGAGGAGCTTTGATGAAAGATGCCGGACTGCTCGTTTCCGAGCTTGCGAAAACCACAACCGAGCTCGAGTGGGTGGAGTTCAAGACCAACAACAAAGACCCCAAGATGATCGGCCGCGACATCAGCGCGCTCGCGAACTCGGCCACGCATCAGGAGGCGTCGTGTGCGTACATGATATGGGGTGTCGACGACGCAACACACGAGGTCGTGGGGACCAAGTTCGACCATCGCACGCTGAAGTGCGGCAACGAAGAGGTCGAGAACTGGCTTCACCACCAACTCTCGGACAACGCGTCGTTCGAGTTCGTCGAAGGGGAATGCGACGGGCGCCGCGTGGTCGTGCTCTCGGTCCGGCCAGCCTTCTCCCACACGGTCGACTTCGAGAACGTCGCCTACATCAGGGTGGGCTCCTACACCAAGCCGCTGAAAAGCTACCCGGCGATAGAGGCCGAAGTATGGAACAAGATAACCAAGGCCGATTACGAGGCGTCCACGGCGCTTGAGGACGTGCCGCTACGCGGCGTGCTCGAGCTGCTCGACTGCGCGAAGTACTTCGAGCTGCAGAGACTTCCGCTGCCGCAGACCCAGGAGGAGACCGTACGCTACCTGGGCGAGGACTGCCTGGTGTCGAAGCAGGACGACGAGCGCTTCTCGGTAACGAATCTGGGAGCACTCCTTCTTGCCCGCAACCTGTCCGACTTCGCCGGCCTTGAGCGAAAGGCCGTCAGGATCGTCAAATACGAAGGCATGGGACGGCGCGCAATTCTGAAGGATCGCGTTTCCCTCGTCGGCTACGCCAACGGCTTCGAGCAGACCATCGAGTACCTCCACGCCATCCTGCCGTCGAGCGAACCCATCGGCAACGCGTTGCGCACCCAGCAGGCCCCGTACCCTGCCGAGGCACTTCGCGAGCTCGTTGCGAACATGCTCGTGCACCAGGACCTGACGACCTCGGGCAACGGCCCGCTCGTCGAAGTGTTCGACGACAGGGTCGAGTTCACCAACCCGGGTGCCTCGCTAGTGGAGCCCCTGCGGCTGCTCGACAACCCTCCCCGATCGAGGAACCAGCACCTGGCCTCGCTCATGCGCCGCTTCGGCATCTGCGAGGAGCTGGGCACGGGCTGGGACAAGGTGGTCATGAGCTGCGAGGAAATGTTCCTGCCATCACCGAAGGTGGACGACTACGAGAGCGGCGCGGGGAGCATGAAGGTCACGCTGCGCGCCCGGGTGCCCTTCTCGAGCATGCTGCCGAGCGACAGGGTCATGGCTACGTACTGGCACGCGTGCGTCTGCTACATGGAGGGCACGCCCATGGGCAACGCGTCGCTTAGAGCCCGGTTCGGAGCGGACGAGCCGAGCGCCTCGACCATCTCTCGCCTGATCCGCGACACGGTGGACACAGGGCTCATCAAGCCCTACGACCCCAGCGGCGGGAGAAAGTACATGACGTACGTCCCGAGCTGGGCGTGACGGCTTTATTTGCGCGCCATTTTCATACGGGACGACAATACGATAGCGCTCTTGAAAAATGCCTGATGGGCGGCTTGCAGTTTCGATAGTTTTATTTGCGCGCCATTTTCATGGTGCGCGGGAAGGACCGTTTCGTGGACGATTTGGACAAGAAGCTCAACGACGTGTTTACGGGGTACGTTGTGCGCAAGGACCTGGTAAAGCTCGTGAAGGGCAACGCGGCGGTTCCGAGCTACGTGCTGGAGTTCCTCTTGGGGCAGAACTGCGCCACCGACGACGAGGGACAGATTGAAGCAGGCGTGGAGCGCGTGCGCAGTATCCTGGCCAAACACTACGTGCAGCGCGCCGAAGCGGGTGCTATCCGCAGCGACATCAAGCAGTCGGAGTACAAGCGCATCATCGACAAGGTGTCCGTCACGCTCAACGAGAAGCGCGACACCTACGAGGCCACGTTCGAGAACCTGGGCGTGAACAAGGTACTGGTGAGCTCGGACACGGTGAAGAAGAACAGGCGCCTGATGGTGTCGGGCGTGTGGTGCATCGCGGACTTGGCCTACGAGCCCAACGAGGCGCGCGCCGAGTCGCCCTACATCCTGATGAACCTGAAGCCCATCCAGATGAGCCGGTTCGACTTCGAGGGTTACGTGGAACGGCGCTCGTGCTTCACTGAGGACGAGTGGATCGACGTGCTGATACGCTCCATAGGCCTGGACCCCGCGCAACTGGGACGGCGCGCCAAGCTGTTCCAGCTTACGCGACTCGTGACCTACTGCGAGCGCAACTACAACCTGGTGGAACTGGGTCCCAAGGGTACGGGCAAGAGCCACGTGTTCAGCGAGTTCAGCCCGCACGGCATTCTCATATCGGGTAGCGAGGTGACGCCTGCGAAGCTGTTCGTGAACAACTCGACTGGCAAGATTGGCCTGGTGGGCTACTGGGACTGCGTGGCGTTCGACGAGTTCGCCGGCAAGAGCAAGAAACCCAAGGCCGACATCGTGGACATCATGAAGAACTACATGGCCAATAAGAGCTTCAGCCGCGGCATCGAGCAGGTGACCGCCGAGGCGTCCATGGTGTTCGTGGGCAACACGAGTCATGACGTGAGTTACATGATCAACCAGACCGACCTTCTGGACGACCTGCCCGCCGTGTATCACGACCCGGCGTTCATCGACCGCCTGCACGCCTACATCCCCGGCTGGGAGATGGACATCATCCGCGGCGACATGTTCTGCAGCGACTTCGGCTTCATCGTGGACTACCTGGCCGAGGCGCTGCGTGCTATGCGGCCTATGGACTACTCGGGCGAGGTCAACCGGTTCTTCGAGCTTTCAAGCAGCATATCGACGCGCGACCGCGACGGCGTGGTGAAGACCTGCGCTGGCCTGATGAAAATCCTGTTCCCCGGGCGCAACGAGACCGCCGAGGAGGCGGCCGAGATCGTGGAGTTCGCGCTGGAGCTGCGCAAGCGTGTGAAGGACACGCTCATCCGTATCGACGAAACCTTCGAACGCGTGGATTTCGCGTACCGCCCCAAGGAGGGCGGCGAATGGAAGCGTGCGGCGACACTTGAGGAGCTGGACTACCCGGCGACATATCATTCGCTGGACAAGGTGCCGTGGGAGGCGCCCGATGGGGATGGCGGAGACGTTACGTTGGGAGATTTCGGTGAAGAGTCTGTTGGGTCATCGGTAGTGAATGAGCCCGTGACGGATAACGAGATTCGGAGAGCCGAAGGGTCGCAACCCACCGCCGCGCCCGATCCAGGAGCGCGCTCTGCCTCTTCCGAATCGGCCGCAAATACGAGACCCGTTCCGAAGCCTGGGCACCTTGCGCTGCGCGAGAACCAGCGCGGCGTGTCGTACGAGAAGCTGTTCGGCGCGTATCTCGACGGGGCTCATGAAATAGAAATAATCGATCCTTACGTGAGGACGTTCCACCAGTGCCGCAATGTTATGGAATTGCTTGAAGTGGTCGTACGCCATTTCAAGTACGATGCGCCTTCAATCAAGGTACATCTGATTACGGCGCCCGACGAATACCCCGATTCGAAACAAGAGGACTATCTGGAGCGAATCAAGGAATCAATGATGCCCCTGGGGCTCGATTTCACATGGAAGATTGATGAAAGCGGAGCGTTGCACGCACGCCACCTCAAGATCGACAACGCGTGGGACATCTTGCTCGACCGGGGGTTGGATATCTGGCAGCGCTTCGATAGCAATGATGCTTTCAGCATAGAAGGACGTATGCCTGAATTGCGTCGCGTGAAGGCCTTCGAAGTTACATATATGAAGGTTAGATAGATCAAATTGAACGAGAACTTCAATGTCAAAGATGCTTTAAAGGCGAAGTCAGATGAGCTGAAGACCGCGCTTGGCCTTCAGCTTGGACACCCTGTCTCGCAGGGTGATTTAGGCGAAGGAGAATGGCTTCGATTTTTAAACAGCTTTCTTCCGAAGCGCTACGCGGCAACCAAGGGCTTCGTATTCGATAGCGAGGGCAGAATGAGCCAGCAAATTGACTTGATGATTTACGACCCTCTGCATTCACCGCTAATCATGGAGACCAAAAACGGAGAACGGTATGTAACAGCGGAAAGCGTTTACGCCGTATTTGAGGTCAAGCCCAAAGCAAATAAAGAATATATTGAATACGCCGACGAGAAAATACAATCGGTGCTCGACCTGAAAAGGACCTCGAGAGCCATGGTAGCCTCAGGCAAGCAGGTTCCCGCACGTGGATTGACCCAAATCATTGGCGGCCTGTTGGTCGACCAATTTCAGAATAAGACAGACACGATAAAGAAGTACCTCGGTTCTTCTCGGAATTTAGACGTCATTTGTGCTGCGAGAGGCGGCACTCTCCATCGGGTTGACGACCATATCGAAGCATCAAATGAAGAGGAGGCTGTGTTTTCCTTCTTCTATGTGCTTCTAGACGAGCTCTTCAAACTCGGTACGGTCGCGGCAATCGACATAAGGGATTACGCCGATCTTTCTCTAGAATCGTTCAAGATAGCGAGGTAGAAGCATGTCCCTACAATCGGACTTCCAGGCATTTCTATCAGACATCGAGCCAAGTAGAACGACCGTAAGCCAAATCAGCTCGGCGCACACCGCTTTAAGAAACTATCTCTCGAAGCACGCGGGCTATCGTAATCACTGCGTCTGCACGTATCTATCCGGATCGTACGCCAAGCACACGTCAGTTCGCCCAGCAAAGGACGACGATAACCGAGATGTCGATATCATTGTCGAAACAGATTATGGGCCCAATGTCAATTCTGCCAACGTCATCATCGAACTACGAGATGTACTTCTCGATTCTCCGACATATACGTCCGCTCATCTTCAGACACATTCCGTTGGGATCTCACTCTCAAACCTTGATATCGATGTTGTTCCACTGGCAACTAACGGCGGAACTTTCCTCATTGGATACATAGACGATGGACAGTGGAACGAAACAAATCCAAAAGAACACATCGGATGGTCGACTACCGTTAATTCGGAATACGACAGCAGATTCAAGCCCGTTGTCAAAATTATGAAATGGTGGCGTAGAGAAAACTGTCCCCAGGAAGAGTGCTGGCCCAAAGGCATCACTCTCGAGAAGATCATTGCCGATTTCTTTCCGAGCGATACGACTTTGTACGAAGACATCGTCGTACAGTTAATGGAGAATATAGCGGAATCTTATGACAGCCTTCTTTCTGACGGAATCAAGCCGCAAGTGATTGATCCCTCGTTGACCGCAAACAATCTTGCTGACAGGTACCAGAGAGAGGACTTCGAGGCGTTCGTTCGCGCAATTCATGCCGCACTCGCCTTGATTAGCGAGGAAGGCTCTAAGAACTCGACTTGGAGGAAGATACTCGGTAATAGGTTCCCAGTAAGCAGCCGAAACGAGTTTGCCCTCTCTCCGACATATCTTTCGACAGCGGCCGCACTTTCCGTACCGCACCGAGAAACCCCGCCATGGCCGATGGCATGTCAAAGGCCTGGGGTGATTGTGGTCGCCGATGTTACCTACCCGGATGGAAAACGCGAGCGCATCACGACGAACGACCGGGTTATTCCGAAGAAATGCGAGATTGACTATAAAGTCCTTCGGCCGCCAAGCCTGGCCACTGCCAAGGTGAAATGGCAGGTCGTCAATACGGGCTCCGAAGCACAGGCAGCCAACCAATCCCGTGGCGAGTTTAACGATTCTAATATCGAAAAAGGCGGGAGACACGAGTCGACGGCATACAGAGGCCGGCATTATGTACAATGTTTTCTGATAAAAAATGGCAAGTGCATTGCTCTCAGCAAAGAGTTTTTTATCAACGTTGAATAACAGGGTTAGCATTAACAACGAGTTTGTAAGTCGAGAAAACGATAAGGGAAAGATACTAAGGAGTGTGTAGATTGAAAGGTCTCGCTGTAGCGACATATAACGATATGCCGCTACATTTCCCATGGTACTCCCGGTTTTTTCTTGAGATAGCGAGTTTTTTATTCCCTATTAGACACTTAGGAAAGAGACGATTGAGAACCAGTTAAAAACTACTGAGTTTGATTTGAATTTCTCAAATCCCGAAACGACCTCGTTTTTTCTTCGGAGACAAAAACTACGCATGCACTTACTTGGAATAAACCCTTACTCACATTCCCCAGAATACCACCCTATACCTTGTTGTCTTGAAACACGAGGGATAAATGACGAAATCACAGGTGAAAGGGAGCAAGACAACAAAAAGCCTCCATCCTAGAACGGATGAACTGCCTCCCATTTCTTGGACATAAGAAATAGGAGGCTTTTTATGCGTATGGATCGTAGGGTAAAGTACGATGTAGAGGTGAGGAGAAAGGCATCAGAGCTCTTTGCTTCCGGTATGGGATCTTGTACGGTTGCAAGTACTCTTTCTGTTTCACTCTCAGCTGTAAAAACATGGCACTATATATACCACGCGTTTGGAAGCGAGGTGCTACTGACCATGGATGGCAAGCAAGC
>ERZ773212.467-NODE-467-length-19851-cov-3.985704_pt1 | contig 19851 bp, 17 predicted proteins | sample MGYA00581005_ERZ773212 | MGnify/ENA primary metagenome ERZ773212 (study PRJEB29015, sample SAMEA2738154) | human oral metagenome | biome: human oral; feature: human-associated habitat; material: saliva | place: China | collected 2196 ... | reverse complement strand
GCCACCTGCGAACTTCAAACCGCCGATACGCTTCTGGTGGATAGCATGACTGGAGCACTCCATAAAGGCATATTCGCAGCCGGCCTCGACCATTTCTGCCAAAAGTGCGTTGAGTTCGATCGGATCGGGGGTGGTGTGTGTGGCTTCCACGGTGCGGTCGTCAATATAGTTGCACACCGTCGACACAAGTCCCACCTTGTAACCCAATCCTCGGTAGAGTTGGTAGAGCACGGTGGCCACGGTGGTTTTTCCGTTGGTGCCGGTCACTCCGACGAGGCGCAGTTTGTGCGAAGGGTCGCCATAAAACCGTGTGGCAATGGGGCCCACGAGCTTTTCCGTGTCGGAAACGCGCACCACTGCGGAGGCTTTGGGCGCATTGACGGGTTCGCAGACCACAAGTGCGGCAGCGCCGTTTTCAATGGCCTTGTCCACAAATGCGTGGCCGTCGGTTTGCGTGCCTTTCACGGCCACAAATAGAAAACCGGGGCGAACGCGGCGCGAATCGATGGCAATGCCGGTGATGTTAGTTTCGAGATTTCCGATGGAATCGACAATTTCTGTCGATAAAAGAAGATCCTTTAAGAGCATGATGTGGGATTATGACTTGGAGCCTTTCGGCGTTTTTTTATTGGGAGCGGCGGCATTCTTTTTCTTGTCGGTGCTCGATGTTGCGGAACCGGTGTGGGGCGTCTTGTTGTTGGCGGTTGAAGATTTGGTCGTCGGCGCAGCTTCCGTTTTCCGTTCCTTTTTCTTTTCGTTCTCTCCCTTACTGTTCGTAGAGGGTTGGGGAGTTTTCTTTGTTGGGTTGTCGTTCGTGCCCGATTTCTCGGACTTCTCGCTTTCTCGGACCGATGGTTCCGCAGTTTTTTGCGTACTGTCTTTCTTTTCTGCGGGCAGACCATACATTCGTCTGAAGGTTTGGTCCTCTTCTTCCGAGATGTGCTTGTCGTCCTTGGACGAAAGTAGCAAACCGACGCGCATGCCGCGTTGCACTCGGGTGCCCGGTGCGATGCTTTGCCGCACCACGTGCCCCACGCCGGTGGCTTTGACGTGAAGTCCCATGCGCTCTAACCGATAGACGGCATCGCGCAATCCGTAGCCGATGAGTGAGGGCATACCCTGCACGGTGGTTTCTTGGGTGAGGCGCACTTGTCGGTCCGTGCCAGTGTTGCTTCCCCACACAATGCCCGAGGAGGTAACCGGCAGTCCCTGTTTTCCGAGACCGATGGCACCGAGTACATTATTAAGTGCGTTGAGGTTGCCGGCTGCCATGAAGGGTAATTCATGCCGGAGGGCTGTACTGTCGCGCGCCGCGCGGTAGTCTGCGTTCAAATCGCGGGCCATGACGGTTTCGGCGATCTTTTTGAACACCGGGCAGCAGTGCATACCCCCATAAGCGGGGGCCGTTTTCTCAATGCACACGATCATGGAGTATTTCGGTCGGTCCGCGGGAAAATAGCCGGCAAAGCTCACCAGATAGTTGGCGGCAAACCCGTGTTTACTCCAGATTTGTGCCGTGCCGGTCTTACCGGCTACGCGGAAATATTTGGAATAGGCCAGTTTACCCGTCCCGCTGTTTTTGCCGACCACCCCTTCAAGACAGGTCTGGATGTCGCGCAGTGTTTGGTCCTTGCACATTTTCTCGCGCAGCACCACGACCGGGAATTCTTTTACCACCTCATCATTGCGTCTGATTTCGGTGACAAAGCGCGGTTGCACCAGTTTACCGCCGTTGGCCACGCCGTTGTAGAAGGTCAGTGTGGAGATAGGCGGCACCTGTGTTTCGTATCCGATGCTCATCCACGGAAGGGTCGTGCCGTACCACCGGCTGGGATTGTCGCGCTTGTAGCGAATGCGCGGCACGCGATAGCCGGGAATGGGAATATGCAAGTCTTCCATGATGCCGATGCGCTGCAGTCCTTCCACGAACTTGTCGGGGTCGCGTCCGTAGGCACGATCAATGAGTCCGCTCACGCCCACATTCGATGAGCGCTTGATGATATCGGGCACCGTCATCACGCCATTTCCGCCCTTTCGCCAGTCGGCGTCGCGCATTTTGCGGCCATGAATGTCTCTTACGCCCGTCCCGGTGTCGAAAGTGCTGTTCATCGTGATTTTTCCATCGTCCATTGCCACCATAAACGACATCGGTTTGAACACCGATCCCGGTTCCATCATGTTGGTCACGGCACGAGGTTCGATTTCAGCGTAAGTGCCGTCATTTAGTCGCGAGAGCGATGAAATTGCCTTCACATCGCCGGTAGCTACCTCCATGAGGATGCACATGCCGGCGCGGGCATTGAGGTGGCGCAACTGGTCGCCGAGCACTTTTTCGGTGAGGTCTTGCATGCCTACATCGAGTGTGGTGACCACATCACAGCCGTCTTCGGCCAAAGTGTCCACAATATTGATATAGCGGTTCGACACTTTTTCGCGGTGATACACGCCGGGACGTCCGCTCAGTTCGGTGTTGAAGGCCAACTCGAGCCCACTCATCGCCGAATCGTTGTCCGAGCGCAGTTTTCCGATGGTGCGTGCGGCCAAATGTCCGTAGGGATTTTTGCGTCGGCGGAACTCGTCGGCGCGAAATCCCCCTTTGCCCACCGGAAGGCGGAAAAGTGGCAATTTTTTCAGCTCGTTGAGTTGAAGAAACGTCACCCTTTTGGGATAGAGTGAGATATTGTGCTCCCGTTTGCGGCGTCCTTCCTTGATGCGTTGGCGCAGTGCCGCAGGATCCACGTCGGGAAGAATGCGGTGCATGCCGTTGACGATGCTGTCCATGTAGAAGTTGAGCAGCGAATCGCGCAGGTGTTGGTCTTTCACGCGGCGTGCGGAATCGGGTTCCCACGACATGGGGTCGAGGTAGATGCGATATTCCGGCAATGAGGTGGCCAAAAGTTGACCGTCGGCCGAAAGTATATTGCCACGCGTGGCCGGCAGCGGTCGATTCTCACTTTCGAACTTTTCGCCCACGGCCAGCCAATAATCGCGCGCCACAGTCATGAGATAGCCCGCTTTGATCAAGATGAGCAGTCCCACAAAACCAAAGACAAAGCCAATGATCTTGTAACGTTTGAGGACTCTTTTCGTGTTGTATTTCGGTTGATTGTCAGCCATACGCAGCGGATCTACACCGGGTGGTTCTTATTTTTCTTCTTCTTTCTCTACCGGAAGTTCATAGGGACTCTCGGTTGGTGTGCGAAGGGTGGAGTCGGGCAGGCGATTTTCGATGTTCGATCGCAAGGTGCGCTCCCTCAGTTCGCTCGAACGCGTCAGTGCTTTATAGCGCCAATTGAGTGCTTCGCGGCTGAGGCGGTCGTTTTCGATCATCTCAGCGCGGGTGAGATAGCCCAAAGCCACAGAACTCAGCACAAGCGCCACGATGAGCAAGATAAATCCCCAGTTGCGGCGAAATTTCTCGCTCAGCATCGTGCCGCTGACGAGATCGAGGAAAGCTTTCCCGCTGAAGAACAGCTCGTCGTCGGTCATTTCGATGACCGATGGCAAGACGATATCGTCCTCATTCGGCTCTTTTCCCTCAGCGCCCGGAGTCGAGTTCTTTTTCTCCTTTTGGGGCTCAGTTGTCGGCCGTTGGGACGTGGCGGTTTCCTGTTCCGTGTTGTTTGGGTCGGGAGTCGTGTCGTCGAGTGGGGTATTATCTTTCATGTTGCGGACGTCCTTGCACAGTTTCGCATTTTTCTGCCACACGCAATTTCGCGCTTCGGCTTCTGGGGTTTTGAGCTTGTTCCTCGGCCGAGGGCACGATCACTTTGTTGTTGACCGGTTTCATCGGCGCCAAGCGGTTACCGTAGAAATCTTGTTCCACTTTTCCTTCGATGTTACCCGCCCGCATGAAGTTCTTCACCATACGATCTTCGAGACTGTGGTAGGTAAGAATTGAGAGTCGGCCTCCGGGTTTGAGCACGCGGAGTGCCCCTTCGAGCAGTGCGCGGAGCACATCCATTTCGTGGTTCACCTCAATGCGCAGCGCCTGAAACACCTTGGCCAAGTCCTTTTTCTCGCGTTCTTTCGGCACGAGTGGATGGACACACGCCAACAAATCGGCGATCTGCGCCAACGGTTTGGTGCACCGCGCCTTGACGATGGCCGAAGCCAGCCGCCGCGCATTTTTCAGTTCGCCGAAAAGTTGGAAGATGCGAGCCAATTGTTCCTCCTCATACGTGTTGAGCACATCGGCGGCGGTGTTTCCGCCGCGTGTGTTCATGCGCATGTCGAGCGGCGCGTCAAATCGGAAAGAAAATCCGCGTGTTTCGTCGTCGAAGTGGTGGCTCGACACGCCCAAATCGGCCAAAACGCCGTCCACCCCCTCGATTTCACCGTAATAGCGCATCCAGTTGGGGAGGAAACGGAAGTTGGCGGCCACAAAGGTGAACCGCTCGTCTTCGGGCACGTTGTTTCGTGCGTCGGCATCTTGATCGAAGCCATAAAGCCGACCTTTTGCCCCGAGGCGTCGGAGAATTTCGCGGCTGTGACCGCCTCCGCCGAAAGTGGCGTCGACATACGTGCCGTCAGGGCGCACATTGAGGCCGTCGACGGTCTCGCTGAGCAGCACCGGAACGTGATAAGTGGGACAGAGCGTGGGCATGTGGTGTGATTTACGATATAGTAGCGAGCAAAGTTAGTAATAAATCTGCAGATAGGTCGGACGCTGTGACGAATTTTCCCCCACCCCTGGAATGAAGCTTCAGTAATGTGAAGTCAAGTTGTTGATTTCAAGCAAAATATTTTCCAGATTTTTCTGCTCCGAATCCCGTTTTTTGAGGTCCATCGAAGGGTACATTATATATATAGGGAACGGCCGCGCATATCCTCCGAAGCAGTGCACACCGATGTGCGGGGTTTTCTCGATGAAACCGTGCTTTTTAGCTCTGCTTTGGGAGAAAATGCAACGCGGAGCCCCGATTCGCGCCGATCTTGTGTCGTCGTTTCAAAGCAGGTGCCGCTTCCGAATCTGCGGAAGCGGGGCTGTCCGTCCCTTGGGCTCGCCACCACTCACAAAACGCGAAAGCGCATCTTGCTGTTTGGGCAAGATGCGCAATAATTATAGGCGAATGCTGTCGCCGCCGGGCGGTAATTATTTCTTACCTTGGTTGGCCACAGCTTCTTGGAGCTTCTTGATTTCTTCGGGGTCGCCGAGGAAATAGTCTTTCACGAGGTTGAGATCATCGTCAAACTCGAACACGTAGGGAAGTGCCGTGGGGAGGTTGAGGCTGATGATGTCTTTGTCGCTGATGCCCTTGAGGTGTTTGATCACACCGCGGAGGCTGTTACCGTGTGCCACCACGAGCAGGTCGTCCACCTTCTTGAGCGTGGGGAAAATCACGGCCGTCCAGTAGGGAAGTGTGCGACCGATGCAGTCCTTGAGCGATTCGGTGCGGGGCAGTTCGGCGTCGGGCACCTCAGCGTAGCGATCTTCGTACTTGGCGTTGCGCTCTTTGTCGTCTTCAGCGATGGGATCGGGCGCAATGTCGAAGCTACGGCGCCAAATGAGCACTTGTTCTTCGCCATACTTGGCAGCGGTCTCGCTCTTGTTGAGGCCTTGAAGCATGCCGTAGTGCTTTTCGTTCAGACGCCAGGACTTCTGCACGGGGATCCAGTCCTCGTTCATCGTGTCGAGCACGTTGTTGAGCGTTTTGATGGCGCGTTTCAGGTACGAGGTGTAGGCCATGCCGAATTTGAAGCCTTCTTTCTTGAGGAGGGCACCGGCTTTGCGGGCTTCTTCCTCACCCTGTGCGGTGAGATCCACATCAGTCCAACCGGTGAAGCGGTTTTCGAGGTTCCACTGGCTTTGGCCGTGGCGGAGCAAAACGATTCTTTTCATTGTGTATGCTGTGAGTTTGTATGGTGATGCGTTGCGTTGACCTTGTGTGCCGAAGGGGGCAGCCCAAACGGCGCATGAGGGCATTGCAAAGTTACGCCACGCGCCCGACATAGCCAACCTTTGTCCGCAAAAACTCGCAGTGTCTTGCCGCTATTGCGGTGTGCGCAGTTCGTTGTTTGCGGTTGGCAAAACAAAAGGTCGGGGATATGTCGAGAGCGCTTTATTCCTTCGAGCATTTGGTGGAGTGCCGGAGAAAATGCATCTTTGTCTTTCCATCGCACAACCTAACAACTCATTTCAACTATGCAAATTGGAGACAAAGTGCCCGAAGTCCTCGGACACGATCAAGAAGGTCGCGAAGTGCGCATGAGCGATTTCGCCGGCCGCAAGGTCATACTTTATTTCTACCCCAAAGATTCCACTCCCGGTTGTACGGCCGAAGCCTGTTCGCTGCGCGATCATTTCGCCGAATTGCAATCGCTGGGCTATGACATCGTGGGCGTGAGTGCCGATTCGGCCGAAAGCCACCGCAAATTTGCCGCCGCACAATCGTTGCCTTTCCCGCTGATCGCCGACACCGACAAGCAACTCATCGAAGCCATGGGGGTGTGGGGCGAGAAAAACCGCTATGGTCGCATCACCGTCGGCCTCTTGCGCACCACGTTCCTCATCGACGAAAAGGGATGTGTGGAGCGCATCTTCACGCCCGGACAGATTCGCACCAAAATCCACGCAGAGCAAATTCTGAAGGCCGTCAGTCCCAAAGAATAAGCCCCCTTTGCCCGACACGCCTCGCGCTTGGCGCACCTAATTGGGCATAGGCTGCAACAAACACCGCCGCACACGAAATTTCCTTCGTGTGCGGCGTTTTTTTGTGGCCTGTTGTGCCGAGACTTTGCGCGCTGGTCAGATTTTTGTGGCCGGCCGGTCGCCCATTTCGGGCGGTGAAGCTTTGAGGCGATCCGTTTTCAAGCCAAAGACCGGCCACCGGCGACAGGGAGATCACGGATGTTCGGGATTCGGCACGATGGAATCGCGCAAAACGAGTCGACTTTCCGGTCCCATATTGAAAAGCAAATCGACAATACTCAGGTTGGGCAGAAAACCATTGCGGTCGGCAAACACCTGGTAGTAAGGTGCAGGGCGAAACGTGGGGTCGAAGTCCGGCGACACCTTGGGACGGATCTTTTCGCGCCAATCGATCATATCGCGATGCTCGTCGGCGCGCAAATAGTCCCCCTCGTTGGCGCTCCATTGCGGTGCCATGTCGAGCAGTCGCAGCACCAATTGCTGAAAAGCCGCGTTGAAATCGACCAGACGTTCGAAGGGCGTACGATAGATTTCGGCGAATTCATCGACGTAGTATTCGAAATACGGCGTGCGCTCGTAGGCCGCAGTCAGCGCATTGAGGTGCATCTCCCGCCAGCGTCCGTGTTCAGAGAGACGCATCTCGTGCATCGGCGTTTTCGAGTCGCCCCCTTGTGCTCGGCTGCGGCCTTGCACCGGCACGGTGATCGGCAACACGCCGTCGGCCGTGGCTATGAGGCAGCGGTTGCGGTAGGTTTGCTTCACATAGTGGTCACAGCGCTCTTCGATCACCGGGGTGCCGTCGAAGAGCTTGGTGTAATAATGAACGGGGCCCAGATAGGCCGACGAAAGGAGGTGGATCATGAGAACAGAAGGGGAAACAGAAGCAGACACCGGCGGGTTGGTGCCGAAAAACAGCCGCCGCCGCTCAGCACAGGGCGGAGCTGCGGCGGCAGAATGGGGAGGAATTGAGGAGAGCGGGTGTCTTTTATACAGCTGCTCCCCGATGAATCCGCTTTTATTTGATGTCGGCCACCCATTTGAAGAAACGATTCCAGCGAATCTTTCCGTCAAACAGGCCGTAGTCCTTGTCGAGCGAAATCCAAACCATGAGCGGTTTGCCCACAATGTGGTCTTCGGGCACAAAACCCCAGAAGCGCGAGTCGGCCGAGTTGTCGCGATTGTCGCCCATCATCCAGTAGTAGTCCATCTTGAAGGTGTAACTGTCGACGGCATGGCCGTTGATGAGGATCTTTCCGCCGTTCACCTCCAGGCGGTTGCCTTCGTAGACAGCGATGCAGCGTTCGTAGATCGGCAGGTTGGCGAGAGTCAGTTTGATCGTGGCTCCGCGTTTCGGAATCCAGAGCGGACCGTAGTCCGAAGTCGACCATTTCTTCGCCATGTCGAGCGGGAAGAGCCATTGGTCGAAGCTCGGTGCTTTCACCGGCTTGTCACAGAAGTCCGGCATGCGCTCTAATTTTTGGCGCAGCGCCTCGGTGAGCGGCATCGTCACCGTGCCGGCCTCATTGCGCTGGAGATCTTCCTCGGTGATCTCGTTTTCTTTGCAGAAATCGGGAGTCGGGAGCCGTTTGAAGTGCACGAGATAGTTGAACTGCACGTCTTTGGGCTGCGGTTGGGCTTTGCCGTCGAGATAGATCACGTTGTTTTTGATCTGCAGGGTCTGTCCCGGTCTACCGACACAGCGTTTCACGTAATTCTCGCGGCGATCGACGGGGCGAGCGATGATGCCGCCCACCGAAGGCTCCGACCAGAGCATGTTGTGCCCGACGGCATAGATTTTTTCATAGGCCATGCGTTGAACAGCCGGAGCCAGGGAGTCAGAGGGCTCGTTCACGCCGAGTGCCTGTGCGCCGGTGGAGTAGACCAATTGGTAATAATCCTGCGCTTGAAAGTTGTTGGCCACCGTATCGCCCGAGGGGTAGTTGAACACCACGATGTCTCCGGGCTTCACCTGCCCGAAGCCTTTGACACGCCGGTAGTCCCATTTCGGCCATTCGACGTAGCTCTTGCCACCGCCCAACCAAACGGGCAGATTGTGCTGGGTGAGGGGCATGGTCAAGGGCGTTTGCGGAATGCGCGGCCCGTAGCTCAGTTTCGACACCAGCAGATAGTCGCCCGTCAGGAGGGTTTTCTCCAAAGACGAGGAGGGGATGACGAAATTCTGGAAGAAATAGAGATTCAGGAAGTAGATGGCCACCAAGGCAAAGACAATGGCATCGACCCACCCCATGAGCGTTCGCACAACGCCGCTGGAGGATTTGCGCCACCAATACCAGTTGATGAAACGCGTGGTGTAGAAATCGATGATAAAGGGCACGAGCAGCAAGCCCCACCAAGATTCCACCCAATAGAGGAAAAGGAGATAGAGCGGGAGGACAATGCCGAGGGTGACCCACTGTCGTGTGGTGATTTTTGGCTTTTTATCCATGAGTATTTTTCGATGAAATGGGGCTCATTCCGCCTCTTCGGCACGATGAAGCCCCGGTGCTGTTTTAGAAGTCGAAGAGGTCGTCGGTGGAGAGGAGTCCTGTGTGCTGCGCTGTGTATTCTGCGGCAAGTACTGCCCCGAGAGCAAACCCACGTCGCGAATGGGCGTCGTGCGTGATGGTGATGCTGTCGGCCTCCGAGGTGTAAGTCACGGTGTGAATGCCCGGCACCTCGTCACGCCGCACCGCATCGATGCGCAATGTCTCGGGCGCATGCTCGGTCGTGCCCGTGACAGAGCCGTCGGCTTCGTGCACTTCGCCCTTCACCCACGCTGTTTTTCGGTCCAAGCGCTCCACGATCTGTTCTGCCAGCGTGATGGCGGTGCCCGACGGCGCGTCGAGTTTGTGCACATGGTGCGTTTCCACCATCGAGACGTCGTAATCGGGATAAGCGTTCATGATTTTGGCCAGATATTTGTTCACGGCCGAAAAGATAGCCACGCCGAGCGAGAAGTTCGAAGCCCAGAAGAGCGTGTGCCCCTCGGCGGTGCAGGCCTTTCGCACGTCGGCTTCGTGCTGCGCGAGCCAACCTGTCGATCCGCTCACCACCTTGACGCCTTGCGCCCAAGCCTGCCGATAGTTTTCGTAGGCTGCGGTGGGAGTCGTAAATTCGATGGCTACGTCTGCCGAGCGGAAAGCGTCGGTGTCAAAGTCGGCGCGGTTGTCGACATCAATGATCGAAACGATTTCGTGTCCACGCGATTTGGCGATGGATTCGATCATTTTGCCCATTTTTCCGTATCCGATGAGTGCTATTTTCATAAGAAAGGGTTTTACTGATGAGCAAATTTACACGTTTATCGGCGGAAAGACAAACATTTAGCCCCTTTTCGTCAGTTGCCTTCGCGCTGAGAAACCAAAGCACCGCACGTTTCGGGAAAAACGTGCGGTGCTGCTCAGTGCCTCCCCGAATATCCGCCGAAATGAGCGAACCGGGGAAGGCATGTGGGACCATGTCTTTGCGAACTGCCGATGAATTGGGGCAATTCGGTGGACTTTCCCGAAAAGACGTGCGGTTTCATCACGGCATCGGGAAATAAAATATAGCCGGTGTGTCGATCTGAGCGAAAATCAGAACCAGAGCGATCCGCTCTCCTTGTCCACTTCGCCGAGAATGTGGGCAAACCAATCTTTGGTGGCCTGTTCTTCGGAGATGCCATAGGCGCGAGCGGTGGAAAGCACCAAGCGCTGTTCGGCCGGGCGGAGTTGGGCGTAAGGCACAGCGTCGAGGGTTTCCCATTCGCCCGTTTCTTCGCGTGAGGCATAGACCACAAACGGCACGCGGAGCACCACTTCGCGGTGACCCGTGGCCAACTGTCCGGCCGTGGGGGCGAAGAAGGGCGAAGGTTTGCCGCCGGGGAATTTCGCATCGCCGTCGAAGTGGAAGAGCGTCACGGTGAGAACGAACGATTTGCGCGGCTTCTTAAATTGGAAGAAGCCCTTCATGCCGATGGGGTTGAGCGGTTCGAAAATGTCGCCGAGGGCATTTTGTCCGATCACCTTCGAGCCGGTGAGTTTCGCTGCGGGAATCGTTTGCCCCGTTGCCTTGTCGGTGGTCGATTTCAGGATGCCGTTGGTCGGATTGGTGTCCATATAGACATAGTTGAGGAGCGAATCGGCGATTTGATCGTCTTTTTCGGCGGTTCCATCGAAGGTGGGCTTCACCTCCGAGGGCACAAAGAAGTGCTGGTGTGCGCGACTTTCGCCGTTCTCGGCGATGAGGGGCGTGATGTCTTGGCCCTTGGCATCGTAATACTTGATCCAAAGACCGTAAGGATAGAGATATTGCCTGGAACTCAGCACGCGGAAGGCATCTGCACTGCCTTTCTCGAGTTCCCAAGTGTCGCCTTTGCGCACAAAGGTGAGGTGTTGCACAGCTTTCTTATAAGTAATGCCCTGCGCGTCGGCATCTTGGTGGAAAGCCACGCCGTGGAAGTGTCCGCCGGCCAGGGTGAGTTCGGCACGCACCGGTTCCACTTCTTCGGTGGGCGCGGGTTGAGGCTGCGGGGTGGGCTGTCGCTTTTCGTTGTTGTCCTTGTCGCAGGCGCCGAAGGCGAAAGCTGCGGTGGCGAGCAGGAGCACGCCAAAGATTTTTCTGAACATAAGGCTGAATGTTTGAGGTGAATAATTGTCGGAATGGGATGGGCGACCCGATGGAATCGCGCATTGGGACGAAATCCCGGGGCTTACCTACACTGCACGGGGAAGCGCATGGCGATGTCCCACGCATCCTCCTGCAGCTGCCCCGGTGTGGGCGCATAGAAGGGCGAAAGGCTGTGGTCGCGCTTGTTGAATTTCGAAACGCGGGCGTGCATCAGGCGAATGTAGATGTGCAAGTCGCGCGCCTCCTTGAATTGCAGCACGCCCTTGAAACCAATCGGATTGACATCGCCCGTCAGTCGCGTGCCGGGAGTGGAAAGTTCGTCGTACCACGGGGTGGTGTCGGCATACGTGTAGGTGTAGACACGATTGCTGCGGGCCTCGTCCGGACGCGCGGTGCTGTCGGGCGTGTACACGGCATCGGGGATGAAAAAGTGCTGGTGGATTTTGTCCTGCCCGTTGTCTACAAACTGCCGGGTGATGTCTTCGCCCGAAATGTCGAAGTAGCGGATGCGCAACTCGTAGGCATGTTGCGTCCCTTCGGCGCGTCGCACGACGAAACCGGCCGGTGTGCCCGAGAGCGGCGCCCAGCCCAATTCAGGTTGCAGGGCATAGGTGATGGTCTGTTCGCGGGTGTCGGCCGTTTCGCCCGTTTCGGGGGTGAAATGTGTGCCGTCCCACGCACCGTGGCGCAGGGTGAGCACCACACGGGTGGGGTCGCCGTGGTCTTTGCTGCGGCGTTCGTCCACCGGCGCTTCGGGTTCGAGCGAGCAAGCGGCGGGGAGCAGGGTCACACAACCGAGGAGGAAGAAGAGAAGGAGAGAAAAGGATTTTCGCATGGAGAGTAACGATCGATGAAACGGAGCTTTTTAGAGCCGACCGGCGGCGAAGGCGCGCCGGCGGGGACTCAAAACTCCCAAGTGAGCATGAAGCGAACGTCGCGACCGAGATCGTGGGCGTAGTAGCGGAAGCGGTTGGTGTATTCGCGGTATTCGCGATTGAAAAGATTATCGGCTGTGAGCAGAAACTTGATCTTCCGACCGTCGGGCAGCACCCAATTGGCACCGACCTCGGCGCCGAAAAGATGATAGGCTGCGGGCGTGAAGTTGATCAAGTCGGTGGCGGGATCGAAATGCGTTTGTTTCGCCACATATTTGTGCGAAGCCTTGACATAGACGTCGTGCACGTGCGAGATGCTGCCCAATTGGAGCGTGACGGCATCGGAGACACGAAACGACGGAATGTAGGGCAGTGGGCGCTGCTTCGTGCGGTCGTCGGCCCGCACCCACGCGGCACCGCCTTCCACGGCGAGTTGCGGCAAGATCTGCCATTTGGCCTCGGCATCCACCCCGCGGAAGAAGGCATCCGTGGCACGATATTGAAAAACCGGGTAGGCGCCCGACACCATCGTGATGACTTCGGAGGTCGGCGCGTCGAAAATATAATTGTCGATCCACTGCACATAGCCGTCGACGGAGGCCGTGAAACCGTGGTCGGCATAGCGCAGCGAAGTGATCCATTTGGTGCTCACCTCGGGGCGGAGGTTGGCATCGCCGCGGGCAAAAAGTCCGCTCGAGTGCTCCACGCCGTTGCTGTACAACTCATGTACGTGCGGCGCGCGCCAGGCCGATCCCACATTGCTCAAGACATCGAGCCCGGGCAAGAGGTGCGCGTGCGCGCCGACGGTGTAAGTGAGGTTGTTGTAGTGGTCCAATTTTCCATAAGGGCGGCCGTAGAGATCGATGCCGCGGGCGTTGAGGCGCTGGTGGTCGAGCCGCGCACCGGCTTCGGCCCCCCAATTGTCGCCCGAATACTTCTGAATGGCGAACACACCGGCATTTTGCTGCACGTAGTTCGGGATGATGGGCACCACACCCGTGCCCGGCGTGTTGGTGTTCTTGACATTGGCATAGAACAGCCCCGCCTCGGTGGTCCAATGGTCGGCATAGGCTTGCTGCCAACGGCCGTCGGTTTGAAAACTCTCCAATTGGAGATCGAGGGTGGGCACGTGCGAGCGGAAATTGCGGCGCTGGTTGAACTCACGGCGATCGTCGTGCTGAAAGGCCGCCTGCCATTCGAGATGCCCGCCCGAGGAGAGGATGTAGCGCGTGTGGAGTTTGGCCACTTGGTGCACCACTTTCTGATAGGGATAGTCGATGTGGCGCGTCCAAGGGTAGAACTCTGTGGGACGTCCCAGGCGGATGCGCTCGCGGAGGAGCTGTTCGTCGCCCATCTGTGCGCTGAAGAGCACGCCGATGCGGGTGGAAAACAGGCTGTAGTACCCGTCGGCTTCGAAGCGGTCGCGCTTCCAGCCGAAGGCCACGGAGCCGTTGGCTTCGCGCACGCCGGTGTTGTTGAGCAGATAGTGGGCCGTGGAGCGGTCGCCCCCGTTGAGGTAGGTGCCTTGTAGGCGCCACGCTGCGCGACCGCCCGCCAAGGGAAGTCCCGCATCGACCGATCCGGTCAGTGCCGCGCGCCGGCCGTTGCTGCCGTAGAGCGTGGAGAGATAGCCCTCGGGTTGCGAACGCGTGTAGGGCAGGGCTTTACCGTCGAGCAGGATCACGCCGCCGAGCGCCTCCGCGCCGTAGCGCACGGCCTCCGCGCCTTTCACCACATTGATGCGCCCGGCAGAGTTGGCATCGAGCTCCGGCGCGTGATCCACGCCCCACTGTTGGCCCTGTTGCCGCACGCCGTTGTTCATGATGAGCAGGCGTGTGCCGTACATGCCGTGGAGAACGGGTTTGGCAATGGTGGCACCGGTTTGTACCATGCTCATGCCTTTGATTTGTTCGAGAGCCGAAGCGAAAGAGTTGCCCAGATTTTTCTGTACCTCGGCCGCCGAAATACTTTGGGTGGCGGTGTTGACCGAATGGACGATGCGCCCGGTTTGCACCACGGCCTCGTTGAGGCGATTGGTCAGGGCGATGAGTTCGACGCGCAGGGGGCGGTGGCTGCGCACTTCGACGGTGGAGACGCGCCGATCGGTGTAGCCCACGGCACTCACCGTGAGGCTGTCGCCGTGCAGGGCGTTTTCGCTGAGCACGAGCAGACCGGTCTCGTCGGAGCGCCAGATTTTGCCGCCGCCGCGCACCACGGCACCCGAAACGGGGAGACCGCTGTCGCGGTCGGTGACGAGCAGGCGTGGTGCGCCCACGGGTTGGGGTTCGGCGGCGCGGGTGGTGGCGGGAATCACCACGGCTGCGCTCAGCAACAGTCCAGGGAGAAGGATTTTGGACATGGGAATGAGAGAGAAAACGATGGATGAAGGGGCTCCGCTGCGCCGGGGGCTGCGGAGACCGGGAAAGGGAATGTGCTGTCGGCGGGCGCGGGGGACGGGCCGTTGGCGTGCCGTGCGCAAAGGCACCGCTGCGGCGGAGAAATGCTGCGGCGGGCGTGCGGCAGAGGGGCGAATCGTGAGCAAACAGCCGGTGGCGGTCGATGAAACCGCCGTGACGGGGTGCGCTTTCGCCACAAGGCAACGCCTGTTGCGGAGTCGGTCAATCGTGGCGTGCCGGTCTGAACCGGTGCAACCGTGCGGACACTGCGCCCGACCGACGCTCCGAGCGAAAACCCGTAGCGAGGAGGGGAGCACTGCCGTGGAGGCACCGAGAGCTGCACGGCCTGCGTGTGAACTCCCTTGATGTAGGGAGGCGAACCCCAACCGGCATGAGACGGTTGCGGGTGCAGGAACGATCGGAGGCCATCGGGTGTATCTACTCGATGGAATGGGCGCTCGCCGACGAGAAAAAAAAGGAAAATCGGGGAGAAAAAATCAGACAGTCGGTGGGCCGCGCAGCACTGCGCGAGCAATCACCGTGTGAGCGATCGAGGGTTGATCGGAAAGAAAGGGTGTTTCCGCGGTGGAAACGAAAAAGCAAAATTGAGGCAGCGTGGGAACGGTGCAGGGGGCGGGCACGAAATGGCAGATGCTGCAATTGTCGTGCTTGTCGCCGGGCACTTGCCCCGGCAAATGGTGGTGCCGATGGCATGGGCGGTGCGTTCGGTGCGCGCGGGCGGACGCGGGCGTGCCGTTTTCGCCCGCGTGCTGCCCATCGCGGGCGGTGGCGGCTGCGGTGGCGCGGAGGCAGGCGATGCACTCGGCGCCTTGTCCGTCGGCGTTGAGGCCGATGTGCTCCGTTGGCACCGCGCTGTCATGGTAGTGAAAGGTTTTCACCACCAATTGCGGCAGAAGGGCGAGGAGAAGAATCCAAGCCAAGGCCACTTGACGACGGAGGGTGCGAAGTTTTGCGGACATGTATGGGCGCAAAGATAGGGAGGAATGGGCAAAGATGCAAATCTGAAGGCAAAAAACGTGAGTGTAGACGGTGTTTTCGCCCGCAAAGACGCTGTGGGGCGGACTGATCGTGGGCGTTGCCGGGGCGCATTGGACTGTGCACGGGGACTTGCTCGAAAAAGTTGCGGGAAATCACGAAAAAGTGGGTGTGTTTTCGTCCGATGCCCCCCTTTTTCCGGCGGCACTTCGAGTCTGCTTCGCGATGGATGGGCGACGTGGCGTCGTTTTCGGTCGTGGCCGTTCGCACCGCAGGCACCGGGAGGAGCTGCTGCCGAATGGATTGTTGCGCTGTGCCTGCTGAGCAGTGGCAGTGGTGGTGCCGACAATAATTGCTGCGACGCGTCGGCAAAAGCGACGAAGGGGACGACCGGTTGCGGCGGAGAAACAAAAAACGGCTCGGACAGTCCGGTGACTGTCTGAGCCGTTGAAGGAAACGGGGGCCGGGGTGCGGCGGAACTTTTCGCCGCTTCGGCACGATGCCGCATGGTTGCAGGGGGCGTCCGGCGACGGAGCGCGGAATGCTGCATGCGGAGAAGAGGGGGTAGGGCGTTAGAAGCCTGAAAATTCGCTGAGAGAGCTGTTGTCGTCGTCGGCCGCTTCGTCATCGCCCCAGATGGGATTGACAAACTCCTCGTTGGTGAGCACAGGGTTGTTTTGCTGGACGCTGAAACTGGAGTTCATTTTCAAGGAAGTCAGGCCCATGATGGGTTCGCCGTGGAGTTGGAATTCCTCGAGGCGGGGAGTAGTATAGGATTTCATGCGGTGATGATGTTTTATTGCTGAACGAATTTTTGGCCGTTGCGGACGTAGAGTTGGCCTTTGGCGGTTTGTTGCACACGGCGTCCGCTGAGGTCGTAGGTGGTGGGAGCTGCAGTTGAGCGCTTCGCCTGTTGTACGGCTGTGGGCAGGGCGATGAAGAGCGGGGCGGCGTTGCCTGCGGCCGGATCCTGCTCGATGCACGCTTTGAATGCGGGGAGCACTACGCCGTCGTCGAGTTTTCCGAATTCGACCTTGTTGTTTTCGGGATTGAGGGCGAGGGCATACACGGCTTTGCCTGCGGTGGCTCGTTGCGAATAGCCGTAGCCTTTGAGTACGTTGTGGGCGGTTTTCTCCGTATCGCCCTTTTCATCGGTGCGCGAGAGGGTGAGGGTCTTCGCTCCGTCGGCCTTGAGGATCACAGCCGTGGCGGCCGGAATGATTCCCTTGGTGAGTTCGGTGAGTTGCAAGCTGTTTGTACCGTTGCGTTCGGCCACGTAGATCTTGACACTCGAGTCGTTGAGCTTCATGGCTTGGTGCGCAAAGAAGGTGGCATAGCCGGTTTCGCCGATGTGGAGGGAAATTTCGTCGACGGGCACGAGGTCGAGGTATTGCGCCGGCCAACTTTTGGGCATGTTCATCCCGCTGCGGGTCACTTCTTCGTTGCCGCGGAAGAGGAGGGTGCGGTCGCCGGTGGTGACTAAGTAGGTGCCGTCGCCGCGTCCTTCGGCGAAGCTGGCACGATTCACGGCGTCGCCGAGGGCGGCGGGCTTGACATTGTTGGCTTCGTTGGCCAATCCTTGGCCGGTGGCGTAGGCTGTGAGGCGCTCTCCGTCGTAGTAGAAGAGCGTTTGTTCGTCGGCTGTGGGCACCACCTTGAGGATGCCGTTCGTGCCGGGGGCGATGCTGAGGAATCTTTGCCCGGCGGCTGTGGAACGGATGCGGAAGAATTCGCCTGCTTGGGGCATGTTGAGATGAATCTGTCGGAGGGCGACTCGCAGTTTGTTGAATTCTTCTTGGTATTTCTGCGGTTGGGTGGGCGGGTTGTTGTAGGCATTCATGGCGGCTTGCAGATTGTCGGGGCGAGAATAGGTGCCTACGGTGGTGCCGAAGAGATGATTGTTTTCGGCGTAGCGCTTGAACTGGGCTTTGGCCTCGTTGTAGAGGGTTTGGTAATCGGCTTTTTCAACGACGACGGTGGATCCCGGTCCGTTGGCCTGCCAGAATGCGAGCTTTCCCTGCTCTGCATAGTTGTTGAGATAGCCTTTTGCACCGACAGTGGAGCGGAAGTTGAGTGCTTCTCCTTTCTTTTCGAGCGTGAACTGCATGCCGTTTCCTTCGGCTGCGCCGGGGCGTGTGCCATTGTCGGAGTTGTCGACGCCGAGGGTCACACTGCCGTCACCGATGTTGACGAGTTGGAATTCGTTGCCCGCGATATGGAAGTGGACGGGGTCGGCTTCCCATTTGGAAGTGACGAGATCGAAGTAATTGCCTTCGGGGTTGTAGTGGATGTAGCCGTTTTTCCCATCGGCGGGGTTGCCGACTTTGACGAAGTAAGTGTCGCTTTCGTTGAAGGGCAGCTGTTGTGCCGCCGCGCCAACGCAAGCTCCTGCCGCGAAGAGGGTGCAGGCGAAGAGTTTGTAGAGTTGTTTCATGTGGATGGATTAGGTCGATGTGGTCACGGTTGGGGGCTTTCGCCCGGCGGTTGGGGTGTTGATGTGGCTCGATGGCAAGCGCTCTTCGATGGCCGGGGTAGACCGCGGTGGAAGTGGACCGGTGTCTACCGCTGATGGCATTTTTCGCAACACGAAGTGGGGCTGTTGTGCCGTTCAGGGCGTCAACACATTGCGAATGTAGTTTTTCCTTAGCAAAATGCCAAGTAATTTGCCGATGAAGTAGGATTTGTTTTGAAAAATGGTGTGTTTTGCTTGTTCTCGCCTAACATTTCCGCGTGAAAAGCGGGAATGCAACCAAAAGTTGGGGACTTTTTGTGTTTCGCCCAAGTGCATTGAGGCGATCGAGGGAAGAACCGCGGCGCGGGTGCGGTAGGGGCACAAAAAAACGCCCGTCACCTTGTGGTGAGCGGGCGCTTTTTCAGTGTTTCGCGTAAGTGTGCGTTGGTAACGCGCGATGTTTTTATTGTCCTTCTTCGCTGTCGTTCCAAATGTCGTTGCCAAGCTGCTTTTCTGTGGTGTGCTGCTGTGCGGGTGTCATGCTTCCGTTTCCTTTAGAGGCGTCGAGCATGACATGCTCCGTGTGAAGAACGACATCCTTTACCTGAGGTGCAGAATACTGTTTCATATTTTGTGATGTGTCTGTGCTTATTTTTGAATGAACTTCTTGCCGTTCTTGACGTAGACCTGTCCTTTGACAGGAGCTTCCACACGACGTCCGGCGAGGTCGAAGACTTCTGCCTGATTGTCGTCAACGGTTACGCCCTGGATGCCTTCGGGGGTAAAAGCAGTGGGGTAGTAGGCGGGAGCACCGGCGGCAGTGTTGCTGTAGATGACAGCGCGGAAGGCACGGACGCCTTGTGTCAAGGGCTTGAAGATGAGTTTGCCACCTTCGACGGTGAGACCGTATGCGTTGTTGAGGTGATCTTTCGACGAAACGGTGTAGCCGCGGAGACCGTTGTTACTGATTGTAGAAGTCGTAGAGGCAATTTTCTTAACCTCGAAGGAGGTCTCACCTGTACCCTTGCGGAGCAGTACGGCGGTGTTGGCGGGAATCTGTTTCGAATTTAGCTTTGTGAAAGAGATCACGCTGTTTTGTGCATTGATATTTCCTCTATATACTTCAACGCCTGCGGGTACTTTCACTGCGGTGGGGGCGAAGAAGGAGATGTAGCCGAGGTCGTCGGTGTTGAGCGTGAACTTCGTGGCTTCTTCGAGGAAGAGGTGGCTGTCCGATTCGCTGGTAGAGAGGCTGAGTCCGTTGTCGCGGTCGAGTTTCACGAACTTGTCGCCCACTTTGAGGCTGTAGCTGCCGGCATCGAGGGTCTTTTCGAGCTTACCTTGCGCGATAACGGCTTTTTGATCGTTGGCCGTGAGATCGTACTTGGCTTCTCCGAGTCCGAAACCGTTGTCAATTCCGGTAAGATGCTCTCCGTCGAAGTAGAACACGGCAGCTTTGCTCTTATCGTCCGTGAGCGTGTAGCCCGTAGCTGAGGCCATAAGGTATTGCGCGGGCAGAGAGGGACCGGCAACAGTCTCAATTGGAGTCTTCCTGTTTTTAGAATAATCTCTTACCTCATCTTCGAACGGAGATTTCGTTGAGACGATAACATAGCTTCCTGAATTAAGCGGAGTAATCTTAATGCTGTTGATGACCTCCTTTAGCATGTTTACGCGCCCTGCGTCGTATGTATATTCGTCTCGAAATTCCTTTTCTGTGGATTCGATCCAATTGTTTCCTGTTACTTCCGATTTGTCATATTGTCCCAGTCCAGATCCGATTAGCGGACTAAAAGTATACCAAATACGCCCGGGGGTCCCAGTCGTTTCGTCATAAGCTTTTTCATGTTTCTGTGGTTGGAAAAGAGCTAA
>ERZ773212.453-NODE-453-length-20229-cov-7.291167_pt1 | contig 20229 bp, 19 predicted proteins | sample MGYA00581005_ERZ773212 | MGnify/ENA primary metagenome ERZ773212 (study PRJEB29015, sample SAMEA2738154) | human oral metagenome | biome: human oral; feature: human-associated habitat; material: saliva | place: China | collected 2196 ... | reverse complement strand
GCTGAGGAGCAGGTGTTTTTTCAAGAAAAGGACTTGGCGATATTACTAGCCTTCTGTCTCTCAAATTTTTTCATACCGGTTTTCGGGTGCTCTTTCGTCTTACCTATTTTAAAAAATTTGCCGACTTATTTGAAGATAGGGTGAGAAAATGATGTTATTTTAAGAAAGAAAATAGGATAAAAGGTAGAGAAAATTCGGAAATAATATGGATGAAAAGTATATTTTCAAAAAAAATGTATAAAATTCACAGAAAATCGTTGCAAGGAAATATTTCTTATGATAGAATATACAAAACAAATAAAAAGGAGAACGTTATGGCTCGGATTAAATTAACTCCAGAAGAATTGCGTGCTTCAGCGCAACGTTACACAGATGGTGCAGAAAATGTGAATCAAGTTCTTTCATCTCTTACGAATGAACAAGCGATCATTTCTGAAAACTGGGAAGGTTCAGCCTTCCAAAGCTTTGAAGAACAATTCAATGAACTGTCTCCAAAGATTAAAGAATTTGCACAATTGCTTCAAGACATTAACGCTCAGTTAGTGAAAGTTGCTGATATCGTGGAACAAACTGACCAAGATATTGCAGCACAAATTCATTAATTTTGAATAAGTGGCTTTAGTAGGAAGGCGAGGGCCTTCCTCTTTTTAGTATCAGAAAGAAAATTAAAAAGCGAAAGAATGAAGAATAAAAAAATCTTTAAATATATCGGCAATAGTCTCTTAGTAGTTTTGCTGTTTACGATCGTTACAATTTTAAATATATCTGTACAGAATAATACGACAAGCAGCGGTAAAACAAAACAAAAAACAAGTCAACAAACTAAATTAAACGTAGCCATTGTCAATGAAGACCAAGCTGTACGTGTGGATAAGAAAGAGTACAATCTTGGGGCTAGCTATGTAAAAAATATTGAACGAGATAATTCCCAAAATTGGTTTGTCGTGACACGCGGGGCAGCCGATGCAGGTTTGGAAAAAGGAACTTATCAGCTAGTCTTGACCATTCCGAGCGATTTTTCAGAAAAAGTACTGGATGTGAACAGTATTAATGCGGATAAGACAACCGTGACCTACAAGGTTAATGCGGCTGGAAATCTGCAGGTGGAAAATGAGGCAAACAAGCTAGCGAAAGATATTGTGGCAGATTTGAACAGCCAGTTGGTTGATATGTATATGGCTAGCATTTTAAGTAACCTTTATACTGCCCAGAAAAACGTTCAAGCAAGTTCACAAGTTCAAGCGACCAATATTGGCAAGTATAAGACCAATCTATTGGATACAGCTATTAATTCAAAAAATATTTTTCCGACGCTTTACAGCATGACCAATTCATCAGTAGATGCTAATAACATGCTGAAATCAAATTTGGAGAATTTTACTCAGTCATTTGATACTCTTGGAACGTCTCAGACTGCTTATGACAATAATTTTAGTAGCTTGCTCAAGCAAAGAGGTGAAGATCAGATTAGCTATGCGGCCTTTATGGACCAGCTGATGTCTATGAGCCGTGATTCATTGAGCTCAGAAACAAAGAAACTTTATGATGACTTGCAAAAGCAACAGGAAACACTTGGTAAGCAGATTGGCTCATCAGAGGGTAAGGATACAGCAGATGCAAAAACTTATACAGGTCTGGCAACAAGTGTTTCTCAGAAAATTGAAGATTTAGAAAAAGATCTCAAAGCTGAACGTGATAAATTCAAAGAACACCAAGATAATATAAAAGACTTTATCACGAAAAAACTGGCTAGTTATTATGGCGTTGAATCTGGGGACAAAGTTACTCTAAATCAAGTCTTCGAAAAAGGGGGCTTAAAGGATTTAGAGAACTCTGAGAGCTCAATCAAGGCTGAACTGGCCAATGCTATCGCTGCTTTGCCAGCAGAAGATTTCAGTGGAAAGACATTTAATGCTTTTGGCTTGTCTATTACTGTGCCAAGTATTAACTATGCTGAGCTTAAGGAGTACGGGACTCCTAGTGACGGGACAAGTTCTGACACTCTCAACCAATTGGCGGCTAAGGCAGTGACAAGCACTGACACAGTTGATGGCGCTGTAGCCAAGGCTAAGGTTTCTTGGCAAGCACCAGATGGTGTGACAGTAGATTCAGTGTCGTACAATGGTAGCACTGTAACAGATGGCCAAGAAATTAATCTTGTAGAAAACGCTAAGTTTGATATTCGTTATAGCGTCAAAAGTGCATCATCTGATGCAAGTGATAGCGATGCCGCTTCTGCGACGAATACTCAGATCTCAATCACCCTCAATGGTGTACAGTCGGCTACTGCAGCAATTGATATTCAAGGAGTTCAGCAGGCGGCGGCTAGTTATGGTATGCAGGCTCAGAGAATTGCCTCAGCCTATCAACAGGTAGATTCTCTTCTTAAGGTTTATTCTACAATAGAACAATTGAAAAAAGGGGACATGGCAGATGCCTTGACTCAACTTCTATCAGAAGCGATCAATGCTAACTTGAAAGATTACAACGATAGTCTTTCTCAAGCGAACAGTTCCTCAGATGACAAGGATCATAAACAAACAGGTGTTCGTCAAAAATTAGACGAGACCTTGAAAGATTTGAAAGAAACAGCTCCTGAATTGAAGGAAAACCTAGAAAAAATTGCACTTAGCAATAAGGAATTAGGAACGGCCATCGATGGTCAGCTGAAACAATATGAAAAGCTAAGAGAGAGCTTGTCTGAAATTGCGACATCTCAGACTGCTAGTACAGCGGCTTTGGCTAAAACTGATTCTGAATTGTCTTCACTTAATTCTGAATTTAGATCTTTGTTAAGTACGACTTCAGGCGTTAAGGCTTCATCTCAAAGCAATGTTCAGGCGGCTGAATCTGCGAATCAGATTTTCAGTAATTTCCATCGGGAATTGGCGAATGCTCAGGGCAACACAGAAAAATTGTCTAGCGATGCAGAAACTTTGATGGCAGAGTTTAACGAAGAATTGGCAGCGAATGGGAACTTTGTAGAATCCTTTATCAAGGTACTCAATAACGCTTATGAAAATGGTGTGCCAAATGAAGTTCTTCTTAAATTCTTATCTAGTCCAGTAGCGCAACGTTCTTCATCAGTGAAAGCAACAGTCAATGTCTATCGTCCCTTCACTTGGATATTGCTCCTAGAAATTGTGAGTCTCTTTACAGCTTATCTTTTTGCGACACAGAATATCGTTCGCAAAGTCAAAGACAAGTTCAAGCTAGACAAATTGCACGATACAGATATTACGACAGTTGGTGTCCTATCCAGCTTAGCCTTGACCATTGGTTTAGCAATTGGGATTATCTCAAGCATTCAGCTCTCAGTTGGTCGTGAATATGTGCCATCTTGGGTACTCTTGCTAGTATTTGCCAGTCAAATTCTTGTCCAAGGACAGTATTTCTTATTGAAACATCTCCGTGTTATTGGTATGGGTCTTGCCTTCTTTATGATGATTAGTTTTGTTTATCTATCCAATGCTGTTGGAACAACGGCTAGTCTGACTGGCTTCCCAGCCTTCATCAAGGATTTGAATGCTCTGTCTGTTTTAGAAAATCTACTCTCAGCTTACTTTGACGGGCAAGCAGCAGGCTTCTTTGTCTTCTTTGCTCTCTTAATTGTTTTGGGCTTATTAGCAGCAGCTAATATCTTTGTCAAACCCAGAAGTTTTCAAGGAACAATCAGTCAAACCCAGAAAGTATAATAGGATATGAAAAAAATAATTCTCTTGCTTTTTACCGTAGGGGTGTGTGCAGCAGTCTCAGTGGCTGCTGCGGACGACCTCCAAGATAATAGTTTGCAAATCGATAACTCCAGACTTGAGAGAGAAGAGGAGTTACATTTTGGTGCGCAGTCGGAACGGATTAAGGCGCTTTTTAATGCCGCAGATCAAAAGAAACTGCAGGAGATACAGCATGATCAGAATAAACAGTTGGCCACAGAAGGGGGACAACTGTTTTCTGCTATACAGGGGCCAGTTAAGGAAGCCAAAGAAAAGCAGTTATTTCAGTCAAATAGCCAAGCAGTTTCAAAGCTAGAAATTAGCCAGAGAGAAGATGGAACCACTAGCTGGGGGGATTTTTTGCCAGGGGTTGTCTATATTGGATTAGTCGTCCTGTTAGTCGGGATTACAGCCTTTATCAGCTATAAGGTAGCTACGGACTGAGTTTCATAAGTGGATTTTTAAAAAGTAAAATTCATGACCAGATATGAGATTGTAAATTAGGAGAATTGAGAGAATGAAGCAGCATATCAATATAACCCTACGCTTATCAAATAGGGATGTCGATATTCGAATTCCTCGGCGGATTGAAGTACGTCGGCTGATTCGAGAAATAGATAGCATTTTTGGGCCAGAAGTAAAAAGGCCAAAATACCAGTTAAGAATTATTAATAAAGGCTTGCTACTTGATGAGGGCAAGTACCTATCAGATTATCCGATTACAACAGGAGATTTAGTAGAGATAGAGGAGGCATCAGGTGACTGAGGAAAAATTTGTATACGGAGAACAAACCTTTACCTATGAGAAAAGTGACAAGGAATGGAAATTAAGTTTACGCCGTTCAGATGTGGCTACTCAAGACTTACGAGAGTTACTGATTTTGGATTTGCATCATCCGCTCTTTTTGGAGCAGACCATGGATGCGGATGAAGATGGCTTAACGTTTACCTACCAGCTAGAGCCACATAGTCTCAGCTATGAAGAGGTTAAATCTCGTCCAATCTCAGAAAGAATCCGCTTGGCTCTTAATGTCTTTGCTCTTGAAGCTGCTTTAGAGCTACCAGTGACTTTTCTTCTTCATCCGAGCAACCTCATGATTACCAAGGATGCTCAGGCTAAGATTGCCTATCGTGGGGTTCCAGGCATTATGACGCCGGAGGCACTGACTGCTGAGGATTTCTTGCGCCAGGCCAAGTGTTTTGCTGCGACTTTGTTTGCGGATGTGGACTTTATGGAACACTACAATGGTTCTTTGGAGTTGGAAACCTTGCCAGACTTTTTGGTTGAACTCCGTGAAGCGGAAGACCAGACCGCTGCAGTGGCTGTTCTAGAAAAGGCTTATCTAGATAAGACTAAGGAAGAAAAAGCTACTCTGATTCAGGTGTCTAGTAGATGGCATCGGGTTTTCAAGTTGGCATCTATCTGGCTGTCAGTAGCTGTTGTTCTTTTGATCATTCCCTTGATTTATCTCATTTTCCTGCAAAATCCTTTTAAAGAAAAGCTTCTGCAGGCGGATACTGCCTTTATCAAGGTCGATTATAGTGGTGTTATCACTGAGTTAGAAGGTATTGCCCCTTCTAGTCTTCCAACGACTCAAAAGTACGAATTGGCTTACTCTTATATTCAAGGGCTAGAATTTTCATCTGATCAAAAGAAGGTCATCTTGAATAATGTGAGCCTTAAATCAGATGAGCTCTACCTGATTTACTGGATCCAAATAGGGCGCAACACCTTTGAGGATGCATTGGATACAGCCAAGCGCATTAATGATAATGACCTCATCCTTTATGCTTTGGCACAGGAAATCAAACAAGTACGAGAAGATGACAAGCTATCAGGTAAGGATCGAGAAAGCAAGCTTAGCTCGCTGGAAGGTGAATACAAGAAGTACTGGGATAGTCGGAGCGAACTACTGACAAGCGATTCAAGCTCAAGCGACTCCAGTGAAAAGGAGGCTTCATCTACAGAAGCTTCAAGTTCAACTGAAACCAGTGCATCTAGCAGTCACTAAGCAGGTCAAGGAGTAAAAAATGACAAAACAAGTAATTTTCTATACCCAGGGCCTGCGTTATGAGGTTGAACCCACAGAAGGACGCCAGCTTCTTCTTGGGGCCAGCGAAAAGGCTCAGGTCTATCTGCCTCAGCAGGAGGAGGAAATTCGACTCAAGGCTGATGGAGACGAGATTTTCTACCAGTTTGGGGAGGAGACTGGCCTCTTGACAGATGGACTGGTACTGAATCAAATCCGTTTTTGCCTTAGAGATAAAACTCCGACAGTTTATGATCTTTTGGACCAACAAGAGCTACGGATCGGTGCTCAGAGTGGCTCTAGCCTTCAAGTCTCTGATGATTTAGAATTGCTCTTGCAAAAAAACGGAGAAAACTGGCATTTAACCAAGTTCAAAGGAACCTTTTATCGAAATAACATTTTAGAAAAACAAGACCAGTTGCAGCTTTCTTTTGGTGATGAACTCAGCTTTGGTGCTGTAACGATCAAAATCTATCCAGATGAAGTCTGGCTGAGTGGCCCCGTCCAAGCGGCCAAGGTTCTATCTCTGCGAGGAGCATCTCGCTACGGCTTTTACCCAGACTATCCAGACTATCATCGTTCGCCACGGATTATCTATCGTGGATCTGAAGATAAGATGGTCATTAATCCTCCAGGTAAAGAGCCTGGCAAACCAAACGATGAATTGCTTAAGCTCATTGTACCGCCCTTGCTGATGATTGGGGTTGTAATCCTGATCACCCTTATCCAGCCTCGGGGGATCTATATCCTGGCGACTATGGCCATGTCTGCAGCTAGTATCGTCTTTTCTGTCAGGACCTTCTTTAAAAATCGGAAGAAATACAAGGCAGACAAGAAAGAGCGCGTGGACCTTTACCGTCTCTATCTAAAAGACAAGGCTATCGAACTGACTGACTTGGAACGCAAACAGCGTCAGGGCATGCTCTATCACTTCCCTAAGGTGGAAGAGCTGACTGAGTTAACTCAACGTTACAGTCACCGTATCTATGAAAAAACACCGCTCCACTTTGACTTTTTGACTTATCGTCTAGGCTTGGGGCAGGTTCCGACTTCTTATCAGTTGACCTATGGACAGCAGGAGAGAAGTGGGAAGAAAGATGCGCTTGAAGAGGAGGGCTTTGCTCTTTATACCAAGCATAAAAAAATCCCTGATTTGCCGATTGTAGCAAATCTTAGCCACGGACCGGTTGGATATGTCGGACCGCGCAATCTAGTCCTTGAACAGCTCCAGCTCTTGGTTATGCAGTTGAGTGTCTTTCACTCTTATCATGATGTACAGTTTATCACTATCATGCCAGAGGAAGAGCGGGACCAATGGAATTGGATGCGTTGGTTACCACATGCAAGCCTGCAGGAAATGAATGTGCGAGGCTTCGTATACAATCAACGTACTCGTGACCAAGTGCTTAACAGTCTCAATCAAATCTTGAAACTCCGTAAGACTCAAAGGGATGAGGCAAGTCGCCAAGAGACGACTCTCTTCAGCCCTCACTATGTGGTCTTAATCACTGATGAAAAGCTGATTTTGGATCATGTCATCATGGAGTTTTTCACAGAAGACCCGACAGAACTAGGCTGCTCACTCCTCTTCGTCGAAGACGTGATGAGCTCCCTATCTGAAAATGTCAAAACAGTCATCAATATCAAGGACCGCAATATCGGACAGTTGGTTATGGAGGAAGGGATTCTCAAGGAGACCAACTTCCGCTTGGATCACTTCCCAGAAGGTTATGATAAGGAACAAATTGCACGGACCTTGGCACCGCTCAACCACTTGCAAAATCTCAAGTCTTCTATCCCTGATACAGTTACCTTTATGGAGATGTACGGGGCTGAAAGCTTTGCGGACTTGAAGGTCTTAGACAGATGGCAGAGCCATGCTCCTTACAAGAGCTTAGCTGTGCCGATCGGTCTGCGAGGTAAGGACGACCTAGTGCAACTCAACCTCCACGAGAAGGCTCATGGACCGCACGGTTTGATCGCAGGGACGACAGGTTCTGGTAAGTCTGAAACCATCCAGTCTTATATCCTGAGTCTAGCCGTCAACTTCCACCCGCACGATGTGGGCTTCCTACTCATCGACTATAAGGGTGGGGGAATGGCCCATCTCTTTAAGAAACTGCCTCACTTGCTAGGAACTATTACCAACCTAGATGGGGCACAGTCTATGCGGGCCCTGGTTTCTATCAATGCGGAGCTAAAACGCAGGCAACGTCTCTTTAATCGCTATGAAGTAAACCACATTAACCAATACCAGAAAAAATTCAAAAATGGTGAAGCCAAAGAACCTCTGCCCCACCTCTTCCTCATCTCAGATGAGTTCGCAGAGCTTAAGGTCAACCAGCCAGACTTTATGAAAGAGCTGGTTTCTACGGCTCGGGTCGGACGTTCCCTCGGTGTTCACTTGATCCTTGCCACTCAAAAACCATCTGGGGTCGTGGATGACCAGATCTGGTCCAACTCTCGTTTCAAGCTAGCCCTCAAGGTAGCAGACCGGAGTGACTCCATGGAAATGCTCCATACACCAGATGCAGCAGAAATCACACAGGCTGGTCGTGCTTACCTGCAAGTCGGCAACAACGAAGTCTATGAACTCTTCCAATCAGCCTGGTCAGGAGCAGATTACCAGCCGGACAAGGATGAACTGGGAATCGAAGATCACACGATCTATCGTATCAACGACCTAGGCCAGTATGAAGTCCTCAATCAAGACCTCTCTGGATTGGATCTAGCCGATGAAATCAAGGAAGTACCGACAGAGCTTGATGCCATTGTCGAAAATATCCAGCTCTTGGCAGAGAACCAAGAGATCGCTCCCTTACCACAGCCGTGGCTACCACCGCTCCGTGAGCGCATGACATTAGATGAGCTTGAAGCGGTTGATTTCCATAAGGAATGGAATAAAAAGCCAAGTGATCTCGAACTTCTCATTGGGATGGCAGATATCCCGCAAGCACAAAAGCAAGAGCCAGTCTCTATCAATCTATCTAAGGATGGAAATATCCTCTTGTATGGTAGTCCAGGGACAGGGAAGACGGCCTTCCTGCAAAGTGCAGCGATGGATCTGGCTAGAAAGTACAGTCCAAAAGATGTCACACTTTACTTGATGGACTTTGGTACGAATGGGCTGGCGCCTTTGAGCCATCTGCCTCACGTAGCAGATACCCTACTTTTAGACCAGACGGAGAAAGTGGCTAAGTTTGTCCGAATCATGGAGCGAGAGCTTAATCGACGGAAGAAACTCTTGTCTGACTACGGTGTGGGGACCATAGACCTCTACCGTCAGGCTAGTGGCCAAGAAGAGCCGACAATTGTCATTCTTTTGGATAGCTATGAATCCATGAAGGAAGAGCCATTTGAAGCAGAGCTCTTCAAGATCTTGATGCGGATATCTCGCGAAGGTCTCAGCATTGGTGTCCACCTAATCATGACAGCTGGTCGTCAGTCCAACCTGAGAGCTACCCTCTATGCCAACTTCAAGCATCAGATGACTCTTAAGCAAAATGATGTCGGTGAAGTCCGGACCATTCTAGGGAGCACACCGCTTGCGGCGACCATGGAAGATATCAAGGGACGTATCCTCATGAAACGGGATGAAGTTGATGTCGTCCAGCTCGCCTTGCCAGTCGCAGGTATCAGTGATGCACAAGTCATCAACAACCTACGTCAAGAAGTCGCTTCTCTCCAAGAAGCCTGGACAGGTGAAACACCACAAGCTATCCCGATGGTACCTGAGGAGTTGACAGTAACAGAGTTTGCTAATATTCCTAGTGTGAAAAAAGCGGTTGAAAATGCTCAGATTCCGATTGGACTGGAAATAGAAAAGGTTGAGAATGTTGGTATCTCTCTCAACAGATTTAAGCACTTAGCCTATATATCAAATGCGGAGGACGCTTTTGACAATATTTCACATCACTTATTAAAGGTTGCTCTTCATATTATGCCAGATGTTCGTGTCATGTTAATTGACGCTTTTCAGGAATATGAATTATATAAAAATCAGGTAAAAACCTATGTTAGCAGTAAAGAGGAATTATCTGATATTGGAAGTCAATTAATCTATGAAGTGAAGCGACGCCTTGAAAAAGGAATTTCTTCTGAATGGTTAATTTTTATTCCAAATATGAAGGGACTAGTGTCTGAAAGTGATATAAATGATACACAATTGCGATTCTTGTTTGAAAACGGGCCTCGAGTAGGTATGCGGTTCATTATTGGTGGAGAATATAGTTATATTGGGACAGGTATTGATGTCATTCCTAGATATATCAAGACGAATGCTCAATGGTTTATCTTTGGCATGCGATTGATGGATCAAAACTTCTTGGATAAACCATATAATAATCGAGAAGTACGACCAGAACCAGATGAAGTTTATCTGCACTCGCGCAAACAAGTTATCAAACTGAAAATTACAAGAAATTATTAAAAGGAGATAGTATGGCACCAATACAAAGTAGTGAAGAAATTGCAAGTTCTATTGCAACAGGTATTGGTAATGCTGCGAACAGCATTACATCAGGAGGTACGGTTACAATGGATGCTTCGAGTGAGTATCCAGGAAATAGCACGGCAGGTGAAAAAATTCCTAAAGAAGCTGAATATGCAAGTTCTATTTCAGGAGTTTTAAATAGCTTTGTTAACTTGATTCAAAGTACAGCAGCTGAGTTTGTAGCCATGGATAATCATATAGCATCAAACATTGATGCTAATACTTCAGGATTACCAAAAACAAGTGCTGTTCCAGATGAGAGTGAAAATTTTGTACCAAATTCAGGATATTTTGCAGACTAATGAAACCAATTACCTTAGAAGAAATCGATAAAAAGAAGAAAAGCATTAATAACTCGCTGGATCAACTAACCCTAGAAAAAAAGAAGGTAGAGCGAGCAGAGAAAGAAATGTTTGATTTACATCAACAAGGCTTAAAACCTCTTCGTCAGATCCTAACACTTCCCATATCTTCCAAAGACTACCAAGTCTACGAAAACCTAATTGTAAGTGTGGAAGGTATCGGAGCGATCATTGAAGAATGGTCTGAGAGACAAAGAGCGGATATTAAGAAGCGAGAAAATCAGCTGGATGAGCAACTCAATGAACTCTACCACGCTAGAAAGAAACTATTAATAGAACAGGAGTCGAACAAGTAATATGGTCAAAATGGTATTAGGATCATCGGATGCACAAGGTCAGACCATGTCTTCCGTCGGAAAGTCTAGGATCGTAGCCTATAACTCAGCGGTCACAGCCCTCTCCAACTTTAATGGAGCGGGTGACTTGCAAGGAAATGCCTATGATTCAGGAAAACAATACGGGATGAGTGTGATTACGCCACTGATTAAGGGAGCGATTATGTATTCGGAGTACCTCAGTGAAGCAGTACCTAAACTCCCCTCAAAATATCGATCAGAAGTTGGGGGAGAAGATCTAGATTCAGCCGTACTTGAAAGTGAAATCCAAAACCTTGAAAGCAGTATTAGTAGTCTTAGAGGTACTTTACGTGCTATGGAAGGAAGTGATCATGCTGATAGGGGTCTCCTTCAAAATATATCTTCTCGCATGGATGGTTTAACGGCTCAAAAAAATGAGAAGATGGATAAACTGCGCAAGTTGAATCTATTTGCAGGAAGTTCCAATGAAGTTTTCTCAGGAGAAGGTGCTAAGAGCATGGACACTGTGGTGAAAAATCTCACAACTGGATTGAATATGATCCATGGTGACTTTGCGAGCTTCGGTGGAACTTTTCCTAAACATTCCCAAAAGAGTTTGTCTTGGGTTAAGAGCATAGAAGGCGAGTGGGATAAGAAAACCAAGATTGATGAAGATTATCAGAAGGTTCTTGAGAAAATAAAAGATGGCAAAGAACTCTCTGAGGATGATGTGAAAGCTATTCAAGCTTACAAAGATCGTTTTCCTGGGAGAAATTTACCTAAGGAGATATTGCAGCGAGTAGACGCTTTTAAGCAAAAAGATCTAAAAGAAGAAACAAGTCTTTCTCAAAATGAATTCGAGAAATTTAAAAATGCACTAGAGCAATATTGTAAAGATAATAATATTGACATAGAGAACCTTAAGGAAGATTCTTTAAAGGATTTTGTTCAACAATTCATGGAGGAAGGTCCAACAGAATTAGCAAAAAAGGCACCAGAATTTTATAAATTTGTCTCGCAAAACGTGAATAAGGCAGGAGCAGTATCATCGTTATATGGTGTGCTTAAAACTTTTTCATCAACTGGAAATGCTACTACAGCTGGAAAAGTGGGAAATTTTATAGGAAATGTATTTTCTAAAGCAAAACCATTTGTTCAAGGAACAGGTAAAGTATTTGGTGAAGCATTAACGGTATTTGACTTTTTTGATCAATTAGATTCTGGAGAAAATGTTGTTAATGCGGTTGCAAAAACTGCATTGCATAGCTATGTTTCAACTGCTGTTACTTCCACAGTAACGACATCAGTTGCAGGAGGAGTTGGAGGTACTATTGGTGCTTTTGTTGGTACACTAATTCCAGTACCAGGAGTTGGGACAGCAATTGGTTATGGGCTTGGATTAGCTACTGGAGTAGCTGTATCATGGGCAGTGAATAAGATAGTTGATTTTGCTTATGATAAAACCGTTGGCAAAGCAGTTAATGCAACATTGAAAGCAGGTGGAGAGCTTGTTAATAATGCAGCTAAGGGTGTGAAATCATTTGGAAAAGCAATTGGTGATGGAGTATCTGGCTTTTTTGGCGGGTTAGGGAACGCATTTGGTTTTTAAAGAAAGGAATAAATTAGAATGAGAAAATATTTACCAATCGGAAGTGTAGTAAGATTAAATAAGGGGGATACAAAGCTAATGATTGTTAGCAGATTCCCTCTATATAAAGATGGAAATGATATTGGTTATTTTGAGTATTGTTCATGTATATTTCCAAGTGGCGTTGATGGAAAGGAATTCATTTTTTTTAATAAAGAAGATATTGCTGAGGTTTATTTTGAGGGATATGTTGATGTATCAGAGGAAGAAGCACAAAGAATCTTTTCTGAACAAGAAAATGAAATTGAGTATCCTAAGTTTAGAGTTGATAAAACATTCGAGGAGAATAGTTAATTAAATGAAGCAACAATTAAAAGAATTAGTTGAATTTGGGTCAAAGGACAAGGATCTTGAGCAAACGATTTTTTATAGTCCCAAGGAAAACACCTTGTTTGTTGGTTCTAGCGTACCATTTCCTGTTATGTTCGTCCCCAGTGCCGGGATATCATACGGAGTATATTTACTTGCGGAACGATTTACATTTCATGGTTATTTTCCGCTTGCTTTATCGTTTCTAATTGTTTTTGTTATTGCTAAAATACAATTTAAACGTAGGAAGGAAACGGCAGTTGTTGATGTAGTTCCATATGAAATCCCTCCCCATTACTTTACTACTCAAAAGAAAAATGGTAGAAAAACTTATTTGATTATATTATCTTTTGGTGTTATTACTTTGATTTTGTCATTCTTATTTTTATCTTTTGGAGGATTTTTGTTATTGTTTTTGGCATTTACAATGTGGTATTTCTTTATCTTACTGATATTATCTGGTCAATTTAAAAAATCAAAATATTTAAAGATCTTAGAAAGAAGTTGGAAGGAAAATGGCGAATAATCAGAGAGTCTACTATTTTTACACACATCCAGTAGTTGTTACATTATTTTTTCTATTAGTAGCGCTTGTAATTTTTTTTATGGATTCATTTAATTCGAATGATTATTTAATTAATTGTCTTATGTTTATGGTAACACTTATTCTTAACTTAACAGTAGGAAGATTACTTTTTAAAACAACAGGAAAACTAGTGCTGGATGGATCTGAATTAAAGATTTATAATGGTTTTAAAGTTTACCGACTTGAAATTTCATCTACAAAGTTTTATTTTGGGAAGAATTACTATATTGGGAGGGGTGTTTATCAATACCCAATTTATATAACTGGGAATACTGTTTCAAAAAATAATGACATCAAACCAATTTCTTTGAAATTGCTTGGCCAATTAAAGGATGTTGAAAAATTTAAACAATTTTATATGACCTATTTGTTAGACAAAGTAGGTCAGTTACCGGATGATGAAGAATGGTCTATTGATTACTTGAATAGATTAAAACTACATACAAACCATAAATAAATATAGTTAGGGACAAAATAATAAGATACTGTTAATAATTTTCTGTAGACACTCAAAGAGAGTTAAGAAGTGTTAGATTCTCTACATTTGTTATAATTGTAGCTATCCTGTTATAAAGCACGAAGCTAGAGAGGCATTTTGATTTTGCAGGTGTCATTCTACCTGTAGGATTTGATGCTGAACATACCGTGTTCTTCAATAAAGAAGATATTGAGAGTATTATTTTCCTTGGATATGTCGATGTTGATTTTCAAAATTTTCTTAATGAATCTGACAAGTTTGAAAAAACTACTGAATTAAAAAAATTATCGATAATGGAGGTAACTGATACTGATGAAAAATAAATCAAAAAAATGGAAATGGTTTCTTTTGATTATTCCTGCATTTATGATTCTAGGGATCATTACTACTATTCTTGATGATATGAAATCAGATGATGGAATTTACTATCTGATAGTCAAAAATGAATCTACTAAAACGGCTTCACTAGATAAAACATCATGGATAAAAATAGAAGGCGAGCAGATCACTATAAAGGAAGGAAGTAAAGAATATACTTACTCATTTGATACTGAGAATGAAGAATTTACTAGAGATTCGGTTAAGTATTCTTGTTTGATACATGATGGGCTTTTAACTCTTTCAGGAGAACAGCCACAAAAGGAATTGCCCGAATATGTCAGTCCTGAAAGTAGTTGGTATTCGGGATATGAAAAGGGTCAGGTCAAAATAACTAATTAATTGGTTTTACTCTTTTTATTAACTGTAGCAAGTTAACAAGTATTCATGCCTAGGAGAGGACTAATTTACCCCTCTTCTTTTTTGGATAATCTGAATAAGGATCAATTTAACCGACGATGTCACTAAGACAAAACAAGGGTTAGCGGATTCTGCAAAGCTACGGACAACTACGGACTCTTCTATCCAAACTTCCTACGAAGTTTTTAAAGCTGGCATGCAATCTTCTGAGGCGCTTTTCAAGAGCTTTGAAGAAATAATAATAAATGCCCAAGCTTTGACGTCACTTAGTGTTGACAAAGTTTTAAGCATGATTCACGAGAATCAATTAACAGCTGCTGATATGGGAATTTTAGATGCTGTTCAGGATACAGGAGATGCAGCTGTTGTTGAAGCTATTTATGCTTCTAAAAATAAATTTGAAAGTTTAGGAGCTATTGATGCTACCAATGTAAGCGAGGCTATGTCTATGGTAATCTTTAAAGAGGTTACGGGTAGAGCCATGCAGCCAGGGGAGAGCTTGGAAGATCTTGAGACTTTTCTTTATAGAGTGAGTTCCCAAGATAAAGCCAAAGCGGGCATCTATATGGAAAAACTAACAAAAGCAGGTGATAAGATTGGTCTCTTAATGATTGGGCAAGCATTAGAAGAACAAGCGAAATTTCCAGAAAATCCAACAGCAGAAAACCTGCTTCGCTATAGTCAGGAATGGCAGAACTCACAAGCTAAACTGCAGGAAATCAATAATCGCTTAAATCGTACAGCAGCACTAACCAGTCTTTTTGAGGGGCTATATGCTTATGAAATCGGTACTAAATGGTCTGGGTATGGTGGTAATCAACACAGTACTGCTAATAGATTTAAGAAGGGGAGCTTGAAATTTACGAACGATAATCAGATGGAATTTGGTATGGAAGAAAAATATGATGGGTATACTAGAAATGTTTCGACTATCAATACTTATCACTATGCCAATGAAGATGGAGTCCAGAATGAAAAAGCTCTGGAAAATCTACAAAATTTGAAAGTTGAGAGAGATAAGGCTTTGTTAAACTTTGTAACGGACGTTGCAAAATCAGCTGCTGTCTTTGCACCAACGCCACTATCAGTTGGTATTGCGGTCGCATCAGACTTGGTTCGACTCTCCTCTTCTAAGAATCTGAGCACAACCGCTAGAACGGTAACGAACTTTAAGGATTTACCTGAAGATAAAAATATAAAGAATCGTATTGGATTTGGAGGCAATACAGTACGTGCTCTCTATGACTATATCGAAACATCTCAAAAACTCAACTCAAAAGAGAAAGAAACACTAACCGGATTAAATGGAACCCTCTATGGAACGGGAGGGAATTCGACGCAGGTAGACGGAAAAGTACTTAGTGTCCGTTATGCGCCAGCCTTTGACCTGCAGTCTGCTATGGAGGTGAAGGATATTCAAGAGAGTGGTTATCGGGCCTACTTCTTCCGCCAGAAGATGGGGGATCATCTCTATGGCTCGACTGAAGAAATCAAAAAAGCCATAGGGGATGGTAAAACTGATGACGCAAAAAAATATTTGAATGATTATATTGATAACATGAAGGCTAGTGGGGCAGGAGGTCAGTTGCCTTCTGACGTTCGCCAGCTCTTTGAGGGCGGTGGTGAGCGTGACTTTCAGATTGTCAACTCTTCGGGAGAGTCACCAAGTGCGAGGGGCATGACAGAAATCACGACCAAGGACTACTGGGAAGGGCTTAAGACAGCAACCCAACAAAAAAAACTAGTAGCTTATTTTGGGGATGATGCCTCTACGTTTCTTAATTCCCTTCATGGGGACTATGATAAGCTACTTGGCAATGTCCCACCAGCTCAGGCTACAGGAAATTGGCCTAGAAAGTGAGTTTATATGAAATGGATCAAAAATAAATGGGTCATCATCTCCCTCCTTTTAATTAGTATTTTTTCTGCAGTGCTCATATACCACCATCTTACTGCTAAGAAGGATGAAGTGAAGTATAATGATTATTCAATAAAAGTGGATAAGATATTATTATTCGGTGATAAACAACAGTATGTGGTTGGCCTGGATAAGAAAGGTCGCGAAACTGGAGCGGAGCCCACTCAAAACTATCTGGTATCTCAGGAGCGTAGGATGCAGGAACGCCTTGCCAATAATAATCATCAGCTAGAGGGAGATTATTGGTATCTGATTCTACATGACTTGCGTACGAAGGATTTTAAGAAACGTAAGATTGATCTCTATAAGCAGCTATACAGATATGATTATCGACTTCAACCATGGGGTTGGGATGCTGTTTACTATAATGGGAAAGATTACGTAGCTGTGCACGTTTCTCTTAAAGAAGAACCAGATACTCGCAATGGCCGTTATCTCTTTTTAGATTTAGAGACAGAGCGCTTTCAGGAAGCTCCACAAGGTTTTGACGCCAAGACTTATAGGGAGGAAATGGGAATGGGTTTTATGTATACTAATTTAGATGATGCTATGACACCCTATCATTCAGCTATAACATATTGGACTCTCTCATTTTCTAAGCTTGATAATGAAGAGAAATTGCCTGAGACAGCTAATATCAATTTATATAAGGAATGTCCAGATATGGTGAAATTAGTGCGGGAAGAAAAAATCTCTAGGGTATATTTACGTAAGGGCCAAAACACAAAAGAGTCAGTCTTTGAAGATTTACGTCATTGGTTTGCGCCGGTCGGTCAGGATAAAATAGACGTTGTAGCCACGAATCCTAAAACAGGAGAACAAACCCCCATCAACTCATATAAAGATATGGAAGCTTGGGATGAGCGTTACCTACAAGAAAATAAAAATTAAGTTAATATGAAATGGATCAAAAATAAATGGGTCATCATCTCCCTCCTTTTAATTAGTATTTTTTCTGCAGTACTCATACACCAACATCTTACTGCTAAGAAGGATGAGGTGAAGTATAATTATTATTCGGACAGAGTAGATAAGATTTTATTATTTGGAGATAAGCAACAGTATGTGGTTGGCCTGGATAAAAAAGGTCGCGGAACCGGAGCGGAGCCTACTCAAAATTATCTAATATATCAGGAGCGTAGGATGCAGGAACGCCTTGCCAATAATAATCATCAGCTAGAGGGAGATTATTGGTATCTGATTCTACATGACTTGCGTACGAAGGATTTTAAGAAACGTAAGATTGATCTCTATAAGCAGCTATACAGATATGATTATCAGCTTCAACCATGGGGTTGGTATGCTGTTTACTATAATGGGAAAGATTATGTAGCAGTGCAAGTTACCCTGAAAGAAGATCCAGATACCCAAAATGGTCGTAGTCGCTATCTCTTTTTGGATTTAGAGACAGAGCAGTTTCAGGAAGCTCCACAAGGTTTTGACGCCAAGACTTACATGGAGGAGATGGATATGGGGTTTGGTCCGACAAACCTTAAAGAAGCTATGAATCCCTATCATGCAGGTATAATATTTTGGACTCTCTCATTTTCCAGGCTTGATAGTGAAGAGAAATTTCCGAAGGCAGCTAATATCAATTTATATCAGGAATATCCAGAGATGGTAAAACTAGTGCAGGAAGAAAAAATTTCTAGGGTATATTTACGAAAGGGCCAAAACACAAAAGAGTCTGTCTTTGAGGATATGCGTCATTGGTTTGCGCCGATCGGTCAAGACAAGATAGATGTGATAGCAACCGATCCTAAAACGGGAGAACAAACCCCCATCAACTCTTATCAAGAGATGGAAGCTTGGTGGGATCGTTATTTACCCTAAGGGAAGAACTGAGTTAATTTGAAGTAGATTAAAATTTTATAGAGGTATAGAAACGAAAGGAGTCTTATATGTCGGAACGTAATATAGATAGTAATGCGATATGGAATGCCCATGTCCAGTTTGTACCAGTCCCTGGAGAAAAAGGAGAAGAATTTTCGTGGATTGAAGATGATTCAAAGGCATCAATTCAAGCGGCAAATACTCAATTATTAGCAGCCTCATCTAAGCTAAGTAATGTTGTTAAGTCATTATCAGACTACCTTGATGAAGTTGCCAGAAAATTCGTAGAGGCTGATGATGCTCTTGCAAACTCTATTGGTACTTTGGAAGTTTTGTCATTGCAAGAATACGAAAAACGACAAGCAAAAGAAAGAGTGAAAAAGGCAGATAAGTATGTTTCAGAGGCTAAAACGCCTGAAGAAAAACATATTCGCCGGAAGAACACTGAAGTACTGAGACAACAATTGGAGCAACTGCCATAGATTTATTAACCGCCTGAAAAATTGAACTGCACCCCAACAGTTAGACAGAGAAAATCGGCTCTTTATCAACTGTAGTGGGTATTGAAAAGTGAACATCGAGAGAGGACGAGATTCGTTCTCTCTTTTTCATACTTCCTACTCTCTCCATTTAGTGACTAATTTGCTCTTCAAACTAAATTTAGGTATGATAGTAGTGCTTAAGGGTGATACGATGAAATCTGTTGGTGATACAGCTGAGAAAATATGGGACAGTGCGGGAGATGCAGTTAATGGATTTTTCTCTGGGTTAGGTAGTGTATTTAATTAAAAAGGATGTACATATGGAAACAATTATTAATTTAGGGATATGGGAGAACAAAAATTATCATTTTAATTGGGAGAATAAGGTATTGCTAGAGGAAACATCCTCTCCTAATTACTGGTCTTATATTCTACTGCCTGTTACGCTATACATTATCAATAAAATTTCTGATATATTGGCTGAAGCTGGAATATTTGATAATCAGTTAGTCCGAGTTGGAACGGTTCCGATTTTAGGCGTTTTATCTTATTTTTTAGCCGCTTTTATTATCAGATTTTACCATGGAACTTTAAAATTAAAAAAATCAGAATTGGATGAGGAACAGAGTAAGAAGTTTGTCAGATCTTTAAAGAGAAGAAGAGTGTACTTTAAATGTCTTCTTAATCTTTTTAGAATCCTAACTGTAGTCGCTATTCTTTTGTTTGTCGTTGGAAATGAAACCATTGCCGCACTCTTTTTGCTGGTTAGTTTTTTAGTGATATTTATGTTCAAATTTGATTACCAACTTAATAGATGGTTTGAAATCATCAAGATAATAGAAAAAGGAGAGAAGAATGACTAAGTTATTACCTAGAAAAATAAGGAAAGAGTACAGAAGATTTTAAAAAAGAGCTAGATAAAATAGGCATTAGCCAAGAAATTAGTGATTATCTAGTCGGAAAAAACTCAGATTTGGAATTTGAAAAAATGGATAGAAAACAGCTTGAGGAACTTCAACGTGGTGTCAAACAATATGATATCCTTCAGGCAAATGAATACGATAAAGATGATGGCGCAAAATATTTTGACTATTTGAAGGCAAAATATAATCGGAATATCAATATAAATCACTGATGAGGGGGAATAATGAGAAAACTGATGAAATTAAATTCAATTCGTGTCTTACTTCTTACACTCACTGTTATAGGACTATACTTTGCTTATCAGGCATATCGCAGGTATGAACTTACTCAGTTTGTCATGTGGAGTCCAAGGGCAAAAATTGCGCGTTATGAATTTATGGATGATAACAAGGCAGTAGCGATTGATTGGGATAATGAGTC
>ERZ773212.452-NODE-452-length-20236-cov-15.533125_pt1 | contig 20236 bp, 12 predicted proteins | sample MGYA00581005_ERZ773212 | MGnify/ENA primary metagenome ERZ773212 (study PRJEB29015, sample SAMEA2738154) | human oral metagenome | biome: human oral; feature: human-associated habitat; material: saliva | place: China | collected 2196 ... | reverse complement strand
CGGTGGGGTACTCTTCTTCCTTCAGGCCCAGGGAGGCGTGCTTGTGAGCAACGCGGGAGAGGACTTCGTCGGGGTAGGAGTCCGGGTGCTCAACGATGTAGGAAGCGAACACAGCGATGGAGCCTGCAAGTGCGCGGGGCTGGGTGCCTTCGAGCTGGGAGGAGCGGGAGAACATGCCGTCCATCAGGTCGGGGCGAGCGGCGAACATTCGACGGTAGAAGTCGGGGGTGATGTCGTTGATGCGCTCAGCAATGATGGGCAGCGTTGCCTCAATAATGGGGCGGGACTTCTCGGAGAGCATGTCTTGCCTTCTTCCTGTGTGGTCACCTGGTCGTTGTGATGATGCCCTTGATATGTGTGATGCTGGGGCGTTCACTCGGACAGCTCAGTTGGTGACGAAGTGTTTATAAAGCACCCTTACCGTAGCATTTTGCGGGGTGCTTGCGCTGTGTGCAGGTCATGCTCTGAGGGTTATTTGGCACTGTGGATGCGACTTATGGTTCACCCTGACTCAAAGATAGAGTTGCGCGTCACACTATATATTTTCAGCCGCACTTCTACAATCGGCGAGTGACCAGCCTGGAAACATGTATAAAAATACCGGAGTGAAAATATATTTACCCAGGAAAGTATGCAGTGTGGTGCAAAAATGAATATGGTCACATTTTCTGCATTTGAAAAGCAAATTTGCAATATTCTGCATTTACTGCACAAATTTAGGACTCACGCAGGTTCCAGCAGTCACGCAAGCAGCGGCAAAATACTCCCCGATCCCCTCGAAACCCCTGCAAGAAACCCCTGCAAGAAAGCCGAGAGGCCCCCGCGTGAACTGCCCAGCAGCCCCCGCATCAACCGCAGAAACACCCTAAACTTCGTGTTAAAAACTCTATGGAGCCTCCCACCGGAAAGCTCCACAGGTACCACGTATTCCTTTAGCGTGCAGGCTTAGCGCACAGTCAGCGCATTCTCCGGAGGCGCGAAGCCTAGCTCCACAAATACCGGACCAACAGGGCGCGCACCAGCGGTCAACTCGCTAATGATGACCGAATCAACCGATGCGTAGAACGCCTCACGAGCCTTCGCCAAAACATTGCGCAGGCGGCAGAACTTATCGAGGGGACAGTGACCGTTCTCATCCTCGCACTCAATCATGGGGATATCGCCCTCAGTAGCACGAAGAACAGTGCCGACGGTCGCAGAGCGGCCCGCATCCGAGAGCATAACGCCGCCGGAACGACCGCGGGTCGAATCCAAATAACCCATGTTCACGAGGAAGGCCACAGCCTTCGCCACATGGTTGTAGGGGGTATCCACTCCCTCAGCAATCTTCTGGGTAGAAAGCTTCTGACCGGGCTCCAGGGCAGACAGGAGCATCAGAACGCGGAGCGAGACATCCGAGAATGCTGTCAAACGCATGGATACTCCTTCTATCTTTCTCGTGATACCGCCGCTTCTACATCAACGGCAACAAATGCTCCGAACCAGCCAAGGCACAGAGCGCTCAAAATCTTACATTGGCATTGTATCGGTGCAGTGAGAGTGCAAGAAATCAGGATTACCCACTATCGTATTCTCGCCACCCTCCCAATGTCTTTAGAGTATTTCTCAAGAACAAGTAGACTGCATAGCCTTACACTCATAGCTCCAAGAGAAACTCGGCGGTTCCCATCTGACGGGGATTCAAAACCTTCCCATAAAAGGAAGGAAGGAGCGGAACCTCACAGTGAGATTCCACCCCTTCCAAACGCTCAACCATACGGCTCAGCGAAGAGTTTTAGTTCCTTCGAAGGATTAGTCCTCCAGGGCCTTTGCCAGAGCATCGCGCTGCTCGCGAACCTCGGCGGGAAGCTTGTCGCCGAACTTAGCCAGCCACTCGTCGATGCCGGGCAGCTCAGCAGCCCACTCGTCCTTCGAGACAGCCAGAGCAGCCTTCAGCTCCTCCTCGGAGATCTCCAGACCGGTCAGGTCCAGGTCTTCCTTGGCGGGAACGGTGCCCAGGAAGGTCTCCTCGCCGCCAGCCTTGCCGTCCAGGCGGTCGAAGATCCACTTCACAACGCGAGAGTTCTCGCCGAAGCCGGGCCATGCGAAGCCACCGTCGGGGGTGCGGCGGAACCAGTTGACGTAGTAGACCTTCGGCATGTTCTCAGCGCCGTGCTTCTTGCCCAGGTCAATCCAGTGCTTGAAGTAGTCACCAGCGTTGTAACCGATGAAGGGCAGCATAGCCATCGGGTCGCGGCGAATCACGCCGACGGCACCCTTAGCAGCCGCAGTGGTCTCAGAGGACAGAGTGACAGCGCGGAACACGCCCTGCTCCCAGCTCTCAGACTCAGAAACCAGCGGGATGGTGGTCTTGCGGCGACCACCCAGAACGATAGCGCTCAGCGGCACACCCTCGGGGTCGTAGTACTCGGGAGCGAGCATGTCCACCTGGGATGCGGGGGTGCAGAAGCGGGAGTTCGGGTGAGCTGCCGGGCGGCCGGACTCGGGGGTCCAGTCCTTACCGGTCCAGTCAATCAGGTGAGCGGGAGCCTCGTCGGTCTTGCCCTCCCACCAGACGGAGCCGTCGTCAGTCAGTGCAACGTTGGTGAAGATGGTGTTGCCCTTAGCAATAGCCTTCATAGCATTCGGGTTGGTGGAGTAACCGGTACCCGGTGCCACACCGAACAGGCCAGCCTCGGGGTTGACCACGCGTGCCTGGTGGTTCTCGTCGAACTCAATCCATGCGATGTCGTCGCCGACCATCTCAGCCTTCCAGCCGTCAATGGTGGGCTCCATCATTGCGAAGTTGGTCTTGCCACATGCGGAGGGGAACGCTGCGGAGATGTAGCGGACCTTGCCCTCGGGGTTGGTGACCTTCAGGATGAGCATGTGCTCTGCCATCCAGCCCTCATCGCGGCCGATGACGGATGCGATACGCAGTGCGTAGCACTTCTTACCGAGCAGTGCGTTACCACCATAGCCGGAGCCGAAGGACCAGATTTCGCGGGTCTCGGGGAACTGGACGATGTACTTCTCGGGGTTGCAGGGCCAGGGAACATCTTCCTGACCGGGCTCCAGGGGTGCACCGACAGAGTGCAGAGCCTTGACGAAGAAGCCGTTGGTCTCGTTCAGCTTGGCAAGAACGTCCTTACCGATGGTTGCCATGATGCGCATGGAGCAGACAACATATGCGGAGTCGCTGAGCTCAACAGCAATCTTGGGGTTCTTAGCCTTCAGAGAGCCCATGACGAAGGGAATGACGTACATGGTACGACCGCGCATGGAGCCCTCGAACAGGCCGGTCAGGGTCTGCTTCATTTCAACGGGGTCGCGCCAGTTGTTGGTCGGGCCTGCGCCTTCTTCGGTCTCGGAGCAGATGAAGGTGCGCTCCTCGACACGTGCAACGTCGTCAGGATCGGAGAAAGCTGCGTAAGAGTTCGGGAATTCGTGATCGCTGAGGCGAACGAAGGTACCGGCGTCAACCAGTTCCTGTGCCAGGCGGTCATATTCTTCCTGGGTGCCGTCGACCCAGTAGATGTGTGCGGGCTGGGTCAGGGCCGCAACTTCGCGAACCCAGTCCAGAAGGCCCTGGTGGGTAGTGGGTGCGCTCTGCAGCTCCTTTTCGAGCTCAGCAGAGAGAGTACGAGTTGAGGTGTCAGCCATTGACATTTTCCCCTTCAATCGGTGGCCCGGATACTACATTGATCCGGTTAGGTCTGCGGTAACAAAGAAGCAGTTAAACACTACAAGCGTGCAAACAATGGTGAATATGCACGCTTGGACAGTCTCCACTTCCTCGTGATGCTTACAGAATAACGCATTAATAGTCTGTAGAGCTTCCTATGACGCCATTTCTTAAGTTCTGCGCATCACATTCTTAGAGTACGAGAGGATTTCTGTAAAGAATTTTTAGGGCTTACGGCGGGATCCTCCGGGGGATTTCAGGGACCTGCAGCGCCGGTTTTAGGGTGCCGAGAAAATATTTTGAAAAAATTTTGCGAGCGCAAAAACCCCGGAATCATGCGGTAAAACGGGGTGCTTTCGATTCCTGAGGAGGGGATTTTGGGTAAATTTCGAGTTTTTCGGCTTGCGCACCTCTAACGACATCCGTATAGTAGTACCTGTTGCCGCGACGGATTGAAGAAATCCGAAGCGAGGAACATGCGCCTGTAGCTCAACGGATAGAGCATCTGACTACGGATCAGAAGGTTGGGGGTTCGAATCCCTTCGGGCGCACCAACGATCCCCGGTTCTTCGGAACCGGGGATTTTTTGTATCCCCAGAAATACGCTCAAAAAGTGCCCCACCGAAAGCGCCGAGTACAGCACAAGGCACCGCACGCGCGGCAGACGGCGCAGGGCTGAGGGCGCAGCGCGCAGAAATCACAGCACATAGAGATACCTATATAGAGGTGCAGCAATGATGCTCCACCAGCCGCTGCCGCATCCGCACCCAAAAACTGAGCTAAAAGTGCGCCTCAACCTGTGAATCCGCAGATTTACGCTCCCAGATGACGTGCTCCGGGGCACACCCGCCAAAAAACGCCTAGGATGGAAAGAAGACCCTCCACACATAGGCTGGAGAGCAGACAACGCGAAGGAGCACTATGGCACAGCTATCCATTCCGCAGTCCCTGATAGGTGCACTCATCGATATAGCCGACCTTGGAACACTCGACTACTTCCCGCCCACCGAACGATGCGCCCACTGGTCCCTCTACGACGCACAGCGCCAGGAGCTCCTCTGTCCCTGCGCACCCGCCGCCAACACCACCACGGAGAAGCTCTTTGAGGCCGCGGCAAAGATTCTCTACGAGAATTTCCCCCGATATATCGACTCTCCCGAGGAAATTATTCCTTATACTTCCCGTCAGGAACTCGTTGCCGCCCTGCGTCGCGGTGAGGAAGAGCCTGTTGATGAGGAACAGGGCGAGCTGCAAGAGCAGTCAGCTGAAAATACTGTAGAGCCTACGGCTGAGGTTGAAACTAGCCCCGCCGAACCTGCAGTAGTTGAGGATGCTGAAGTTAGCGCTTCTGTTGCGCCCAAGCCTGCAGCCCCGAAGCCTGCGCCTTCCCCCGCGCTCTTTGCGGCCCGCGCAGCGCAAGCCCCCAGCCCGGCTCCCAGCGTGCCGGAAGAAGCATCTGTGGAAGCACCCGCAGAGGCGGTTGCAGAAGAGACGGTTCCGACGCCCGCCACGGTTGTTCCTGCAGCGCCCAAGCCTGTTGCGCCCAAGCCTGTTGCGCCGACTCCCGGAGCGCCTTCCCCCGGTATGTTCCGCAAGTCCACGCTGACCTACCGACCGCCGCGCATCGAAGAGTACCTGGAGGGTCTGCGCGCACGTCAGCAGGCAGCAGAAGAAGTTGCCGAAGCCGCCCAGTCGGCAGCGGCAACCGAGCAGGCAGCCGTTGAAGATCAGCCGGTGCTCGCCCAGTCCTTGCCGAGTGCACCCGCAGCCCCGAAGCCGACCGCGCCGAAGCCGATCGCGCCGAAACCGGGTGCGCCGAAGCTTGCCGTGCCCACCCCGAGTGCACCCGCCGCTCAGCCAGCGGCAGAGCCTGTACCCGCGGCACCTCGCGGCGTTACCGCCGAGGATCGCGGACGCAGCTACCGCCTGCGCCCGAGCTTGCGTGAGCGCCTCGAACGCGAAAACATCAGCGAAGAGCTCGTGCGCACCATCCTGCGCGAAGGCGAAGCGGAACGCATCAACGACTGGACCATCCGCTTCACGCACGACGACTACCGCGTTGACGTGAACACCGCCTCCGCCGAAGTCATTACCGTGATCGACGAATACGACGCCGACTACAACGAGGCGGCGCAGGCATCCCTGGCGCAGGGCGAATACACTTCGCTCAACGCCCTGGAGCTTGAGTTCAGCGAGCGCGCCCGCACCTTCCTGAAGAAGAACCCGCCGTTCGTTTTCGATCTGATGCTTCAGACGCTGAACAGCCCCGAGAGCGTGCGCATGGCTGACGGCTGGACCCGCATCTACGCGGCGCAGGGTCTGGAAATTGCAATCTCGCCGGATGAGCGGACCGTTCTGGCTCTGGCGAAGACCCCGGATTTCCATCACCTGCACGCGGAAGCCCTGCGTAAGGTGCAGCTGGAAGAGCTCAGCAACACCTTGGCGAAGCAGGCAGAAGATAAGGCAACCCAGGCAGAAAACACCGTTGAGGAGGAGAAATAATGTCCGCTAAGCAGATTACCGTTCCTCTTGAGGTGTACGTTCGCCTGCAGGAGCTTGCCTCCCTCGCGGCCTATAGCTACCGGGAGAACCAGGGTTCCGAAGAGAGCGCAGTAAGCGATAAGCCGTGGGATTTGCTCGCTAAGGACGGCGCCTCCCTGCTCGATGAGAACGGCGCGCTCAAGCCCGAAGCGGCAGAGCTCTACTTCACCCTGTTGCCGCTCATCGCCCAGGAATTTGTGGAGCAGCAGCAGGCGCTGGTGGATGCCTACCGTCAGGCGCCCAAGCCTGCCGCCGCACGCGCCAAGATTCGCCCCTCCAACCAGCGCCTTATCCCGCTGACCGAGGTGCCGCTGGAGAACCAGCGTATTGCCGCGCGCATCGAGAAGGAATTCTACGGCGATGTGCCGCCGCGCCGCCGCATCTACGGTGTGCTCCCGGGCGTGATGGACTACATGATGCGCCACGGCCTCACCTACGAGCTGCTACTGGACATCATCGAGTCCCCCGCAAGCACCGTGGTTCAGGAAAGCGCGCAGGAGAACCGTTACGGCCGCGAAGTCACCCTCTACACGCACGAGGAAGAAGGCTACCAGGTGGTGCTCAACCCCCTGACCGCCGAGGTGCTCGCACTACGCCCGCTGCAGGCTCTCGCGGGAGGCTACCAGCTCTCCCCCGACGCCCAGGCACAGCTCAAGGCGCTCGGCCTGACCGGCGAGTATATTGCCCGCATTCTCGATGAGGCTGAGGACCGCCGCCCGATTCCTGGCAGTAGCCGCACCGTGTACTCGCTCAACGGCTACCAGGTGGAGTTCTCGCACTCCGACCAGCAGGTGATTCGTATTAGTCGCGGCACCGCGCCCAGCCGTAACCCCTTCGAATCGCAGCCGAGGATGAGCGGCACGAAGAGGCAGCGCGGCCGCAAGATCCCGCACGATGTGGATGCGTTCGTGCAGCTACTGCAGGAGCACGGCTTCACCATCACCATGGGTGGTAAGCACTACGATATCCGCCACGAGAAGCTGGCTCCGGGGCAGAAGGCGGTCACCTCGGTGACTCCCTCGGATTCGCAGCGTTGGCACCTGAACTCGGCACGCCAGATCCGCAATACCTTCGGTATTGACCTGCGCTACGCCGACCCGCGCGATAGCGTGCGAGGTATTGTGCGCGGTCCGGGACGAAGCGTCCAGAATACTGATGACCACAGCGCAGAAAAGCAGGACGCCGAGAAGAGCGCGGAGAAGGAATCCGAGTAGGTCTTCGTCACCGTTAAAGCGCACCCGCGTGCCGGTTCTTTATACTGCCCCCAGCATGTCTTTGCATCTGGGGGCAGTATTCATTGGCGCCAATATCCCGCGTTGTCAGGGCAATACGGGGTAGACTGGGGGCAATACAGACATGCTACTCAGCATAAAAATTAATATGCGTTCCCGTGATATGCGTGACGGTAGGGTTGGGGATGCGCCACAAAGTACGGTGAATAACAGCCCCTACCTCTACAATAGAAACGCATCACTACAGAAGAAGGAGAACGCATGGGCGTAACGATTAAGGTCACTGACGAAGCAGGCGTAAACTACGACATTCAGTGGGAAGACCACCACACCCTCCTGGAAACCCTCCAGGCTAACGGCGTGCCGGTCCTCGCAACCTGCGGTGGTAACGCATCCTGCGCTACCTGCCACGGCTTCATCGACCCCGAGCACTTCGAGGCTTCCGGTGAGCGCACCGAAGCTGAACAGGACCTGCTCGACATGGTCGACGATGTCGCCAACGAGTACTCTCGCCTGTGCTGCCAGGTCGAGTACGCCCCCGGTATGGACGGAGCAGAAATCCAAATGCAGGCGGCGATGTAATCATGTTTAAATCGGCTCAGGTACTCGCATCAACCACCCTCCTCTGTTGCGTGCTAGCGCTCAGTGGATGCGGCGCGTCCCAGGCCGGTCAGGAAGCTGAAGGCACCTCGGCACAGCCGAGCGCTTCGGCTTCGGTCAAGCCCGGCACGATTCGAGTAGCCTCCGACGGGGCTACCCCTTCGGTGAGCCCGGGTTCCATTACCGTGGTGAACTCCCCCGACGCGGAACACCACGGGTCTTCCTCTGAGCACTCCGAGTCTTCCTCCCACACCGAGACTCACGAGTCGAAGCAGAGCTCCACTTCTGCCGATTCCCACCACGAGGGTTCCGAGCAGAACAAGTCGGACGACTCTGATTCTCAGCAGGATTCCCAGAAGGGCTCAGACTCGTCTTCGCAGTCGGGCTCTCGCTCTTCGGGTAACTCCTCGAATTCCTCCGGTTCCTCGAACTCGTCGAGTTCTTCCAACTCCTCGAATTCCTCGAGCTCTTCGGAGAAGTCCTCTAACTCCTCCAACAACAACGCTGAGGGACCGACCCAGTGCGATCTGGACGACCTGAACGTTTCGGTTGCCATTGGAGATGGCTCCCCCGGCGCTCGAAACTACACCCTGTACTTCCAGAACTCCTCGAACTCCCCCTGCACCCTGCGCGGCTACCCGCGCGTGGTCCATGCGGGTCCTTCGGGAACCTGGGTTGGTCGTGAGGCTTCCACCTCCGACGAGTACATGAACCCTGCGGGTGTGACCCTCAACCCCGGCGATAGCACCACCGCGGTGCTGCGTTCGGTGTACCCAGCACGCTTCGGTGACGATTGCGGCAGCCGCCCGGTTCAGGGCTTCCTGGTGGGTCTTCCCTCCGGTTCCGGTGGCGTGATTGTTCCGCTGGATACGACCGCGTGTTCCTCGTCTGTTCCGCAGCTGTCGGTGGGTCAGTTTGGTGCCCGCTAACGCGGCGTTGTAGATGTGAATACTCTGGCACGTTGTGTGCGCATATAGTTCACATATAGTTCAAGGGCGGTTCCCCGCGATGGGGAGCCGCCCTTGAACTATCTTTAAACCTGGGGTTTAGCTTTAGCTATGCGGTAGCCGCGCACTCTTAGAGGGAGCGGGTGACGTCCTCGTGGCTGAAGCGTGCACCGCGCGGGTATGCGGGAGCCTCACCGTGACCGAGGTTGACGACCAGGAAGGGGATTTCTGCGTTGTCCGCGAAGAATTCCTTCTTGATGCCGGCAAAGTCTGCGCCGGTCATGGGGCCGGCATCCAGGCCGAGGGCGCGGATTGCGGTGATGAAGTAGCCTGCCTGCAGGTGAGCGCTCAGCTCAGCGGCGGGGGTGGCGAGTTCTTCGGTGGTGTAGAAGCCCTTGATGAAGCCGGCAGCGTTGGGGTTGAAGGTGTCAGCGTGCTCTACCCAGTTTGCGTCTGCGGAGAGAATCGCGGTGACCGGTGCCGCCTGAGTCTTAGCCTTGTTGCCGTCTGCCAGGTGTGCGACGAGGCGCTCGCGTGCTTCGGGGCTCTTGACCCAGGTGATGCGCAGGGGCTGGCTGTTGAAGGCGGTGGGACCGTAGAAGGTCAGTTCCTGGATGCGGCGCAGCTGCTCGTCGGTGACGGGCTCCTCAGTGAAGGAGGAGACGGTGCGCGGCTCGTGGAAGAGGTTGATGAGCTGTTCTTCGGTCAGGCGGGTCATGGTGAGGCTCCTTTGGGCTGTTCCCTCAGTCAATTACTTTACAGGTAAAACATTACATACTCTGTAGAGACACTGTCAAGCACATCTTCCTCCCCCAGCCCCCAATAATTCAAGAGGCGCACACCATAAACCCCGCCATAATAGATACATGACCGACGCACTCTCCCACTTCTCCGCACCCGTACGCGACTGGTTCCGCGCCACCTTCAGCGCACCCACCGCCGCCCAAGAAGGCGCATGGGAGAGCATCCGCAACGGCAACAACACCCTCATCATCGCCCCCACCGGCTCCGGCAAAACCCTCGCCGCCTTCCTCTGGGCACTCGACGCCCTCCACCGCGAACACGAAACCGGAACCGCGGGCGGTACGCGCATCCTCTACATCTCACCCCTCAAAGCGCTCGGTGCGGACGTCGAACGCAACCTGCGCGCGCCCCTTGCCGGAATCACCCGCCTGAGCGGCAACGAGACGGGCGAGCCGAGCATCACCGTGGGCGTGCGCAGCGGCGACACCCCCGCACGCGAACGCCGCCAGCTCATCAGCAACCCGCCCGACATTCTCATCACCACCCCCGAATCCCTCTACCTCATGCTCACCAGCGCCGCCCGCAACACCCTCGCCGGCGTCACCACCGTGATCGTGGATGAGATTCACAACCTCGCCGCCACCAAACGCGGCGCACACCTGGCGGTCTCCCTCGAACGCCTCGACGCGCTCCTTACGAAGCCTGCACAGCGCATTGGGCTCTCCGCAACCGTCGAAAATCCCGAGGCGGTCGCTCGGTTCCTCGGCGGCATTCAGCCGGTGACCATCATGAGCCGCCCGGTCGCCAAAGAATGGGACCTGCACCTGAGCGTGCCCGTGCCCGACATGGCGGCGCTCGGAGGCGCCAACGACTACGGGCAGGGGCTCTACGCGCCCTCAGAACACGCGCCCTCAGAGGTGCAGGGAGGCGCGGGCTTAGCTTCTACCGGCTCACAACAGGGCGTAGCGCAGCCTGCTTCCAGTGCAGCAAACGCCCCGGCGAGCGCACCCTACACGCTCGAAGATGCCATTGGCGTATTCCCCGGTCAGGAGATAGGACGGGAAGCCGGTCAGGTAAACCCGGCACAGGAGGGCAATAAAACCACATCCAAAAATACGCTCACCATCCCGGAAGAATCACTCCGCGAAACTCCCGATAGCGAGCGCCCGGAGACCTCCATTTGGCCGCGCGTGCAGGAGCGCATCGTCGACCATATCGAGAACAACCGTTCTACGATTGTTTTCGTTAACTCGCGCGGACTAGCCGAAAAGCTCACCGCGGCACTCAACGATATTCACCTGCGCCGTGTGCTCGCGAAGCAGGGTATCAGCCCCGAAGACTACGCGGCGGGCATCTCCGACGTTAACGAGGTGCCGCCGCTCGCCCGCGCACACCATGGCTCCGTGTCCAAGGAGCAGCGCACCCTCATCGAGGAGGCGCTCAAGGGCGGAACCCTGCGCTGCGTGGTCGCCACCAGCTCCCTGGAGCTGGGCATCGACATGGGCCACGTGGACCTTGTCATTCAGGTTGCGGCGCCGCCCTCGGTCGCCTCCGCACTGCAACGCGTGGGTCGCGCCGGGCACCGCGTGGGCGAAATTTCGCGCGGATTCTTCTACCCCAAGCACCGCGGCGACCTACTCGGAGCAACCGTCACCCTCGCCGGCATGCGCAGCGGAACCCTCGAACCGCTCGCTATCCCCACCAACCCCCTGGACGTGCTCGCACAGCAGACCGTCGCCGCCTGCGCGTTGGGCCCCATCAGCGTGGACTCCTGGTACGAAGCGCTACGCCGCAGCGCCCCCTACGCCGAGCTACCGCGCGCCCTCTTCGACTCCGTGCTCGAGATGCTCGCCGGACGCTACCCCTCCGACGAGTTCGCCGAACTGCGCCCGCGCATCATCTGGGACCGCACCCCCACCGAGGAGGCTCCCTCCGGCAGTATTGAGGGTCGTCCCGGTGCGCAGCGCCTCGCCGTCACCAGCGGCGGCACGATTCCCGACCGCGGCCTCTTCCCCGTCTACCTGGTTAGCAGCGATGAAGAGCGCGGCCCCAAGCGCGTGGGTGAGCTCGACGAAGAAATGGTGTACGAATCCCGCGCAGGCGAGGTCATCACCCTCGGCGCGAGTAGCTGGCGCATTGAAGAAATTACGCACGACGCGGTGCGGGTCTCCCCCGCGCCCGGTCAGCCCGCGCGCCTGCCCTTCTGGCACGGCGACCGCATGGGCCGCCCCTACGCCTTGGGTGTGCAGACGGGTGCGTTCACGCGCGCCCTCTCCAGCCTGGATGCCACCGATAGCACCGCCGCCCGCCAGCAGCTCGAACAGCTCGGGCTGGACACCTGGGCGGTCGATAATCTGCTCGCCTACCTGCGTGAGCAGCGCGAATCCACCGGTGCGGTTCCCTCCGACACCCGCATGATTGTGGAGCGGCACCGCGATGAGCTGGGCGATTGGCGCGTGGTCTTGCACTCGCCGCTGGGCTACGGGGTGCACGCACCCTGGGCGCTGGCGGTGCGCGCCCGCATTGAGGAGCGGTACGGGGTGGACGCCTCCGTCATGGCGAGCGATGACGGCTTGATTCTCCGTCTGCCCGCCATGGAGGATGTGCCTCCCGGCGCTGACCTGTTCCTCTTCGACCCGGACGAGCTGGAGGCGATTGTCACCGAACGCGTGGGCGATTCTGCGCTTTTTGCGTCTCGGTTCCGTGAGAATGCGGCGCGCGCCCTGCTGTTACCGCGCCGTGATCCGGGTAAGCGCACCCCGCTGTGGCAGCAGCGTCAGCGTGCGGCGCAGCTGCTGGATGTGGCGCGTAAGTACCCTGATTTTCCGGTGCTTTTGGAGACGGCGCGCGAGTGTCTGCAGGATGTGTACGATGTTCCGGCGCTGGTTCAGGTGCACCGTTCACTGCAGTCTCGGGCGGTGTCCATGCTGGAGGTTGAGACGAACGAGCCTTCGCCTTTTGCGCGCACTCTGCTCTTTGAGTACGTTGCCGAGCATCTCTACGACGGCGATGCGCCCGCCGCCGAACGCCGCGCCGCCGCGCTCTCGCTGGACCCGGCGCTGCTTGCTGAGTTGCTGGGTTCGAGCGGTCTGCGTGACCTGCTGGATCCGGCGGTGCTAGTGCAGACTCAGCAACGCCTGCAACGCACCGGTGAGCGTTACCGCGCCTGCGGTGTGGAGGGTGTGGCGGATTTGCTGCGTCAGCTGGGCCCGTTGAGCGCGCGGGAGTTGAGCCTGCGTTTGCGCTCTGACAACCCGCCGACTGAGGCGCCCGGCATTGAGCATGAGGATTCTGAAAACTACGGCGAGGAGTACGGCGAGGAGTACGGCGCGCACGCCAGCGTGGAGCAGGCGCGCGAACTGGCGGAGCAGCTGGTGCGCTCGCGCCGCGCGTTCTCATTCATGGGAGCTGCCGATGGTTCCACCGAGCCGCAACTGTACTATGCGGCGGTTGAGGATGCCGCGCGCCTGCGCGATGGACTGGGCATTATGCCCGCCGCGGCGCTTCCTGCTGCCCTTTTGGAGTCGGTCGCGGAGCCTTTAGAGGACCTGGTTTCTCGCTATGCGCGCACCCATATTCCCTTCACGGCGCAGCAGGCGGCGGAGCATTTTTCGCGCCTGACCCCGGTGGGTGTGGGCGTGCTGACCCCGGTGTTGCAGCGTCTTCAGCAGCAGCGCCGCCTAAGCTCTGGCGAGTTCCTGCCCGAGGTGCTGCGCGCCTCCGGGGCGGTCGGTGTTGAGTGGGTGGATACTCAGGTTTTGCGCACGATTCGTGCCCGTTCTCTGGCGGCGCTGCGTGAGGAGATTGAGCCGGTATCGGTGCAGGTCTACGGCGTTTTCCTGCCTTCGTGGCAGAACGTTCGTTCTTTATCCGTGCGGATTGCGCAGACCCTGCCGGAGGCGAGCGCCTACGGTGCGTTCATACCCTCCCGCCGCGCCGCCACAGTGGTGGGCGAGAGGGTGGCACCCCTCGGCTCGGCATCATTCAATCCGACGGCAGAAAACGGCACCACCCATGCGAGCCAGGACTCCACCTCCGCCACGGAGGATTTGCTCACCGCCATCGACCAGCTGGCGGGTGTGCGCGTACCGGCTTCCGCGCTGGAGACGCTGATTCTTCCGGCGCGCGTGCCCGGCTACCAGCCGCACATGCTGGACGAGCTCATGGCCAGCGGCAGGGTGTTCTTCACCGGCGCCGGTCAGCTCGGCGGCGGTAGCGCACAGAAGTCTGACGGCTGGATTCGCCTGCATTTGAGCGAGAGTTCTTCGCTGACCCTGGGCGAGGACTACCCGGAGCAGCTGGTGCGCGCGGAGAACCCCGAGCTTTGGGAGGCGCTACAGACTCCTGGCACGCTGGAGCACGCCATCTATGAGGCTCTGGCTCACGGCGGTCTGTTCGTGCCGGCGCTGCGTGAGCGGGTGACGCAGCTGATGAGCGCGGCGGCGCCTTCTGGTCAGGTGATGACTTTCCCGGATGCGGCGGAGGTTTCGGCGGCGCTGTGGCGCCTGGTGTGGGCCGGTGCGGTGACGAACGATAGTTTCGCGCCGGTTCGGGCGATGCTTGCGGGCGTCCGCAGTGCGCATCCGACGCCGGCGGCTCCCGCGCGCCTGTCGCGGGTGGGTCGCCGCGGTGCGGGTCGTATTGCGGCGGCGCGCGCCTCCATGGGTAACGCCATGGCGGGCGGCTACGGCACTGACGGTTATAGTTCCGGCAGCTACTCTGCGCCTGCCGCCGGGCGCGGTCTGCGTTCCCTGCGCGGTCATTCCCTGCGCGGCGGGCTCCATGCCGCCGTTGCCCCGCAGGATAGCGGCCGTTTCTCCCGCGTGGACACGCTCCTGCAGGAGCCGGTGGAGGCGACCGTTGCGGCGCTCGCACGCGCCGACCTGCTGCTGGACCGTTACGGTGTGCTGACTCGCGGGTGCCTGCAGGTGGAGGATTCTGCCGGCGGGTTCTCGCAGCTGTACCGGATTTATTCGGCGGCTGAGGATCGTGCGCTGGTGCGTCGCGGATACTTTATTGAGGGTTTGGGCGCGGCGCAATTTGCCGCCCCAGCGACGGTGGACCTGCTGCGTTCTACCGCCGATAACCTGAGCGTCCCCGCAAGTCCGCAGGGTTTTGGTGCGAGCGCCTACACCCCGCAGCGTACCGATACCGAGCAGGTGTACGGCACATTCACGGTGACCCTGCTGGCGGCGACGGATCCGGCGAACCCGTACGGTGCGGCGTTGAGCTGGCCCGCAATTCCCTCCTTTGCTCACGAGGGTGCGGGCACGGTGAAGCACCGCCCGGCGCGTAAGGCGGGCGCCTGCGTGGTGCTGGTGGACGGCGCCCCGGTGCTGTACGTGGAGCGCGGCGCGAAGACTCTGCTGGCGTTTACCACCGACCCGGTGCTTCTGGAGGCGGCTGCCCCCGCCCTGGCGCGCCTGGTGTCTGCCGGTGGTGCGGAGAAGATTTCGGTGGAGAAGGTCAACGATGTGGAGCTTTTGGGCACCCACACGCTGAACACATCCGCACAGGGCGCAGCCACTGGCGAAGTTACGGAGCACCCTGTGGAGGCACTGCGTGCGGCACTGCAGATGCAGGGTTTCTACGCGACGGTCCGGGGGTTGTCGCTGCGCCGTGCCATTTAGCCAAGCACAACCTAAAGCTCAACCTCAGATTAAATAATTCCTTTAACCTCAACCTGAGCAGCATAATGCCCCACACCCTCGTCAAGGGGGTGCGGGGCATTATGTTTCCCTACTCACGATCCGGGTGGTGTTCCCGGAGTCCGCCACGTCGCATGCGGCGCGGCGGAGGAATAACCGCCCGGATGTCCACGTCGCCTTTGCCGTGGAGCACATAACCAAACATCGGAGCGGGAAGTCCTACGTTGACCTGTCACATCTTACGGCGACTAGTAGCCGCCGGTGAGGGTGTCCACAGCGCCCAGGCACAGGTCGATAGCTTCTTCGAGCCCGAGCCCGCGGGAGCGAACGGTGCGCTGATCGCGGGGGTTGAGCTGCACGACGTGCAGGGCGAAGTAGTCGACGAGCTGCAACCAACCACCGAGAATGACGCGGGTGCGGTCGTTAATCGGCATGCCGGTACGCTTGAGCATCCATTCGAGGTAGTCGGTGGGGTTGTTCGGGAAGTCCTCCCCACCGGGGGTGGGGACACCGGCTACGACGAGGAAGTACGTACGCAGTGCATTGCGCAGGGCCTCTTCGGGGTTTTCGTGATGCTCGCCCAGGGCTTCGAGGACCGCTTTGGCTTCGCGTCGAGTGACGGCGGCAGCCAGGGAGTCCTTGCCGGGGAAGTAGTGGTAAAGCAGGGCACGAGTGATGCCGGCATCGCGAGCGATAGCGCTCATGGAGGCACCCAGCACGCCGCGGCGAGTGAAATGTTCTGCAGCAATTTTCAGAATTTGCTCTTCGCGTTCGTGCGGTTCCATGCGCAGGGCACCGGTACGAGGCTCTGCATTCTTTTGTGAATGTTCCATAACCTCTCCTGCTTTATTTTCCGGTGTTTTAGAATTGTCCGATTGCATCGCTGTCATCGGGGCTGTTCCTTTAATCTCTGCATCCTTGCGCTGTTTCTGTCCCATTTCGACCCCTTCGTCCGACATTTCGAACTTCTGTGCCTTAATCGTACCGCTTTAAGGCTGTTTCCAGCTTTTATTAAGGCGTTTATGACGTAGGATGCCCAGGTTAGCAGGTCTTTACTTGCTTTACATCTTTTATAATTAGAAAAACCACAGGGTCTAAATTGAGGATTATTGATTCCTGATTTGACAGCATTTTCGAAAATATCTCACCTAAATGCTGTTTTTTGTAAAATTAATGCAGTTTTTTTAAATTAAATGTCCAATAATTTCAAAAATTTGTGAAGTTTTCGTTTTCTCACCCACACATTCACACAAGCATTCATGAGTGTCAGACAAATCAAAATTTCGCAACCCCACACCCAAACCCACGTTAATATTTCCCCCGCCCCCACCCGCACACAGCCCCACCCGTACACAGCTCAGTGCAGCCAGTTCGGCTCGCATATGTTCAGCCCCAATTCTGCCCTGCCCAGACACTAGAGCTCAGGCGGTAGAGTAGAGCCATGCCCGCACAGAACACCACCCGCACGCAGCCCAGTACGCAGCCCGGCGCAAACTACCAGGCGAAGCCTGCACGCCGCACACACCGCCGCCTCCTGACCCCTCCGCTGGCACAGAAGAACGGCATTGACCCGATTCAGCTGATTCTGCCGCACCTAGAGGAGCTCCCCGCCGAGCTTGCCCCAAACGGTAGCTCCGCGACCAGCACCACCCCGACGACCGTCGCGGATTATCTGATTGCGCGTTTCTACCCGAACGACCCGCAGATTATTCACGCCCGCTTTAATACTGGCGAGGTGCGCCTGGATGACGGCACAATCCTGACCAGCGATAGCCCCTACATGCCGGGCGAGCGCATCTGGTACTTCCGCGAGCTTGCGGATGAGCCGGAGCTACCCTCCGATATGCCGGTGCTCTACGAGGACGAGCACGTGCTGGCGATTGATAAGCCGCATTTTCTGCCGACCACCCCGCGCGGTTCCTATATTGCGCAGACCGCGCTGACCAAGCTGCGGGTGCGTGAGCAGAACCCGCTGCTGATTCCGATTCACCGCCTGGACCGCCCGACCGCGGGCGTGCTGCTTTTTGCTAAGACGGTTGAGGCGCGCCGCCCCTTCCAGATGATGTTTCAGCACCGTCGGGTGTCGAAGACCTACCGCGCCGTGGCGCCGGTTCCCGCTGACCCCGCCGCCGCCGAGCGGGCGCTGAGTGCGGAGGGGCTACAGGTGCGTTCGCATATTCAGAAGATTCGCGATCAGCTGCAGGTTCAGCAGCTGTCTGAACAAGAGTGCGCGGCGCAGGGTGTGGAGCCGAATACGCTCACGACCGTGAAGATTCTGCGGACTTTCACTCCGAGTGCGCAGGCGATTGAGGGGTGGCGTGCCGAGCCTGCACCTAACGAAAAACGAGAATGGGCGCTCTATGATTTGGCGCCTCACACCGGCAAGATGCACCAGCTGCGGGCGCACCTGAACCTTTTGGGTTCCCCCATTCTGGGCGATGTGCTCTACCCGCAGGTGCTCCCCGACGCACCCGACCGCCCCGAGTACCCACTGCAGCTGCTGGCGTACAGCCTGCACTTTGAGCACCCCATCACCGGTGAGCGGGTGGATCTGTTCAGCGGGCGCTCGCTGGTTGCCGCCGCCTAACCCGTTTTTGAGTGGCGTTCATCCCGTTCCCTGCGGTGCATCTTCTCGGCGGGCTCTCGAAAAGGGGTCACACCCGAGAGCCCGCCCACAGCGTCCGGGCGTTCAGAGGGCAAAAAGTGGGATAATTTCAGACGTAATACTTCACCGCAACTACAGAGGGTCCATGAATTCCCAGCCGTCTTCCCACAACGCGCAGTCTCTGGAGTCGATTAGCGAGTACGCCGAGCGCACCTCCTCGCATGCCGCTGCCGCAGCCGCCAGCGTCACCGACACCTTCGTGCACCGTATTCTTGGCGTGCCCGGCGCCCTCATCGGTTCGGTGCAGGTGCCGGACCCGCGCCCGCTGAGCCAGCGCCTGAACATTTGGCATTACTGGTGGCAGGCGCACCTGCTGGACTGTGTGATTGATGCCGGCCAGCGTCACCTACGCGAGGGCGATATCACCGCCGCCCAGGAGGAGTTGCACCGTGCCCGCGCGCTGTTGCGCGGCATTAATGTTCGTAACTACGGCCGCTTCGCGAACGACTACTTTGACGATATGGCGTGGCTGACCCTCGCGGTGGGCCGCATGAATTCCTTCTGCATTGAGCTGACCGGTGCGAACGATGTTGCCGCTCAGGATGCTGGTGCGGCTCTCTTTGAGCAGCTGGCGAAGGGTTTCTCCCCGGTGGGTGGCATGAGTTGGCGCAAGTCCAAGCGTGATTTCGTGAATGCTGCGGCGACCGCGCCGACCGCCCTGGCGTATGTGCGTGCGGGTGACCCAAAGACTGCCGCCGCGCTGATGGACTGGATGAATGAAACCCTCTGGGATGCAGAACGTTCGCTCTATATTGACGGTGTGAACGTGCGCGGCGACGAGTACGACTACGAACGCGGCGAATACACCTACAACCAGGGAACCGCCCTGGGTGCCCTGCTGAGCCTCGCCGCCTCCGGCGTGCCCTGCGAGGTGGACCCCGCAGAACGCGCCGAACGCCTCATCGTCGGCATCGTCAAGCATATGACCGAAGAGGTGGAGTTCCTCTCCGGTGCGCGCCGCCGCATCCTCATCTCGCACGGCGACGGCGACGGCGGCCTGTTCACTGGCATTCTCGTGCGCTACCTGGGCATGGCGGCGTCCTCGCCGCTGCTCAGCGATGAGGCGCGAGCGCTCGCCTCGACCCTGGTGTACTCGACCGCACGCGCCCTGTGGGAGGGCCGCCGCGAGTTCGACCCCGACCTGCCGATGAACGAGTACGGCATTGACCCGAACGAGATTCGCGGTAAGGCGCTCGTGCAGTTCTCCCCGCGCTTTACCGAGCCGATGAGCAAGGTCGTGAAGCCCGGCGCGCCGGTGGAGCTGTCCGCTCAGGTGCAGGCGTGGACTATTTTTGAGACGGCGGCGCGTCTGGCGCATGCCCGTGACCTCGCCTCCCACGGTTTCTAAGCACGGCTTCTAAACACGGCTTTTATATTCATAGCGTTGATACCAGCCCTAGCCTTCTCTCACCAGTGCAGAAAGGTTAGGGCTGGGTTCATTGCGGGCGCCAACCCGCAGGCGTACGGTGTTCCTATGCTTGCTTCAGAATCACAACAGGTCACCGCCAGCCCGAACTCCAACACCATCTTCATGGTCTGGAAGTTCAAGGAGGGCATCTCGCAGGATGCGCTCATTGAGGGGTTCCAGAACCTCTGCGGGCTCGTTATTAACCTCAACCACACCGCCGCGAACCGCTACTCTCCCGAGAACGCCAGCGTTGTGCTGGGTATCAGCCACAGCGCGTGGCTGACCCTGGATCTGCCCAAGCCGCTGCCGCAAGAGCTCGTGGAGTTCGAGGAGATTAGGGGCCATAAGCACACCGCTGTGTCCACTCCCGGCGATTTGCACTTCCATATCCGCGCGACTCAGCCGTCCGTCGCCTACGATATGGCGTCCGCTATTACCGCGGCACTGCGCGATATTGCTGAGGTACTGGATGAGGTGCACGGCTTCCGCTACTGGGACGGCCGCTCCATCATCGGTTTTGTCGACGGCACCGAAAACCCGCAGACCCCCGCGGCACGCGAATACTTCGGCATCATCGGTGACAGCGACCCCATGTACAGGGGCGGCAGCTACCAGTTCGTGCAGAAGTACATCCACGACATGACCGCGTGGAACGCCCTGCCCGTTTCCGAGCAGGAGAAGGTCATCGGCCGCTCCAAGCACGACGACATCGAGATGAGCGAGGACGAGAAGCCCGCCAACTCGCACTCCGCTATCGCCAATATCGGTGACGACTTCAAGGTTATTC
>ERZ773212.450-NODE-450-length-20286-cov-6.843458_pt1 | contig 20286 bp, 23 predicted proteins | sample MGYA00581005_ERZ773212 | MGnify/ENA primary metagenome ERZ773212 (study PRJEB29015, sample SAMEA2738154) | human oral metagenome | biome: human oral; feature: human-associated habitat; material: saliva | place: China | collected 2196 ... | reverse complement strand
GCAAGGAGCCATGGGATAGTCTAACCCAGCAGGCTGATAAGGTCTATCAGCTAGGAAATCCTGCACTTAAGGAACAGAACTTTGGACGGGTTCCGGTGATTTTGTTGTAAAGAAAACTTCTATCTAAATTAGAAAGATAGAAGTCAAAGAATATAAAAATAGAAAAAGGAGTCTTCTTTTATGAGAATGAAAAAATCAATCTTACTTTCCCTCTTGGCTATCATTGCCCTTGGCCTAGGTGCCTGCTCAAACTCAAGCAATAATAAGCAGGCCAATGGTCAAGAGAATGGTGCTCAGAAAAAAACTAGTCAAAGTTCTAGTAAAACAAAAGACATAGATAGTCTATTGGAAGAAATCCAGACGGCCAACGAAAAAATGAGCAGTGTTCGTCAAAAAACCAATATAGGTGGCTTGTTGGGAACAACAGATAAAAAGATTCAAAAAGAACAAAATATGACTTCGCAAGTTATCTATAAGACCGAAAAGCAAGAAGTAGAGATGGCAAGTATTACAGTTAAGACTGTGGAAGATGGAGAAGAGAATTTTAAAGAACTCTTGATGCCGGGTGGTGAAAATACTCCATTATATACCCGTTATAATAAAACTGGTGAATGGGAGAAAGAGGTCCAAGAAAAAGGAGGAAAGTATATTGTTTATCCAGACTATTTCCAACTCTTAAATGGCCTAAATGAACTAGCACAAGACTTAAAACTAGAAGAGACAGATAACGATTATGTCTTTACTTTGAAAACTCAAGATGCGGATATTTTAGGAGTATATGGGAAAGAGTTTCGGTTTAACTTTTCTCAATTTCCTAAATCCAACTTCAAAAAAGAATTGACCGTAAAGATTGACAAAAAAAGCAAATTCCTCAAAGAATTTAAGATGAATATATCTACCTCTGGTGATCAAGGAACACTTGCTATCAAGAGTGAAACGAGTTACTCAGACTGGAACTTGGTTAAAAAGGAAGATATTCCAACTATCTCTGATGAGAAAAAAGAGTAATAAGCCGGTGAGTTGAGCTTTGTTATTCTATTTCAGTTTTCCAAGGCTAAGTTCAGAAAGAGCAAGTCAATGGGGAAATTTAAGTTTAAGGTTAGCAGGTAATGATCTTCTTTTCTGTGAAAGAAAAGATATAAAAGAGATCCAATTAGACTATTTTTCTTAGTGATTTTTCCTTGTTCCTGTGTTATAATAAGGAAGATTAAAATGTAAACTATTAAAAGGAGAACCTCCAATGGGACGTAAATGGGCCAATATTGTGGCAAAGAAAACGGCCAAAGATGGCGCAAACTCAAAAGTATATGCTAAATTCGGTGTTGAAATCTATGTAGCAGCGAAAAAAGGTGATCCAGATCCAGAAACAAATACAGCTCTGAAATTTGTTATCGACCGAGCTAAGCAAGCACAAGTACCGAAGCACGTTATCGATAAAGCTATCGATAAAGCAAAAGGAAATACAGATGAAACCTTTACAGAAGGTCGTTACGAAGGTTTCGGGCCTAATGGTTCAATGTTAATCGTGGATACTTTGACTTCAAATGTGAACCGCACTGCGGCGAATGTTCGTGCTGCTTTTGGTAAAAACGGTGGGAACATGGGAGCAAGTGGTTCTGTTTCTTACCTTTTTGACAACAAAGGGGTTGTTGTGTTTGCAGGAGATGATGCAGATAGCATCTTTGAATTGCTCTTGGAAGCAGATGTCGATGTAGATGATGTTGAAGCAGAAGAAGGAACAATTACGGTTTATACTGCACCAACGGATCTTCACAAGGCTATCGTAGCTCTACGTGAGTCTGGTATCGAAGAATTTCAAGTTACAGAGTTAGAAATGATTCCTCAGTCAGAAGTGGAACTCTCTGGTGACGATCTTGCAACTTTTGAAAAATTAGTAGATGTGCTTGAAGACGATGAAGACGTTCAAAAGGTCTACACAAACGTCGAAGGATTTTAATCTACTGGACCTGCAGTTGGGACTGCAGGTTTTTTATTATAATGGAAAACTTCAAATGAGGTATACCGGTTAAGGCGATTATGATAAAATAAAGGGAACATATTATTTCAAGGAGATAAGGATGAAAAAAATCTTTCAATATGTAGTCATACTTGTAGCTGGATTTAGCTTGATGGCCTGTGACCTACTTCCTGGCCAAAGTAAGGGTGGGGGCACTCCAGCAGAGCAGAAAGAGGCGAAATCAGGTGCCCTATCAGCAAGCAACAAAGAGATAGAAATGAAAGTAAAGGGCGGTCAGTATATTCTGCCAAGTGATGGAAAAGAAAATTCAAAATATTTAGCCTTGGAATTGGAAATTAAGAATAAATCAGACGAAACAGTTAGAATTTCTCCTTCTGATATTGATATCTATAATCCTAATGGTGAAAAAGTTAAGTTAAGCAGAGTCCGTGATTATAAGCATGGATTTGAGACCATACAATTTGATAATCTCGCAGCAGGAAAATCTCTTTCTGGTTATTTAGTCTTTGAGGTTGAAACCAGCGGTAAGTATGAACTTGAGTATGAGAAAAAGATTTATAACCCGAAACAGAAAATCAAAGGATTTAAATTGACTATTGATCCGGCTAAGTATCCTAATCAGGTGGCAGAAAGCAAAAAACTTGCTTTTGATTATCTGAATACTGTTTTCTTGGGCGGAAAAGCTAAAAGTAAGGATGAGGATAAATCATCTGGTGGTAAGGAAGATTTTGTTTTGGGAGGCGACCTGTCCCAAAATGAAAGTGACTTCAGGGCAGCTTTTACAGAGGATTTTAAACGCAAATTACATGATTATCCATTTACTGATGACGAAGTTAATGCTTTTATCGATTCTTATGTAGAAATGAATGCCAAAAGGGCTGAGATTTCTTATAGGGTAACTCAGTACCTACCAAATGCGGTTGTGATCAAGATTAGACCAAAAACGATCAGTCTAAGTAGAACGATTTTAAACCATCGTAAAGCGTTTTATGAAAAACACCGTTCAGAATATGCCAATCTGACCGAAATTAATAAGGCAATTGACAAGAATTATGCTGACGTGATGACGGCTGGTTTAGATTCTCATCCTCTTCTTACAACTGAATCTGAATACCAGTTAACATTTGTTAAGACGGATGGAAAATGGGTTGTAGAACCAGATTATACCTATGATTCCATTGTTGTCGCTTTTGAAGGTGATATATCATAAAAAGTAAAAGAAGAGAGCCAGATTCATCCATCAGGTCTCTCTTTTTTGTTTCTTCCTTAAGCTTTGTGCTATACTGGAGAATAGATAAGCTAGAGGAAAAGGAGCCTGCTATGAAGAAATTTTATGACAAACTAATACAAACCCGCCACTATCTTCATCGTCATCCAGAATTGTCTGGTCAGGAATATCAAACAACGGATTTTTTAAAAAAATATCTGGAAGACCTTGAGATTAGAATATTAGATTCTAATCTGAAAACAGGTCTAATTGCTGAAATCGGCTCCGGACAGCCAATAATTGCCCTGAGAGCTGATATAGATGCACTTCCCATTTTTGAACAGACTAATCTGCCTTATACCAGTCAAAATCCAGGTGTCATGCATGCCTGTGGACATGATTTTCATCAGACAAGTCTCTTAGGGGCAGCAGAACTACTCAAGACTATGGAGGAAGATTTGCGAGGGACAATTCGTCTTATTTTCCAACCTGCTGAAGAGACTTCTTGCGGAGCTTTGGAAGTTATAGAGACAGGCTATTTAGATGATGTGAAAGCTATTGTTGGTTTTCACAATATGCCTCAGCTAAAAGCAAATCGGTTAGCCCTAAAGCCAGGGGCTATGATGGCTGGAGTAGAGAAATTCAAGGTAGAAGTGGAAGGGATTAGTAGCCATGCTGCACGGCCGGATCTGGGTGTTGATACAGTCATAACCTTGACTAGTATGGTCCAAGCCTTGCAAGTTTTGGTGGCCAGAACGGTCTCTCCTTTTGAAGCCAATGTTCTTTCTATTACCCATATCAAGGCAGGGACTACTTGGAATGTTCTGCCCCAAAATGGTTTTTTCGAAGGTACCATTCGATCCTTTAGCCCAAGCTCTCAAAAAAAATTAAAAGAAGACTTTATTAAAATTGTTGAGAATACAGCAGAAAACTTTGGTGCACAAGTTTCTATTACTTGGGATCAAACACCACCTGTGACCTATAATGATCCGGATTTGACTGAACTCTTGTTTGAAAACTCTAAAACATTTGCTGAGGTGGTGGAAGCCAGACCTTCCACAGCTGGAGAAGACTTTGCTTTTTATCAGGAGAAGATTCCAGGAGTTTTTGCCTTTATTGGATCAAATGGAGCAGATGATGCACCAGATCTCCACCATGACACTATGACTATCGATGACCAAGCTTTTAAAGTATCTGTTCCATATTATGTCGAAAGTGCTCTCTGTTTATTAAGATGCTATAAATAACAACTATATCCCTATATAAAAAAATGAAACTAGGCAAATCTCCTTCCTTTTGTTAAGATAGAACAGTGGCAAGGAGATTTTATTGTGCCTTTATTATGAGCCTGCAATAAATAAAATTTATACCCTTGATAAAAAATATATACTAGGCAAGCTTAGGGATATTTGTTATTATAGGACATAGTTTATAAATGAATAGGAGAATATCTGTGAAAAAATTAGTAAAATATTCTGCCCTTCTTGCTCTGGCTTTTGCAGCTGTCGGAACCTTAGTTGCTTGTTCAGCTTCCAATAACAAGTCCGAATCAGGTAAATCAGATGAGAAGAAGGTAACAATTGAAATTGCAACCGTTGGAACAACACGGCCTTTCTCATATGATGATGAAGACGGAAAATTAACAGGCTATGAAATTGAAGTGCTTAAAGAGGTCTTTAAGGGATCAGATAAGTATGAAATCAATTTCAATAAAACTAAATGGACTTCTGTCTTTGCTGGTTTGGATAGCGATCGTTTCCAAATTGGTGCCAACAATATTAGTTATTCAAAAGAACGTGCTGGTAAATATCTTTATGGAAATCCATATGCTAAAAACCCAACGGTTTTAGTGGTTCGTAAGGGAACAGATATTAAATCTTTAGATGATATTGGTGGTAAATCGACGGAAGTGGTACAAGGGACTTCAACAGCAAAACAGCTGGAAGATTACAACAAAGAGCATCCTAAAAAGGAGACGAAAATCAACTACACGGATGGAACGATTCAGCAAATTCTTGTGAATCTGAATGAGGGACGTGCAGATTACAAGATTTTTGAACGTATTTCTGTTGATACCATTATCAAAGAACAAAATTTGGAAAATCTAGAAGTCATTGAACTTCCTAGCGATCAACAGCCCTATGTTTATCCTTTATTTGCTCAGGGACAAGAGGAATTAAAAACTTTTGTAGACAAACGTATTAAGAAGCTATACGAAGACGGTACTCTTGAAGAACTTTCTCAAAAATACTTCGGTGGTAGTTACCTTCCAGAAGCAAAAGATATTAAATAATCAATAAGACTTTAACTATAAGGAGAGAAGAATATGAAATTAGCAAAATGGTTTGGAGCAGCTGCAGTTGCGGTTGCAGTCCTTGGTTTGGCAGCTTGTGGTGCTTCTAATAAAGAATCAGGAAATGGCAAAGATAAAACAGTAACCATTAAAGTTGGTACAATGACAATTGACAACGACGAACAACAGCGTTGGGATCTCATTCAGAAGAAACTTGAAAAAGAAAATGTGAAACTTGATTTTACTCAATTTACAGAATACCCACAAGTAAATAAGGCCGTGGCAGATGGTGAGCTTGATGTCAATGCTTTCCAACACTACTACTACCTTAACAACTGGAATAAGGAAAATAATCAAGATCTAGTTGCGATTGCAGATACTTACATCGCACCAATCCGTCTCTACTCAGGTACAAAAGACGGTAAAAACAAGTATAAAAAAGTTAACGAACTTCCTGATGGAGCAGAAATCGCTGTACCAAATGATGCGACTAACGAAAGCCGTGCATTGAACTTGCTTCAAGCTGCTGGCCTAATTAAATTGGACAAATCTGGTAACGAGCTTGCAACAGTTGCAAACATTAAAGAAAATCCAAAGAAATTGAAAATTACGGAATTGGATGCTAGTCAAACTGCTCGCTCACTGACTTCGGTAGACGCTGCTGTTGTAAACAACACTTTCGTTAACGAAGCAAAATTAGACTATAAGAAAGCTTTGTTTATCGAACCAAAAGATAAAAATTCTAAACAATGGTACAACATCATTGCAGCTAAGAAAGATTGGGAAAAATCTGACAAGGCTGATGCAATTAAGAAGTTGATTGCAGCCTACCATTCTGACGATGTTAAAGAATTAACAGAAAAAACTTCAGATGGCTTGCTTGAGCCAGTTTGGTAAGAAGTAAAAGACAGTAGGCACCAGTCTTAATGGATTTATCAAGCATGCAAGACTGAAAGTGTTTAATAAAACTCAGTTGGGATGACCAGCTGAGTTTTATCGCCTTATTTATGGGGAGGAATTATGGCTTTTTTCAGTGAAAAAGAGCAGTTACAAAAATTTGAAGAGGATGAACTCGCGCAGGCTTATTTTGAGGTTTTACGGGAGTTGATTGCTAAAAAATCTATTTTTGCTCAGCAGATAGGCTTGAAAGAAGTAGCAGATTATTTGAGAGACGTTTTTGAAGAGGCTGGCGCGGAAGTGACTGTTGATGCAAGTTACAGAGCTCCTTTTGTCATTGCTCGTTTTAAGAGTTCAAATCCTAATGCTAAAAGTATCATTTTTTACAACCATTATGATACAGTACCTGCAGATAGTGATCAACCTTGGACAGAAGATCCTTTCACCTTGTCTGTCAGAGATGGGGTCATGTATGGCCGAGGTGTTGACGATGACAAAGGGCATATCGTGGCTCGCCTGACAGCCTTGCAGAAGTATCGAGAAGGTAAGAAGGATTTACCTGTAAATGTTACTTTTATTATAGAGGGGGCTGAAGAGTCTGCGTCGACTGACTTGGATCGGTATTTAGAAAAACACAAAGAAGAATTGTCTGGTGCTGATCTCCTTATCTGGGAACAGGGTAGCCGGAATGCACTAGGTCAGCTAGAAATCACAGGTGGTAATAAGGGGATTGTAACCTTTGATGCCAAAGTGAAAAGCGCTGATGTAGATATACATTCGAGTTTTGGTGGCGTAATTGATTCAAGTAGCTGGTATCTTTTAAATGCGCTAGCTAGCTTGCGAGGAGCTGACGGTCGCATCTTGGTGGAAGGCATCTATGAACAAATTGTCGAGCCAAACGAACGTAAACTAGCTCTGGTTGAGGAGTTCGCGCGACGAAACCCAGAAGAATTAAAACAAATCTATGGTTTAGAATTGCCCCTGCTTGAGGAGGAAGGGCAAAAGTTCCTACGACGTTATTTCTTTGAACCAGCTATTAATATTGAGGGAATATCATCAGGTTATCAAGGTCAGGGTGTCAAGACAATCCTGCCTTCAGAAGCTAAGGCCAAGCTTGAGGTACGACTTGTACCTGGTTTAGAACCACAAGATGTGCTTGATAAGATTCGAAAACAACTGATCAAGAACGGTTATCCTAAGGTCGAGCTTATTTATACTTTGGGAGAAATGAGCTACAGAAGCGACATGAGTGCTCCGTCTGTTCTTAGTGTTATTGAGTTGGCCAAGAAATATTACAGAGAAGGAGTAGCAGTGCTTCCTACTTCTGCCGGTACTGGGCCCATGTTTACTGTTTATGATGCTTTAAAGGTACCAATGATGGCCTTTGGCTTGGGCCATGCCAACAGTAGAGACCATGGTGGAGATGAGAATGTTCGCCTAGCAGATTACTACACCCATATAGAATTAGTAAAGGAGTTGATTGCAAGCTATGAGTAAAGAGATTATTACATTAGATCGGATTGATGTGACCTTCCAGCAGAAAAAACGTCAAATCCAAGCTGTAAAAGATGTGAGTATCCGCATTAATCAAGGAGATATCTATGGAATTGTTGGCTATTCTGGAGCTGGAAAATCTACTCTGGTTCGGGTGATTAACCTATTACAGGTACCGACTGGAGGGACTATCGCCGTTGACAATGATGTCATTTTCAAGGACAAGAAGGTTCAGTTGTCTGCAGCTCAGTTACGACAAAAGCGCCAGGATATTGGGATGATCTTTCAACACTTCAATCTAATGAGCCAGCTGACGGCTGAAGAAAACGTAGCCTTTGCCTTAAAGCATTCAGGACTGTCTAAGGAAGAGAAAAAAGAGAAGGTGAAGAAGCTGCTAGACTTGGTTGGCTTGGCTGATCGAGCTGAGAACTATCCTTCGCAGCTGTCAGGTGGACAAAAGCAGCGTGTAGCGATTGCGCGGGCTTTGGCCAATGATCCAAAAATCTTGATTTCAGACGAAGCAACATCAGCCTTAGATCCTAAGACGACCAAGCAAATCTTGGCTCTCTTGCAAGACTTGAATCAAAAATTAGGTTTGACGATTGTGCTTATTACTCATGAAATGCAAATCATTAAGGATATTGCTAACAGAGTAGCAGTGATGCAGGATGGACAATTGATTGAAGAAGGGTCTGTTCTCGATATTTTCTCAAATCCTAATCAGGATTTGACTAAAGACTTCATTACAACAGCAACAGGAATTAATGAAGCTATGGTTAAAATCGAAAAGCAAGAAATTGTGCAGAATCTGGCTCCAAATAGTATCTTGGTGCAGTTAGAGTACGCGGGTACAGCAACAGATGAGCCTTTGTTGAATCAAATTTACAAAAAATATCAAGTTACTGCCAATATCTTATATGGGAATATCGAAATTTTGGACCATACACCTGTTGGTGCTTTGGTAGTTGTCTTGTCTGGCGAATCAGAAAATCTTACTGCGGCTAAGACGGCTATTAGTGAAGCAGGCGTTCGTTTGACTGTTCTAAAGGGAGGTGCATAAGATGCTGAAATTAATCGAAACTTATTTGCCAAATGTATATAGGATGGGCTGGACTGGTCAAGCAGGCTGGGGAACAGCTATTTATACGACCCTTTATATGACAGTAATCTCTTTCTTGATTGGTGGTTTCTTTGGCTTGATAACTGGACTTTTTCTTGTATTAACCAAGCCAGGTGGGGTTCTGGAAAATAAGGTGGCTTTCTGGATTTTGGATAAAGTGACTTCTGTCTTCCGTGCGATTCCTTTTATCATTTTGTTGGCTGTCCTATCACCTTTTTCTCACTTGATTGTTGGGACAGGAATTGGACCAAACGCTGCTATTGTGCCACTTTCATTTGCCGTTTATGCCTTTTTTGCTCGTCAAGTTCAGGTGGTTTTATCTGAGTTGGACGGTGGAGTGATTGAAGCAGCCCAGGCTAGTGGTGCAACTTTATGGGATATTATTGGTGTCTATCTTATTGAAGGTCTACCAGATTTAATCCGTGTAACAACAGTCACTTTGATTTCTTTGATTGGCGAAACTGCTATGGCTGGAGCAGTCGGTGCAGGTGGTATTGGTAATGTAGCGATTGCTTATGGTTTTAACCGGTATAATAATGACGTTACCATTCTTGCGACGGTTGTCATTGTAGCTATCATCTTTACGATTCAATTTGCAGGAGACTTTTTGACTAAAAAATTAAGTCATAAATAGAAGTTAATTTGCTAGCCGTTTTGGCTAGCTTGTTCTTTGATTAAATATTCTGAAAATTTAATTTACATTCGACTTTGTGAATGTTATAATAAAGAGAAAAAACCTACGGAAAGGGAAAGCTATGGCTCAAGAAGAGGAAAAGATCTCAAGAAGCAGGAAAAAACAGCTATTAGCTCGCTTGAAAGAGCAAATTCAACCAAAGAAGGGCATGATTTATCTGGCTGCTTTTTTATCATGGATTCAATTTTTAACGAGAATTACTAGTTTTGCTTTGATTGCTCAAGCATTGACAGAGTTCTACGAAGGAAAACAGCTTGACTTATACACTCTTTTTCTTTATTTGCTAGCCTTAAACGGTTTAGGATTTGGAATTGCTTTATTTGCCAAACGATTTCAAGGACTGGCTTCCCAGTTTGCTCGAAACAAGTTAAAGAGAGAATTCTTTCATGCTTTTGTTGCTAAGGACGGTGAGTTTCAAGATAGCCGAACTGCATCAGATATTCTAACAGTTGCTGCTCAGGGAATTGATAGCTTGGATACCTACTATTCTTATTATCTCCCCTTAAATCTACGAACCTATTTTAACTGTTTAACAGTCCTTATCTTAGTCTTCTGGCTCTTTCCCTTGGGTGGTTTAATTTTTATATTATCCTTGCCCTTTATTCCTGTGTCTATCATCCTGATGCAGAAGCGATCGCGTAGGATTATGAATCGATACTGGGGCTCTTATATGGATGTGGGCAACCTTTTTTTGGATGATTTAAAGGGATTAAATACATTGTATTCTTATCAAGCTGATGAGAAATACGAGCAGGAATTTGCGGAGCAGGCCGAAGATTTTCGCGATGCCACTATGGAACTGCTTGGTTTTCAACTACAATCAGTGGGCTATATGGATGCTGTTATGTATCTGGGAATCGGTCTGTCAGGATTTTTAGCCCTTTCCTGGCTGTCTGCTGGGCAATTGTCCTTGTTTAGCATGATTTATTTTATCTTAATTGCAACAGAATTTTTTACACCGATTCGAGAAGCAGGCTACGGTATGCACTTGGTCATGATGAATACAAAGATGGCTGATCGGATTTTTAGTTTTTTGGATTCGGTCCAAGAGACTAAAGTAAAAACAAAACAAGATTTAGCACCATTTCAGCACTTGAGTGTGCAGGATTTGTCCTTCTCCTATGGGGACAAAAAGATTTTGGATAGGGTCTCTTTTGACGTAGAAGTAGGCCAAGTATTTGCTATTGCTGGGGAAAGTGGACGTGGTAAGACGACTTTGGGCAAGATACTACTAGGAAAATTGCAACCCGAGCAAGGCCAGATATTCTTTGGAAAGACCTCCTCTAAAAATTTGACACAATCATCTCTCTATAAAGAGATAATGTATGTGTCATCAAACAGTTTTCTTTTGAATACCAGTATTTTAGAGAATTTGCAGTTGGCGAGGGATTGGAGTCGAGAGAAAATTCAGCAATGGCTAAGCGAGAAGAAGCTCTTGTCTTTTATTGAAAATTTGCCTGAGGGTCTAGATACCCTTGTTGGTGAAGATGGCAACCAGCTGTCACCAGGTCAAAGACAGCAAGTGATTTGTGCCCGGGCAATTCTTGCTCAAAAATCGCTCTATATCTTTGATGAAATTACTTCTAGTGTTGATAAGGACAATGAAGACCTTATTTATGAACTGCTAAACGTGCTTTCTAAAGAAGCCCTTGTCATCGAGATTACTCATAAAATGAAGCGGGTAGCAGAGGCTGACCAAGTTCTTTTTATGAGTAAAGAGGGAACAGTCTTGGCTAGTCCAATCCAGCTTTACTGGGAAAATCAGGACTACAGAACTTTAGTGGATAGACAAAGAGAACTGGAGGAGAGAATTCATGGAAGCTAAAAGAACTTATCCAAGCAAACAACTCCTTTTCAGGCTATTTCAGATCATGAAGCATCTATTACCTGCTCTAGGAATAGCTGTTATTTTTGCAGTTTCAGGCTTTACAGTTTCAGTCGCGATTCCTGTTTTATTGCTAAATCAAGGATTTTTGGCTGTAGGAGGGCAAGCTCCGTCTCTAGGTTTTCTGTTTCTTCTTTTAGCTTTGGCCATTGGTCGAGGACTCTTCCGCTATGGAGAGCATTATTTTGGCCATTATGTGGCTTTTCATTCCCTAGCGGATCTGCGAAAGCTTGTCTTTGCTAAACTACGACGTCTTGCGCCTGCTAAGTTAGACCGACAAGATAGTGGGAGCTTATTAAAAATGATCGGGGAGGATATTGAAGCAATTGAAGTCTTTTTTGCCCATACAGTTGCACCAGTTTGTACAGGGCTTATCTCTGCTTTCATTATGTGGGTCTTTCTCTCTAGGATATCCCCAGCTCTTGGTTTTTTGGCTTTGCTGACTTACCTGCTTTTAGCTGTGGTCTTGCCTCAAAATTTTGCTCGACATTTACAAAAACTCTTATCAAAACAAGCGGATGATCGGACAAGATACATTTCTTATTTCTTGGAGAGCCTGAAGGCAATACATGATTTGTCCCAGCTCGGACAAACTTCAAAACGTTTTGCTTGTTTAGAACAAAAAAGCCAAGGTTTAAATAGCATAGAAAGGCAGGTTGCTCAGAAGCAATTTTTTGAACAAGCTCTAACCTTTTTAGTGGTGGGTTTATCTGTTATGGGCTTTGCCATCTTGTCTCTCTTCCAACTTAATCAAGGTGATATTGATCTGACTCAGGCAGGACTAGCTCTGGTAGCTTTTTCAAGCTCTTTTGCTCCATTTCTGGAATTAGGGCGACTACCTCTAGGTTTTAAAAGAGCAATGAATGCCAGTCGGCAGGTCTTTTCGCTCTTGGATGAGCCAGAGGCAGATAGCAGTGGTTTGAAGACTGATGTCAGGATCGAATCAGTTGATGTTAATCATTTAAACTTTGATTATGAAAGACGAGAGCAAGGACTTTTTCAAGGTTTGTCTGCACGATTTAAGAAAGGCAGAATAATTGGTATTGTAGGTGGAAGTGGAACAGGAAAATCTACTCTCATGAAAATTATCATGCGCTGGTATGATCCTAAGGCAGGACAGGTTTTGCTGTCTGGACAGGATCATCAAATCTTCCATCGCCAGCATTTACAAGCCTCCTTCGCCTATGTTCCTCAAGTTGCTCAGCTTTTCCATAAAAGTCTTCGGGAAAATCTAGTCTTGGGCCGAACTGATATCAGTGATGAGGTGATCTGGACCTTGGCAGCTAAATGTCGCCTCAAGGAACGTTTGGAGCGCTTGCCAGAGGGGCTAGATACTGTGATTGATGGAGAAACAACTTTTTCTGCTGGTGAAGCCCAGCGTTTGGAGCTGATGCGAGCCTTGCTTAAGGAGGCAGATTGTTATATTTTTGATGAACCCACCAGCAATCTCGATTCACTGAATGAAGCAGCCTTCCTATCTATTGTCAAAGAAGAATGCCGTGGCATGGTCTTTCTCATCTCCCATCGCTTGTCAACGGTTGCTTTTGCAGATGAGGTTTATGAATTAAATCATTCTCAAGTAAGGAGGATCAAAGGATGAGAAAAGGACTACAAGTAAAAGACCTTGTGATGACAGGTGCTTTTGCAGCCCTCTATTTTTTATGCGTCGGTTTAGGAGTTCTGGTTGGTCTGATTTTCGACCGGTCAGGGAATATGCTCTATGCTCCAGCTGGAGCAGCAATCTTTGGTGGGACGGTTTACATGCTTCTACAAAGCAAGATAAAAAAATTCGGAGCCATTAGTCTCTTGGGAATCGTGATGGGAGGATTTTTCTTCTTATCTGGCCATTTCTTTGTGGCTTTCTTGCCAGGCTTGATTTTTGGCATCCTAGCTGATTTGTTAGCCAAACAAGGAAATTATCAAAATAAATGGCTAAGTTTAGCCTCCTTTGTCCTTTTCTCCTTTGCCAATTCAGGTCCGATTATTATGATGTGGCTGGCTCGGGAGACTTATGTTCAAAGCTTGCTAGCGCGTGGTAAAACTCAAGAGTATATTGACAGGGTTATGGTTCCTCTGAATCCACAAGCGGTTCTTAGTTTTGTATTTATGGTTGTGATTGCCGCTATTATAGGGGGACTTTTTGGTCAATATTTGGTCAAGAAGCACTTTATAAAGGCAGGAATGGTTTCATGAAATTAGATGTGCGAAGCAAGGTCCTTTTGGTTTTATTTGCCAATATGGCCTTTCTTTTTAGAGTATCAGGCTGGCTTGAACTGATGATTGTTTCAGGCTTGGCGACGCTCTTATACTTTGCTGGAAAAGGTAAAATCGCCGTCTATAGTTTACTATCCTTTGTCCTAAAGAAGCTAACTTCAAGTCAGGTGCGATTACAGCCCTTGTGGGACATAATGGGAGAGGTAAATCAACTCTAGCTTTTTATCTGGCCGGTTTATTAGACGATGAAGAAGCGGATTTTTATTTAGATGGCCAAGCTCTGTCAGCTCATGATCGTCTGAAACAGACTGCTTTTGTTCTGCAAGAGGTTGCTCTTCAGCTCTTTTCAGATAGTGTCCAAAAGGAGTTGACCCTGGGTTTGAAAAAAGTCGTCGATGCATCAAATATCTTAGAAAACTTAGGATTAAAAGGCTTAGAAGAAAGGCATCCAATGACCCTATCAGGTGGAGAGATGCAACGGCTAGTCATAGCTAGTCAAGTTCTTACTAAAAAAAGAGTGTTTATTTTTGACGAACCTAGTTCAGGTTTAGATTATCAGCAAATGTTACAAGTAGCTGAGTTACTGAAGGCATTAAAAGAGTAGGGAAAAATTATTCTGCTCATTTCTCATGATGAAGAACTGCTTGAGAAAACAGCTGATTACTTTCTTACCTTAAATTAATTACTCGCTATACAAAAAAACTATAGCTTTTGCAGTTGTTTATCTAGATTTCCCCTCCTATTTTTGGTATGATTGAAGAACAGTAATGTAGCTTCTGGCTTTGCTATTTTTCTGTTTCTAGAGTTGATTAGACTGGTGGGATAGTAGATAAGTAGGTTAAAGTTCAGGACTATAAGAGGGAGAATACATGAACAATTTACTTGTATTGCAATCGGATTTTGGTCTTGTGGATGGTGCAGTATCAGCGATGATTGGTGTGGCTCTGGAGGAGTCAGCTACATTAAAGATTCACCATTTAACACACGACATTACGCCTTATAATATTTTTGAAGGTAGCTATCGTCTTTTTCAAACGGTCAACTACTGGCCAGAAGGGACAACCTTTGTTTCAGTGGTCGATCCAGGTGTCGGCTCTAAGCGTAAGAGCGTAGTTGCAAAAACAGCGCAAAACCAATACATCGTCACTCCAGACAATGGAACCTTGTCTTTCATTAAGAAACACGTTGGTATTGTGGCTATTCGAGAAATTTCTGAAGTCGAAAACCGTCGAAAGAATACCGAACATTCCTACACTTTCCATGGTCGTGACGTTTATGCCTACACAGGAGCCAAATTGGCTAGTGGGCACATTACTTTTGAAGAAGTAGGACCAGAATTAAGCGTGGATGAGATTGTCGAGATTCCAGTTGTGGAGACTACTTTTGGCGAAGGTTCTGTCAGCGGGGCTATCGATATTCTAGACGTTCGATTCGGATCTCTTTGGACTTCTATTACTCGTGAAGAATTCCAAGAGTTAGAACCCCAATTTGGAGACCGTTTTGAGGTAACGATCTACAATAACGATATGTTGGTTTACCAAAATCAAGTGACCTATGGGAAGTCCTTTGCGGATGTTCGCATCGGTCAGCCGATTATTTATATCAATTCGCTCTATCGGGTTGGTCTAGCAATCAACCAAGGTTCTTTTGCCAAAGCCTACAATGTTGGTGTGGGTGCCCAGTGGCATATTGAAATCAAGCGTATTGAAAATTAGCGATTTGTAAAGAGGAGATAAACATGAAAAAAATATTTGATACAACTTTTACCATTAAAGAAGTCGTGGCAACTGGTATTGGTGCAGCACTCTTCGTTGTGATTGGGATGGTCAGCATTCCAACGCCTGTTCCAAACACTAGCATTCAGTTGCAATATGCTGTCCAAGCTTTGTTTGGCGTTGTTTTTGGTCCAATCGTTGGTTTCTTAACAGGATTTATTGGCCATGCCCTAAAAGACTCCATCCAATATGGAAACCCTTGGTGGACTTGGGTCTTGGCTAGTGGTTTGTTCGGACTTGTAGTCGGATTACTTAAGAACTACCTCCGTGTGGCTCAGGGAGTATTTGAATCAAGAGATATCATTACATTTAATGTGGCTCAGTTTGTGGCTAATGCCTTGGTTTGGGTAGTCATCGCTCCACTTGGAGATATCTTGATCTATAATGAACCAAGTAATAAGGTCTTTGCACAAGGTGTTGTCGCAACCCTTGCCAATGGTCTGACTGTTGCAGTTGCCGGAACCTTACTTTTAATTGCCTATGCACGTAGTCAGACAAAGAGTGGCAGCCTTAAAAAAGATTAAATCACGCGATAAGAATAAAAAGATCGATATTTCCCTCGATCTTTTTTTGTTAAAAATAAAACACTTTTTGCAATTTATATATTGCATTTTAAAAAATATATTGTATAATAGACTTATAAAAATGAAGGGAGAACCGATATGAAAAACATCAAAAATATATATTCACCACTTATTTGGCTTGTTTTGGGTGTAATTTTTTTGGTTATAGGACTGAACAATCAAAATCATACTTTTCTTATTTTTGCTGGCTGTGATATTACAATTGGTAGTGCACTTTTAGGCATAGCAACTAAGAAAAAAAATGATAAGGACGATGATCATGGCAAAAAATCTTAAGCTAAAGATGGCGCGAGTGGAGCATGATATGACTCAGGGCGACTTAGCAGATGCTATCGGAGTGACCCGCCAGACCATTGGCTTGATTGAGGCGGGTAAGTACAATCCCAGCCTCAGTTTATGCATAGCGATTTGCAAATGTCTCGATAAAACGCTGGATCAATTGTTTTGGGAGTAAAAATGTGAAAGAAATGATCAGCAATAGTTGAAGAGCAATTTTCGCATAAAGATTAAATGGGGATGAAATTTTAAGTAAAAGAGGAGAATGCATATGAAATCTAAAAATAGACAAGAGATCTATAAAGATGAACGAATAGAGAAATTGGACGGCAAAGTTGCGGGAGAACTAGTGCTAGGAATGTTTTTCTTCTTAGCCATCTCTGTGTTTTTCAAAGTCTATATTCTCCGTCTAAGCTTGCTAGCTTATCTGCCAGAAGGGACTCTCCTAATCCTAGTAGGTCTATATGCTTTACTTCGTCGCTTAAGCCTAGGCATTGATGTTCGTGATATGGTAAGAGAAGAAAAATGGCCAGAACGTGTCGGTAGTGGAATCATTTTTGCTTTAATTCTTGTGGCTATTGATTTCTTTGGACAGCGAGAAAGTATGGCTAGCATGCTGAGTATGATCTATCTGCTTAAGATGCTTTTTGCAATTGTTCTTTTTATGTTTGGAAGCTTGACCATGGACAAGATTAGTCTTTTCCTAAACGGCAAACGTCAGGCAAAGTTAGATCAGGAATTGGAGGATGAAGAATGACTTGCTGGAAAAGATTGATGTGGGGTGGTTGTGCTTTCTTAGCCTTAGCCTTGTATGTGCTACCTATGGTATTTCAGCAGAAAGCAGAAACTTATCAAATTTCAAAACAGTGGACTATTGGCATAGGTATTTTGCTGATCTTCCTCGCTTTACTGGTCTTTATCGTGGTAGCAAAGAAGATTGGAATCTTATCTCAGTCTGGGAAAGTCTTTCAAAAAGGAGACGGGAAACGAATTTCTCTTAGCATCTTAGGCATGTTCCTTATATCTATCCTTGGAACGGCTTTATTACGGTGGCTAAATGGAGAAGTTACAACAGCTAATCAGGCGTCTTTGATAGAGGAGTTTAAAAGAGGAAATGGGATTTTGTTACCCATCATGCTTGGAGTTTTAGCACCTATTGTTGAAGAAATTATCTTCCGTGGAATCCTCCCACTAAAAATCTTTAAAGGCTATGAGGGATGGGGCTATATCGTAGGCGGACTCCTCTTTGCGCTTTTTCACGGGCCAACTAATATCATGTCTTTTGTGATTTATGGCGGTTCTTCAGTGATTTTGACTTTGCTGGCCTATCGAACTCGTCGCTTGGAAGTCAGTATTGCAGTTCACATGATTAATAATGGACTTCCTGCCATTATCATGTTGTTGATTGGTATTTTTGGAATGGAAGTATAGGAGCTTAAAATGAAGATAAAACTAATTCATCGTCAAATTTTAGACGAACGTGAAGAGCAACTTGTCAACAAGGCTGGCATGGAAACTTTTAGTTTCTTGCTATTTAGTAGTTTGGCCTTATATGTTGGATCGGTGGTTATGAATGCGGGAGCCATTAACTATCAACCATTCTTGATCCTGATTGCGATTGCATGTCTATATTTTTTCTGTCGAGCTCAGTATCTAGGAGCTAATTATTACAATAGTTTCAGTCTGACTATCTGGGGTGTGCTGGCTACAACAGGCTTTCTGACCCTTTTGATTGCCTGCCAGAATTTCCAACTGAATCATGCTATTTATCATAATAGTGTTTTTCACCCCATGTTTCTTTTGGTCATTTTGGTTACATTTTGCATTCATCTTCCCTTATACTGGTGCTCAATATTTTCTTAGACGCTATAAGCAAGAATCAAAAGAAGCGTTTTGAACGCTATTTGAACCAACTTGAGGAGGAGTGAAGTATTTAGCGATTTGCTTTTGTTGTTATAGTGATAGCGCTATTATCTGGATTTCTAGATCAGTTAGTTAATTATTTTTATCGGAAGAGACAGATAAAATTAGAGAAAGAATTAGAAGAGAATTAGCCTTGTTCCTGAAATACCTTATTTAGTTCCTTAACGACCAGTTGTTAGGGAACTTTTTGCCATTTGAGGAACATTTATGAAGTTTTTAGGGATAAAGGTTGCATCAAAATTCATCTGAGCTATAATAATGATACAAGAAAAGCTTTCCTTGTTTGCAATGAGGTGCAGGTAACTCAACGAACCTGACATAAAATGGAGGATACAATGATGAAAACAACAAGAAATTTCACTCTTCTCACAGATGAAGAATTATGTGTTACCCAAGGTGGGTATATTACTACGTGGGATTACTATTTTGAACGCCGAGTAGGATACATGCGAAACAAATATTATGAAATGAATATTTTAGATTATTTTGGTAATCGGGATGGTTTCCCAAGTTTAAGAAGATATTAATTAGGAAGAAAAAATAATAATTTAGAGGTTTTTATGTCTGTAAAAGTTTGGGGAAAGAGGCTAGGTCTGTTATTACTTCCCATTGCGATTAATCTTTTGTATATCAGAATTGGATTGCGTTGGTTTTTGAGTGTGGTCAATAATGATTCTCCCATCATTTATGATTCAGTAAGACTAGCTCGGATTGCAGTTGACGTAGTTTTTATTCTACTTTCAGTTTTTATTTTTTATAAACTAAAAGAACTTGAAATATTTAAGCCTAAGTGGAAAATACGCCATTTTATCTATCTTGGCTTGAGTTTCCTTCTCCTTTTTTATTTGCAACATGCAGTTAGTTTTTTGAGAGGACAAGTCAGTTACAATCAACAAAGCATTGATTATATGATTGCCAGCAGTCAAGGAGAATACTTTGCGCCGTTGTTCTTGTTATCGACCTGCATAACTGGTCCAATTATAGAAGAGTTGATTTGTCGTGGACTTGTCATGAGGACTTTTTTCAAAAACTCAAGGTACGGTCTAGATATCGTGGCATCTGGCTTGGTTTTTTGTATGGGACATATACTTGGGTTACCGTGGTCGGTTTTAGATTTTCTGGGATTTTTTATTAGCGGAATAATTTTTGCAGGACTTTTTAGGCTGACAAAGTCTATTGTTTATCCTATCCTTTTGCATGTCATTTGGAACAGTTTTCTTAGCTGGAATCTCATTTTAACCTTTATCTATTTTAATATTTTTTAACGATGAATAGTCAGGCTCTGTGAGAAGCCTGGCTTTTATTTTCCAAACAAATTTTTTGCCCAGTTTTTTCAATCAGGTTATAATAAATAGATGAATTAAAAATTCAGAAAATTTTATAGAGAAAAGAGAGTTGAAATCTTATGGCAAAAGATATTCGCGTCCTACTTTACTACAAATATGTTCCGATTGAGAATGCTGAGAAATTTGCAGCTGATCATCTGGCCTTCTGTAAATCTATCGGTCTGAAAGGCCGTATCTTGGTAGCAGATGAGGGAATCAATGGAACGGTTTCTGGTGACTATGAAACCACTCAAAAATACATGGATTATGTGCACAGCCTTCCGGGCATGGAAGATCTTTGGTTCAAGATTGACGAAGAAAACGAACAAGCTTTCAAGAAAATGTTTGTTCGCTACAAGAAAGAAATCGTGCACTTGGGCTTGGAAGACAATGATTTTGATAATGACATCAACCCACTGGAGACAACAGGAGCTTACCTATCACCTAAGGAATTTAAGGAAGCCCTCTTGGACGAAGACACTGTTGTCCTAGATACCCGTAACGACTATGAGTATGATCTGGGTCATTTCCGCGGGGCCATCCGTCCAGACATCCGCAACTTCCGCGAATTGCCGCAATGGGTCCGTGATAACAAAGAGAAGTTCATGGACAAGCGCGTGG
>ERZ773212.445-NODE-445-length-20400-cov-10.480069_pt1 | contig 20400 bp, 29 predicted proteins | sample MGYA00581005_ERZ773212 | MGnify/ENA primary metagenome ERZ773212 (study PRJEB29015, sample SAMEA2738154) | human oral metagenome | biome: human oral; feature: human-associated habitat; material: saliva | place: China | collected 2196 ... | reverse complement strand
GCCTTAAAAAACGGAGCAAGTATATTCAGTTTGCCATCATTGGCTGAAAAAGCTATAGAAAAAGAGTTTGGAAAAAATGATCCAAACTTTGATATTGAAAAACATTTCGTTGAAGAGGTTGCTATTATCAATTTAAGTAAATTTCATAGCTACTTTGAGGAGGTGGAGTGATGAATATAAAAGATTTGGAAAAAGCAGGAGAAATCAGGCAACAGATTAAAGAACTTGAAAAGTTTATCAATCGCAAAAAAACTCCCCTTGAAGAAGCTTTAATATTGAGACAAGAACCGAAATTTAGGTTATCAATTAAAAATTGTACATTTTATTCTGATACAACGTTGTTTATTACATCTGAAGTTTTATCAGATGCGATTAAGGTTGCTTTGACGCGAACAATCGAGGATTTAAAAGAGCAGTTGATAGAGTTAGGAGTTGAAGTAGAATGAAACGATTCATAGCTATCTGGATTCTGCTATCTGCTGGATTGAATATCTGGCAGATGGACAGGATTCGAGATTTGGAAGAAAAGAAGCCGATGGTTGTCTACAAGGCGGATAACGCAGGGGCTGAGATATTCGGTAAGGTCGTCGAGAAAGGACGACACGGCAGGCTATACACGCTTACGATACGTGACTACGGGGTGTTCGTGGTTACGAAGGAGCAGTGGGATAAAGTTAAGGTCGGGGATGAGGTGATGTTATGACACCAGTTGAAATTTGGGCTAGTCAGGAGCTAGACACTAGTTCTGAAAAACTAGCGGAAGTAGCAGCATTATTTGAAGTATAAGCTATGATTTTGTTCTTTGAAAACTGAATAATGAATGGGTGCGAGAACTTTTTGTTGAAAAATAAAAAAAGTAACGCAAAAACTATTGACTAATGTGACGCAAAAGTGTATAATAGTCTATGTAAGGTTGAGAAATCTAACAAATCCAACAGAAAGGACTTAGCAGATGGCTAAACACGACAAGAAAAAAAGATGGTTTCCCAAAGCGAAAGAGGTCACAATCGAACTCAACCTCAAATTCCTTAAGATAACCATCAAATTCTAATGGGAGAGGGGCGAAAGCCCCAAACCCTGTTGTTTAGTTCATTCTAGCATAAGGAAAGGTAAAAAGCAAATGAAAGATAATGTACTTTACCACAAGAAGTTCAAGCGTGCAGAAATTACGATTGAGCGGACGACCTTGAAAGAAAAAGTTCAAGGTGTTGTTGGCATTGCTGTCCTTGCCTTGGCTATTTGGTATTTTACTAGATAGTTATGGCAAAGAAAATGGGGCGACCTCTAAAAGGAGAGAGTAAGCGGAATAAATCAATGACCGTCAGAATAACTGAGGATGAGTTTGATTTGATTTCAGATGTTTCTATGAAGTTAGGAATTTCTAAATCAGATACGATTATACAGGCTGTTGAAGAGTTTGCTCAACGTTTAGAGGAATAAAAAAGCACGAAGTATTCCACCGACCAAAGCGATTACTTCGTGCAACCTCGCACCCACTCAGAATGAACAGGATACGCATATAGTATACCATGCGTACCCTTATTCATGCAACAGTTTTTATAGAAAGGGTACGCTTTTTGCGTACAGAAAATCATGGAAAATCAAGATTTTATCAACGAATTACATATGGCATTTAGGTCAGAAGCAAGGACTGAGGATTTAGAAAAGTGGGACGCACTTCTAGCTGCAATCGTCAGAAAACATTTTCCAGAGGAACAGGCGAGAGTATTCTTTGATGTTCAGGCAACTTTTATGGCAGTTTTTGCCAATGATCTAATCAATTTTATTATTAACTTTTTTACAGAAGAAGAGGAAACAAAATGAATAATTTAATTACAATCACAGTTAATGAAAAACAAGAACCAGTTGTATCTGGTTGTCAATTGCATGAGGCGTTGGGAGGACGGTGATTTAATTGACGGTAAAAAGACAAGAGAAAATTGATTTTAGTAATGAGTGTGAATGTCTTGTTGATTATTCTGAATTAGAGAAGGCAATCTTGTGGTATCAGAAAAAACCTTCTTTAAGGAGGAAGAAGATATATTTACACGGTCACTATCCTGCGGTTTCAATTCATAACGAAAAGATTCATATACATAGACTTTTAATGCAATACTGGTTGAAAACAAGAATTCCATTTGAGTATAGTGTGCATCATTTGAACGAGAATAAGTTAGATGCAAGAAAAGAAAATCTATCTTTGATATTAAATAAGGCTCACAATAGAAAGCACAATAAAGGACGCATTTTTTCAGAATCTCATAGGAGAAAAATCGGTATGGCAAATCATAATAGAAAAGGTTTGAAAATGAAAAAGCGTGTTCTTATACCATCAGAAGAGTTGAAAGTCTTTCTAAACGAAGGTAAGTCAATAAATTGGATTGCATCATATTATGGGTGTGATTGGTCTACTGTTAGAGCGAGAATCTATGAAAACCCTGAACTTTTGGAGGAGGCAGAAGATTGACAATTAATATTAAGCAACGACTAAAGGCCTTACAGTACATTGATATCAAAGCGAAGTCAAAGCATCAGGAAATCATCAGTCTGAAATCGAGCATCTTACGAGGACAGCAGTTTAACAATATGCCAAAGTCAGAAAACTCGTCTAATCGATCCGAGGAATTGAATGTACTGATTATTGACAAATCAGAACAACTGTATCAGGAAATCCAAGAACTCTATCGGGAACGGGATGAGCTGGTGCAAGTGATTGAGTTATTGGACGACCCTGTAGAAAATATCATCATGCGGTTGTTGTACATTGATGGATTGTCGTGGAATCAAATTCAGGCTCAGCTACGTTGCGGGCGCGGAACGATTCATCGAGCTAGAGAGAGCGCTTTGAAAAAAATTTCTAAAAAATGGAACTAATGGAACTCTTTGGAATTTTTAAAGTGATATTATGGTATTGTCAAGAAAATGAAAGCAAAACGTTTTTATGATGACTCCTAGAAAAAAGGCGCATACACGCGTCTTTTTTGTTATGAAAAATAAGGTGGTGATGGAAAATCGTAAAGAAGAACAAGAATAAAAGAAGCAGAGAACAAGTTGATGAGTTTGGTTTAAATAGCCGTGAACGTAATTTTGCAGATGAGTACATCGCTAATGGCAATAATGCAACACAAGCCTATTTAAAAATATATCCAACATCTGGCGAAGCTAATGCTGCTAACAAAGGTAGTGCATGGGTTAGAAAAGGTGAGATTTTAAACTACATCAGAATCAAAACTAAAGAACGACTAGATGCATCAGGGTTGAAAGCAAATGACATTATAGATCGTCTTATCGATATTGCTTTTGGTCGTCCAATCGTTGGATATAGTAAACAGACAGATAAAATAACGGGAGAAGTTATAAAGTACATTGAATACGAAGGTACGGCGCCTATCGACGAGCAGATAAAGGCTCTTGAATTGTTAGGTAAGTATCTCAAGTTATTCACCGACAGAGTTGAAGCTGATATTTCTGGAACGGTGGTGTTTGCGAATGAGTCAGACATACCAGATTAAACAGAACGATATTGTTGTAGACTTACCTAAGACTGTAGGAGCTGGGTACGGTCAGTTTTGGCGCTCAAGGAATCTTTATCGTGTAGTTAAAGGGTCTCGTGGTTCGAAGAAGTCCAAGACAACCGCTTTGAATTATGTTGTCCGTCTTTTGAAATATCCCTGGGCTAACTTGCTTGTTATTCGTAGGTATTCAAATACAAATAAACAATCAACTTATACGGATTTTAAATGGGCGTGTAATGTGTTAGGTGTGACTCATTTATTTAAATTTAATGAGTCTTTGCCTGAAATAACTGTAAAAGCGACTGGTCAAAAAATCCTATTCCGTGGTCTGGATGATGAACTTAAAATCACATCTATCACGGTCGATGTTGGTAGTCTTTGTTGGGCATGGTTCGAGGAAGCGTACCAAATCGAGACTGAAGATAAGTTTAGTACAGTAGTTGAGTCAATCCGTGGTAGCTTAGATGTACCTGATTTCTTTAAGCAAATAACGGTCACATTTAACCCATGGAATGAGAGACATTGGCTCAAGCGTGTGTTCTTTGATGAAGAGACGAGACGGGCTGACACATTCGCTACTACGACTACTTATAAATGCAACGAGTGGCTGGATGAAGTCGATATCAAGCGTTATGAGGATTTGTATCATACGAACCCCAGACGTGCTAGAATTGTGTGTGATGGCGAGTGGGGAGTTGCTGAAGGTTTAATCTACGAGAACGTGACTGTCAAGGATTTCGATAAGGATGAATTACTACGAGATTCAGCTAATAAATTATGTATTGGTCTTGACTTTGGTTTCACTCATGATCCAACTGCTTTGTGTTGTTCGTTGATAAATGATACGACGAAAGAGATTTATGTCTTTGATGAGGCGTATAAAGTCGGATTGGTAACCAAAGAAGTCGCTAAGATGATAAAAGATAAAGGTTACCAACGTTCTCATATTATAGCTGACTGTTCAGAATCCAGATTGATTGAGGAACTGAGATCAGAGCATGACATACCACGGATATTTAAGAGCCGCAAAGGTAAAGATAGTATTATGGCAGGTGTGTCCAAATTGCAAGGATACGCTATTTATGTGCATCCAGACTGTAAAAACATCATGGATGAATTTTACAGTTATTGCTACCAGCGAGATAAAGAAGGCAATTGGTTGAATAAACCAGAGGATAAAAACAACCACTTGATGGACGCTTTAAGATATAGCCTTCAATGTATCGATGGCAGTCAACCTAAAATCAAACTATTCAAAGGAGGTTTTTAAAATTGGCAAAAGTTTTTGTTAATAAACGAAAAGTCATTACGACATCAAGTGATGAAGTGACTGAAGAACTTGTTACTGAAGCAATCAAGCTTCACATGAGCAAGCTAGTCAAGAACTATGTTGAGAGTGAAGATATGTATCTCTCACAACATGAAGTCTTGAAGATGACTAAAAAAGATAGCTGGAAACCAGATAATCGTCTGGTTTTTAATTACGCAAAATATATTGTCGATACGTTCACAGGTTATCAACTTGGTGTTCCAGTTAAAATTAAGCACGAAAACGAAAACGTGAGCGAGTTCGTTGCTGATTTCCGTAAGATTAACGACATGGAAGATTCAGAGTTTGAACTTGCTAAGATGTCTAGTGTATTTGGTCATGCGTTCATTTATGTTTATCAAGACGAATACAAGCAGACCAGAGCGACTTACAACAGTCCAATCAATATGTTCATCGTGCATGATAATAGCATTGAAGAACGCCCGTTATTCGCAGTTAGGTACGTGTTTAATGAGAATAGCCAGACAGGTATTGGTCAGGTTATCACGAATGATGAGGTGATTGACGCTACTTTTTCAACTGGTGGCTCAGTAAGATTTGGTGAGCGTACTCAGCACATCTATAGTTCCATTCCAGTTGTTGAATTGATTGAGAATGAAGAGCGACAAAGTATTTTTGAAAGCGTAAAGACCTTGATTAACGCTTTAAATAAGGCAGCAAGCGAGAAAGCGAATGATGTGGATTATTTCGCAGACGCTTATTTGAAAGTGTTGGGTGTTGAACTACAAGATGAAGATGCTAGTCAAATCAGAGAGAACAGGATTTTCAACCTTTGGAAAAACGGCGACGGGCCTTTGCCTGAAGTCAATTTCCTTGAGAAGCCAAGTTCAGACACGACTCAAGAAAATCTGATCAGCTTGCTGAAAGAGTCTATCTTTGCCATTTCTATGGTTGCCAACATGTCAGAAGCTGAGTTTGGAAATTCATCTGGTACTGCTCTTGCTTTTAAACTGCAAGCAATGGATAATCTTGCTCGCATGAAAGATAGAAAGCTACAATCTGCATTTAATCGCTTGTATCAGATTGTGTTCAGCGTACCTTTGACAACTGTCTACGAGGACGCATGGTCTGGTTTAACTTATACGTTTACCAGGAATGTACCAAGAAACATCCTCGAAGAAGCGCAGATTGTCGGACAGTTATCTGGACAAGTGTCAGAAGAGACTAAGCTATCTGTTTTATCTATTATCGATGATCCACAGAAAGAAATCGAAAGAATGGAAAAAGAAGAGGAAGCTATGGGCGACCTTGAAACTCGTTTGGAAAAACAAAAAATCTACTCAGATGCTGAAATAGATGAAAGTCAGAAAGTTATAGCAGATGTTGGCCAATAAGTATTGGGAAGATAGGTATCGTGCTGAAGAAAAGGCTAGAGAACTAGCAGATAAGAGAGTAGCTTATCAGTTGCATGGTGTCTATCAACAACACGCTAACAATATTCAGAAAGAAATTGATAGCTTTTGGCAAAGGTATGCTGATAAAGAAGGTATCACGAAGCTAGAAGCTAAACAGAGAGCTGATAGACTTGACATGATCAATGTTGAGTTTAAAGCTAAGCAACTGGTCGAACGTGCTAATCGCCTGAGACAGCGTGGTCAGAAGGTTACTAGCAAGGATTTCACAAAAGCAGAAAACGACTTGATGAGATTGTATAATCTCAAGATGAAAACAAGTCGTCTTGAAGTGTTGCAAGCGAACATCAAACTTCATCAGTATGATTTGGCATTGAATGAGCTTGAAATCATAGATAAGCATTTGACTGAATCAATTAGACGTGAGAATCTGTTTTCAGCTGGTGTTTTGAATATGACGCTCGGTAGTTTTGAAGCTTCAAAAGTATCAGCAGATACGATTATATACGCGAATTTCTACGGATCTAATTGGTCTACTAATATCTGGACGAGACAGAACGAATTACGAGATATTGTCAAGAAAGGCGTTGCTGATACCGTGTTAAGAGGTAAAGGCACAAACGTTCTGATTAACAATCTTAGGAAAGAGTTTGATGTCTCTTATGGCTATGCTAGACGGTTAGCAGTGACCGAATCAGCAAGGGTATACTCAGAGGCACAGAAAGCTAACTACGAGGTTAATGGTGTTGAATGGTTTGAAGTCATGACTGAATTAAAAGCGTGTAAAATCTGTCAACCATTTAATGGCAAGCCTGCAAAAGTATCTGAGTTAGTTCCAGCATTGAACGCACCACCATTTCACCCTAACTGTCGATGTACGACAGTACCGCATTTTAGGAAAGATGCAAATCGCTATGGAAGACGTGATGATACGGATTATAAAATCCTGAACAACAAGTATGTTGCGAAAGATGAGGAAAAGGTGTATAATCAGGGTGTGGATAGAAATAAAGATCCTGATAAGCGCCGACCGGTTAATATCACTAAACAAAAAGAACTACTGAGAAGTTTTAAAGATTCAGGTGGTTTTGTATGGCAAGATGACCAAGCAGTTTCCTACTTGAAAAATCGAGGAGTGGATGCCTGTTGCTTGGATTATGACATGATTGTTTTACAAAAAAAGCCTCTGATATCAGAAATATTAGAGGAACTATTTCATGCTAAACAATTTAAAGATGGCTTGATTACAGATAGTCGAGAGAGTCAATTGTTAGCAGAAATAGAAGCTCAAAAGTACTTAATATCTGTAGCGAAAGAGTATAATATCCCAAAATCTGAACAAAGACAAACGGAGATTGCTCTAGAAAATTACAAGAAGGAATTGAAGGAGTTGGAGAAACATGAAAAATAAGATTATTGATGTTTATAAAATTGCAAACCGTCTTGTTTCTGTCACTGTTGAGAACCCTGATTTCTCAAACTTGAGGATTAATCAATTTGTGGATATTGGAGGAAAAAAATACAAAGTTCATAGTATTCCATTTTTCAGATCAACACCTCCTAAGTCCGTCTTAAAACAGGACACTTTTACCATTGATTATACTGAGGATGAGCTACTCGGTAAAAAAGCAATATTTAGCTAATTATAAAAGCACCTAGAGCAATCTAAGTGCTTTTTTTATGCTCAGAAAGGATTAAAAAAATGAAATACAGAAAGAAACCAGTTGTAATTGAGGCGGTTCAGTTCGTAGATACAGAAGAATCAATTTTGGAGTTATCAAAATTAGGATTAGATCCAGTTCGTGTAGATTATGCTGATTTGGATAATCCAGTTTTAAAGATAGAAACACTTGAAGGATTGATGATTGCAACAGAAGGTGACTACATTATCAAAGGCGTGCAAGGTGAATTTTATCCGTGCAAGCCTGACATCTTTAAAGAAACATACGAAAAAGTAGAGGAGTAAAGACATGTTTATTTGGGATTGGGTATCAATCGTTTTCGGGTGGTTGGTATTTTTGTTTTTAATGCTGTTTATCATAGCATTTGTAAAAAAAGTGATTAAAGAAATCAAAAAATAATCTAACCGTATGGAATCCCGTACGGTTTTTATATTGTCCGAACTTTGACGACATTAAAAGCCAAGGACATCAGTCCACTCGGACTTAAAAGGAGGGCCTCAAATGGCAGAAGATATTAAAGAACCTGTAGTTGAACCTGAACTTGAACAAGCTAGCACTCAAGAAGAAGTGGAATCTACAGAGAAGACATTCACACAAAGCGAAGTTGATGATCTAATCAAGAAACGCTTGGCTAAACAAGAAAAGTCATTCGATAAACGAATGCAAGAAAAGCTTGATGAAGCCGAAAAGCTACGTCAGATGAACGAAGCCCAGAAAGCAGAGTATGAGCAGGAAAAACAAAGAGCATACATTGCTGAATTGGAAGCTAAAATCAATCGTAGCGGACTTGAACGAGAAGCCACTAAAATGCTTTCTGAGGGCGGTATTGCAGTTGATGATAAAATCCTAGGTCTTGTTGTTAAAGATACCGCAGAGAGCACGCAGGAGGCTGTAGAAAGCTTTGTAGCTTTGGTGAATGACTTAGCCGATAAGAAAGTCGGTGAGAAGCTAAAAGGTAAGACACCGAAGAAGATGGAAGACACTTCAGCTGGTGAAATTACCAAGGAACAATTTAACAGAATGGGTTATCAGAGTAGAAATGAACTGCTTCAAAATAACCCAGAACTTTATCATAAATTGAAAGGATAATAGATAATGACACAAACTAAACTTGCACAGATGATTAATCCTGAAGTGATGGCTGACATGGTATCGGCTAAGCTTGACAAAATGATTAAATTCACACCACTTGCTTATGTTGAACGCATGCTTGTTGGGCAACCAGGTACTACTATCACAGTTCCTAAATGGGAATACTCTGGTGATGCTAAAGACATAGCTGAAGGCGAAGCAATCACTCCAGACCAATTGACTACTAAGAAATCAACCATGGAAATCAAGAAAGCTGGTAAAGGTATCGAACTTACTGACGAAGCGGTTCTTTCTGGTTACGGTGACCCAATTGGCCAAGCTACACATCAAATTGCATTGGCGATTGCTAACAAAGTAGATAATGATTTGGTTGAAGAAGCTAAAAAAGCTACTCAATTCGTAGCTGAAGCACCTACAACTGGTGATGCACTTGATAAAGCCTTGGCAGTGTTCGCAGATGAAGAAGATGCTCGCTATGTTGCTCTTTTGAATCCTGAAGATGCAATTGCTTTGCGTAAAGATACTGCTAAAGAGTGGGTTCGTGGTTCAGAAATCGGTGCTAATATCGTTGTTTCTGGAACTTTTGGCGAAGCACATGGCGTTCAAATCGTACGTTCTAAGAAAGTTGAAAAAGGGAAAGGTTTCCTTGTTAAAGTTTCAGCTGTTGGCACAGATACAGATGATGTTGCTAAATACGGGGCGTTTGTTATCAATCTTAAACGTGATGTAGCTATTGAAACAGACCGTGATATTCTCAAGAAAACAACTGTTATCACCGGGGACGAACATTATGGTGTTTACTTGTACGACCCTTCTAAAGTCGTTAAATTCGGAGGTGCTTAATGGGAATGATGTTACGACGACATCATCCTAAAAAGCCTGCTGAAACTGAAGCTGTCAATTACAGCGACTTAACGGTTAAAGACTTAAAAGATATCGCCAAAGAGCGCAATATCGAAGGTTATTCAACATTAAACAAAGAGGACCTTATCGCAGTTTTGGAGGGATAACATGGCAAATATCACTCAAGCAAAGATATTGCTAGGGATTGAGGATAATCTTCAAGATAAGTTGCTCACAACTATAGCAATGTTAACAACTGCTAATTTTTTAGCCTATGCAGGCGTGGATGATGTCCCAGAAGGCCTTGAGTATATCATTACTGAGGTCATTATTAAGCGATTTAATAGGATAGGTGCTGAAGGGATGAGTAATCATTCCCTGGAAGGCACGTCTATGACATTTAACTCTGATGATTTCAAAGAATACGATAGTGTGATTAAGCGAGTTTGCTCAAAAACTTTTAATGCGGGGTTTAAGATGCTATGAGATATAACGAAAGAGTAGAGATTATCGCTAAGAAACAAGAAGAGTATGACCCACAGACAGGCGAATATACTTCTGGCGAAGATGAAGGTTTGATTGTTCCAGTTCATGTTATGGACTTGGGTATTGATAAACAAGTCGCAGTCTTTGGTGAATATAAACGTGGTTCGAAAGTGGTTTATTTCCAAAATGCTCCTAAAATCGCATTCACTTATCTCAATTATCAAAAAGAACGCTATAAATGCAGGGTAGATAAGCAGTCTGGGAGAGTGTTCTACTTAGAGAAGGACAACTCTATTGGGTAATATACGCTTTGAATTAAAAGGCCTTGATAAACTTCAAGCTAAGCTACAGAGAGTGGCTAAGATGGAAGAAGTGGAGCATATTGTCGAAGAAAACGGCAAAGCTATGCTAGAGAAAGCAATTAAGAACACTGAGAAATTCAGAGGTCATTATAGAGGCAAGAAGCTTATAAAACCAACTGGAGCCACCAAGCGTTCGCTTTCTGAAAACAGTAGCAAGATAGATAGGTTTAAGTATAGAGTAGCGCCTGGGACTGATTATGCTGCTTATGTTGAGTTAGGAACTCGCAAAATGAGCGCACAAAAGTATATCAAGCCAGCTTTTGATGATCAGAAAAAACTCTTTAAGAGAGATTTGGAAAGGTTGGTTAAATGAAATCAAGAGAACAAGCAGTTTTTGACAGCGTATTTAAACGTTGTCTTTTTTTAGGTTACAAAACGTACGATTATAAACCAGACGATAACGTGCCTTATCCATTCGTTGAGTTGGAAGATACTACTTCCATACTCGTTCCAAATAAAACGGATGTAAAAGGCACTGTTGAGTTGGTTTTGTCAGTGTGGAGTACCCGTAAAAAACGCAAACAAGTATCAGATATGTGTTCGAGTATCTTAGCTGAAGTGATGAAGATTAGTGAGGCAGATGGCTATCATCTAGCTTTGAATATCTCGCAGTCTACAATATCGCTTTTTGACGATAACACGACAGTCGAACCACTGAAACGTGGTCGTGTTCGTTTAGTATTTACAATTTTATAAAAGAAAGAGGATAAAAAATGCCAATTGCAAAAAAAGGGATTGACAGTATTCTATTGTTCCGTTTGCTAAATGAAGCAAGCAAAGCAGATGGTGCTAAATTAGCATTCCAGACTGAACATTCATCTGAAAAGAGCCGTGATGCTAACTCAGTTAAGACAAAAGACGGTGTTCTTCAATCGGTCGGTGGTATTGAGGTTTCAATCACTGCTACAACGATCATGGCAGAAGATGATGAACTTGTTGCTAAACTTGAAAAAGCAATGGATAAGGGTGAACTTATCGAAGTTTGGGAAATCGAGAAGAATGCTAAGAAACAAGGTGACAAATACGAGTCAGTGTACTATCAAGGTTACTTGACATCATTCAAGAAAACTAAGAACGCTGAAGATCTGATTGAGTTAGAACTTGAAATTGCAGTAAATGGTACAGGTGTCAAGGGATATGCTACTCTTAACGCTAGCCAAGCAGAGGTGGTACAGTATGAGTTTGCTGACACTACTAAAACAACAGCTAGCTCACCAAGTCCTGTAACTTCAGTATCTAGTGTTCCTGGTATCGGTGGGTAGAAATTAAGAGAGGTTCACACCTCTCTTTTTTATTGTATTTTTTAGAAAAAAAGGAGAAACAACAATGCAATTAGTAATCAAAGATAAAACTTACAACGTGAAATTTGGCGTTAAATTCGTTCGTTCACTAGATAAGGCTTATCCAATCGAACAACAAGGTTTGAAATTCGGCATGGCTCTATCTGCTAAAATTCCAGAACTGTATGCTAAAAATATCGCTTCATTAGCTGATATCATCTACCACGGAACAGTTACAGAAAGCCCACGACCTTCCTTGGTTGATGTTGAAACATTTGTTGAAGAGCATGAAGATTTAGAGCAATTGTTTGATGATGTACTTAAAGAATTGAGTGAGTCAAATGCGGGTAAGTCTTTGATGTCGGAGATGAACCAAGGTCTCAAGGAATAGTTGAGAAATCATCTCTTGAAACGTTTGAGGAAATCATTATAAATTGTGTCCGATTTCTGAATATCACAGACATGAACGAGATTGGTCGTATGACAATGTATGAGTATGATTTGTTAATGACTGGGGTGTTATTGAGAAAGCAAGATGAAGACGAACTCTTACATCGGTCTGCTTGGCTGTCTAGACAAGTAGAAGCTACTAAATCGGACGGTAAAACTCCTTTGTATAGAAAATATAGTGATTTTTACAAGAAAAAAGATACTACGAAACATAAGTATCAACTTTCAGATAAAGAAAAACAACTCTTACTGAGAGCAAATATGTAACGAAAGGAGGTATATAATGGCAGAAACTTATTCAGTCGAAGCGGTACTAACTGCGGTTGACAAAGGAATGAGTTCTACTTTGAACGGTTTACAGAAGGCAATCAACGGACTTCAAAAAACATCATCCGCATTTGATACGATTTCACAAAAGAGTGGTTCAATGTTTAAATCGATGTTGGGTGCTAACTTGGTTAGTTCAGCAATTGGTTCAGCAGTTGGCAGCATTAAAGGCTCTTTAGGTGAAATGGTCGGAGAGTTGAATAGTTCCAAGAAAGCATGGGACACGTTTGACGGAAACCTTAGTAAGCTAGGTTGGGGCAAAGACCAAATCAACCAAGCTAAAGAGGCCATGCAGGACTACGCTACCAAGACTATCTACTCAGCTTCAGATATGGCAAGTACATTCTCACAGATGGCTGCAATCGGTCGTGAGGATAGTGGCCAGTTAGTTGAGGCTATGGGTGGTCTTGCCGCATCCGCGGAAAATCCTAAGCAAGCGATGAAATCCTTGTCACAACAAATGGTACAAGCTCTAGCTAAGCCGAAAATCACTTGGCAAGACTTCCGTATCATGATGGAACAGGCACCAGCAGGTATGAGTGCAGTAGCCAAAGAAATGGGATTGTCACTCAATGAACTGATTACCAAAATCCAAGACGGACAGATTAAAACCGAAGATTTCGCTGAAGCGTTTAAACGTGCAGGGATGTCTATGCAGGGCATGGCTACAAGTTACAAGACGATTGACCAAGCGTTAGACGGTTTGAAAGAAACGTTAGCGAATAAACTCAAGCCAGCTTTTGACGCGTTGTCTAAAGCAGGTATCAAGGCTCTTGAAGCAATTATGAATCAGCTTGATAAGATTGATTTTAAGAAGTTAGCGACGGGTCTTGAAGAGGTTCTAAACAAGATTGATTTTAATGCAATTGTTGAGAAAATAGCGTCATTCGTGAGTACATCTGTTGCTAAAATCAAGGAATTTTGGCAAGGTTTCTCAAATACAAGCGCAATTGCTGACTTCAAGAAGGCATTGAGCGAAGTTTGGGAAGCTATTAAGAAAGTAGCATCAGCTCTTTCCGGTGGCGACATGGCTTCTTTTGGTGAAAAGATTGGTAAAGGATTGAGTATAGCATCTCAAGCTATCCAGTCGTTTGCTAAAGTAGTTCAAAGTCTAAGCCCTGATCAGATAAGAGCGATAGCGTCTGCGTTTCTTGCATTTAAGACTGCGCAAAGAACAACGAAATTAGCGACGGATGCCTTAATCGGGCTTAGAGGTGCAGTAAGTGCGACTAAATACGTTTTTGGTGGAATGGTTAACGCTGGGAATGTCGGAAAAGCCTTATTTGGCATCGCCAGAGGTTCTAAGGCTGCTAGTTCAGCCTTGTATTTCATGTCTGAAACATCTACGCTTGCTAAGGTTGCAGTAGGCGGTCTGAATATCTTCAGTAAAATAGGCGGATGGATTGGCCCAGCAGTTACTGCGATCGTTGGTTTCCTTGGTCCTGTCGGTTTGGTGATTGCTGCAATTGTTGCAATCGGTGCAGCGATCGTTGTTCTTTGGAATAAAAGCGAGGGCTTCAGAAACTTCTTTATCGGCTTATGGGATGGCATTGTTAACGTCGCTTCAAATGCTTGGCAAGGTATTCAAAACGCTTGGAATGGTGTTGTTGAATGGTTCTCTAGCCTTTGGAATAGCGTCAAAGAAACGGCTTCAAATGCTTGGAATAGTTTCGTAGAAAAGGCTCGACCGGTTATCGATGCTATTAAATCCGCATGGAATACTATTTCCGAGTTCTTCTCTAATCTTTGGTCAGGAATTAAATCTTTTGCTTCAGATGTTTGGAATAGCTTCTTAGAAGGCGCTCGTCCTATTGTCGAAGGCTTGATGAACGTCTGGAATGCTTTAAAAAATTTCTTTTCAGCATTGTGGGACGGGATTGTTTCAGTGGCTACAACTGTTTGGAATGGTATTGTTGAAGTAGTGATGCCAATCATTGAAACAATCAAGACCGCTTGGAATAGCCTAGTAGAGTTCTTTACCAATCTATGGACTAGTATTATTGAAGGTTTTACGACCGCATGGAATGGATTTGTTGATTTTTTGACCCCTGTTGTCGAAACAATAAAAGGATTATGGACTGGTTTCTCTGAATTTATGTCTACTATCTGGAACAGTATCGCAGAGGTTGCAACGACAGCATGGAATACACTTCAGCCGGTCATTGAGACGGTTTGGACCGCTATTCAGCAGTTTATAACAAGCGCTATCGAAGTTATCCAAAACGTGATTACGACAGGGATGCAGATTGTTCAAGAGGTATGGAATGCGGTTTGGACTGTGTTTACTACAATCGTTCAGACTGTTTGGACAGTCATTTCAACAATCATTTCAACGGTACTGAATGTAATAGCAGGTATTATCAACACAGTTACATCTATTATCAAAGGCGACTGGAGCGGTGCTTGGGAGAATATTAAAGGTATAGCGCAGACTGTTTGGGAAGGTATTAAGTCTGTTATCTCAACAGTAATCAATGCTATTAGTACTATTATTGGTACGGTTCTGGGAACAATTAAAAATACTGTAACAACGATCTGGAATGGTATTAAAGATTTTATTTCAAATACTATCAACAATATCAAAGGCACTGTTATCAATGTAGCTAATTCATTAAAAGATGGTTTTATGAATGTGTTGGATTCATTGAAAAATGGAGTTAGCAATGCAATTGATGCAGTTAAAGGATTCTTTGATAGATTGTGGAACGTTGACTTGAGTGGTGCTGGCCAAGCTATCATGGAAGGCTTCCTTGGTGGTTTGAAATCAATGTGGGGTGCGGTTACTGATTTCGTTGGTGGTATCGCTAGCTGGATTGCCGAACACAAAGGACCTATCTCGTATGACCGTAGATTGCTGATTCCAGCTGGTCAAGCTATCATGAGTGGTTTCAATACTACTTTGATGGGTGGTTTTGAAGATGTCAAAGGCAATGTATCTGGAATGGCAGATGGAATCCGTTCGATGTTCGACGATGCAGGTTCTAGAGTTTCAGCAATGTCAAATGCTTTGCAGGGCAATTTCTCTAATAACGTATCTGGTACATTATCAGCTACTTATGAAGTCAACCAGACGAAAGAACCAGCTATTATTAACCTCGCTCTTGGTTCAAATGATTTCAGAGCCTTTGTTTCTGACATTTCGAATATCCAAAGTAAAGAAGAAAGGATAAGATTAAAGGCTCAAAGCCTTTAATGGTGTTTTAAATGTATACTTTTAACGACACAATCAGAGGCACGCCAACATTTAACTCTGGCCTAGAAGTTCGTTTTGGTGATGTGAGCCTCAATCGAGAAATGAATAACGAGGACGGAACGTTCTTTGTGGCCAATACCACAGGACGGGATGTCCTTGATTTTCATCATGAAACTGCAACTATCAAAGGTCGAGACGGTCAATATCTCTATGGTGCTACTTATAAAGAACGTGAGATAGAAATACAGGTTAAACTAACAGGATTTACTGATTTAGGTATGCGGAAGCAGTACGAGCGCCTAAATCGCTTGTTGTTTTCCCGTCAAGCTAAGAAATTAGTGTTTGGTGATGATTCAGGGAGACATTATAAAGCTATATTTTCAAAGGTTAAAAAACCAGAACTGGAAGATGCTAATGATACAGTTATCAAGTTGCATTTTATCTGTCACGACCCGTTCAAGTATACCGAGCCTAAAACTGCGACAACAAACAAGATAACCTACAATGGAGACTTTCCAACAGAGCCTATTTTGAGACTAACAACGCAAGCAGGCTCTGAAATTCGTATCTTACATCTTGAAACACAGAAGTATATCAGATTGAAGGCTACTTACATTCAAGGTTCAAATCTACTTGTTAATTGCGAGACTAGAGAAATCACGTTAAATGATAGAAACGAGTTGATGAACTTCGACATGGTTAATAGTCGATATTTCAAACTTCAAAAAGGTGTCAATACATTTCAAGTTGTAGGTGCTCTATTGAATAGTATTGAGTATAAAGAGGTGTTCGCATGATTTATTTATTTAATCAAACAGAAAAATTGATTGATGTCATCGATGAAGCGAGCCTTGCAGATTTCACTCATACGATTGAATTAAATCAGTTTGATAGAGCGAGCTTTGAAATTCCTGTTGATTACAAGCCTGAAATTATAAAAGAAGCCCAGTTTTTCGGATTTCAATCACGAGACAGGGCTTTTTGTTTGTTCAGGATTTCAGAAAAATCTTACGACATCGGTTTGACTATCCAAGGGATAGACAGAGCAGAAAGCGACTTGCATTCATTTATCATTGAGGATAAGCGACCAGGTGGAACTGCAAGTGATGTTTTAAGAGAGATTTTGAAGGGCACTGGCTACCAACTAGGCGATATTGACGGCTTGACAATCAATGGCAATATGTCTTTCTACTACATTTCTGTCAGACAGGCGCTTGTTAAATTGATTGAATCATACGCTTGCGAATTTAGAGTCAGATATACCTTTGTCGAAAACAAGATAATCGGACGATACATTGACCTAAATCAGCGTTTTGGACGCAAAACAGGGCATCAATTTGAATATGGTTCTAACATCCTCAACATAATCTATGAAGAATCATCTGACGAGGTTGTGACGGCTCTTATCGGCCGTGGCAAGGGTGAACAAAGCACGGATGAATCCGGAGAGGCTACGGGTGGTTATGGTCGTAGAATACAGTTTAAAGATGTATCGTGGTCTGTTGCTAAAGGTGACCCTGTCGATAAGCCTGCAGGGCAGAATTATGTAGCGAATGAGACTGCTAGAAACATCTACGGCTTGCATCAAAACGGTGTTATCAAGCATCGCTTTGGTGTTTATACGAATGAAGATATTGAAGATCCTGTCGAGTTGCTAAAAGCTACTTACAAGGAATTGCAACGTTTATCTGTTCCTATCGTCACATTCAAAGCCAATCTTTTGGATTTGGCCAATGCGATTGAGCAAGATATCTGGATGGGTGATAGTGTCGGGATTGTAAGAGACCAAATCGGAATAGCTTTTGAAGCTAGAATCCATAAGCTAATCATCGACAAGCTAGATGATAACCGCTCAGCCGTTGAATTGGGCGATTACCAGACATTACAAGCTAAAGACCGTTCTACTCGTCAACAAGCTATCAAAGATGCAGTAAGTGGCTTTAGTGAATCACTAATTAAAAAAGCTATTGCAAACGAGGTAGACCGTCGAAATAAGGAATTTGATGAAAAAATTCGTGTTAATAAGTTAGAGTTTGATAATGAACTACAACGTGCGAAGGAAAGAGCTGAAGAAGTCAAACGTCAAATCTCAAGCGAAATCGACAAGAAGTTTCAGTCGTTCGATAATACTTCAATTCAAGAAGCCAAGCGCAGGGCTGAAGAAGCCTTGAGAAATGCTGGCGCAAGCAGCATACTCGCTCAAGAAGCGAAACGAATTAGTGAGCGAGCAAGAGCAGACATTACTAATCTGCAGAACTCTTCTCAAAATGTGCTTAATCAGATTGAGTCGTTCAAGACTCAGTACGGCACTAAGCTAAATGAAGTTAAGAGCACTGCAGATAGTCTGTTTACTAAAATGGGAGCTGTTGAAACTTACATCAGCAAGGATGGTCAGCGACAAGAGAGTTTGCAACGTTATGCTCGAGACGAGAGCGCTCGTCAAGTTAGCGCAATTCGTGAGCAGATATCAAGAGACTATGTTGGAAAATCAACTTATCAAGAGGATGTGAGAGGTCTTGAACGTCGATTTAGTGCGATAAGCACGCAGACGAACAATGACATCGCTACAAAAATCTCTCAGTACAAGCAGACGGTCGATGGCCGATTTGCAAACCTCACCTATCAGATAGCTGGAAAGGTTAACCAGACGGATTTCCAGCGAGTTCGAGAGACAAGCCAGCTATATGAGCGCATTATCGGTAGCAACGAGAATGACATTTCAAATAAGGTCGCTCGCATGGCTATGACTAATAAACTATTTCAGGTTGAGGTGGCTAAGAATGAAGGCCTAAAAACAGTTCAAAGACAAATCGCTGGTTCGTGGGCCGTTCAGAACATCAATAGCGCAGGTGATTTGATTTCAGGAATTAATCTTGGCGCCAATGGACATAACCGCTTCGTTGGTAAGTTGACTCATATAACTGGTGAGACTCTGATTGATAAAGCAGTTATCAAGTCGGCTATGGTTGATAAGCTGAAAACAGCTAACTTTGAAGCAGGTTCGGTGACTACTACGATATTAGACACTGAAGCAGTGACTGCTGATAAAGTGAGAATGGACCAAGCCTTTGCTAAAAAGCTAGTCGCAAGCAACATCTTCACAGATACCCTCGCGGCTAAAGAAGCCTTTATTAACAAGCTACGTTCAGTCGTAGTTACTGCGAATCTGCTTGAAGGATTTCAAGGTCTTATAGGAGGTTTCAGATTTGGTCAATACAAAAACAGAAATGGTTATTTCATAACAGGAACTGACTCTGTTAGTGTTGGGATGGGTAACGGATCGAACGCTGGTGCGAACAGAAACGCATTCTGGGCGAATTGGGGTAATAACCTTGATATCCCTGGCCCCAAAGCTTGGTATGTCAATACAGACGGGAAGATGTATTGTAGAAATGATGTAGATTTCTATTCGAAAGTGGATTTCGCAAGTACATCAAAGGTTAATTTCTACTCTAGAATCAATGCTCCGAGAGGAATATGGATTGGCTATGATGATGTGGAAGGTGAAGGGGATAATCCTGATGGTGGATACAATAGAGTTGTCTGGTGGAGTCAAATCGTCACTGGGAAATGGAGACAACACGCTGGAATCACAATCGGTTCGGATAGAAAATTGAAAGAGAATATTGAACCGACATCAGTCAAGGCATTGGATAAAATAAATGCTTTAAATTTAGTCGCATTTGACTACATTAAGGATAAGACTCATGAAGAAATCGGTCTGATTGCGCAAGAAGTGTTAGATATTATTCCTGGTGCAGTCGAGAAATATGAGGGAGAGGATAATCATTTAACAATCAATTATTCAAAATTCGTACCTTATTTAATAAAGGCCATTCAAGAGCTGAATCAAAAATTGGAGGAAGTAGCATGAACGAAACACTGGATCAATTAGTGATGAACTCACTAGCAACTAAATTGGCTAAAAGTGAGTTGGAATCGGCTCAAAATGAGGCATTTTACCAACTTGCAACAAGCGAATTAAAAGCAATGAACGAGGTGCTGAAATACGAACCGGCTCTCAGAGAACTTTTCGAAGAAACAAAAGCTAAAATGCAAAAAGGAGAATAGAACATGACACAAACATACGAACTAGCAAATAACCCTTACTACCGTCAACCTGAGAACGTAACGATTGTTACCATCAAGAAAGAACATGGCCAACGATACAGTTATGAGCAAGCAGGTTTGTCTGGCGATCGAACACATGAAAGTCAGGAAGTGCTTATCCAGGCAGTTCTTGATGTGGTGAAGGCAGAACTTGACCCAGCTAGTGCAATCGTTCAGACGCAAGCAAAATTGGAAGAAGCGACTCATGAACTTGCTGAAACTAAAGCGAAACAGACGGCAACAGACCAAGCAGTTAAGCATAATCAAGAAGAAACTGACCGCTATGGTAAAATCATCCATGCGGTCGTTTTAAATGCTGTAGCAGGCAAGACAATCGCTTATGGAACTATCTACAAGGAATTGGTAGAGTTGATTCCA
>ERZ773212.444-NODE-444-length-20402-cov-2.606232_pt1 | contig 20402 bp, 19 predicted proteins | sample MGYA00581005_ERZ773212 | MGnify/ENA primary metagenome ERZ773212 (study PRJEB29015, sample SAMEA2738154) | human oral metagenome | biome: human oral; feature: human-associated habitat; material: saliva | place: China | collected 2196 ... | reverse complement strand
AATATATAGGTCTGGTAGTTTTTCATAACGAACATAATTTCGACGAATATCTGTTTGCGACCAAATCAGTTCACCATTTTTATCATACATATTGGATGTTGCTTCCGATCGCAACATTTTTTCGGTAATGATTGGTGCATCATCGATAATGGTTTTTATTTTATAAGCTAAGATTGGCACTGTTATTAGTGTTATAACGGTGCCACTTATGATTGTGTATTTGAATGTCTTTTTTAAAGCTACGCCTATTTTCTTTAGAATTTCCATTGAGATAAAAATCACCTGCTTTCTAATCTGGTACAGTTGGACGAGTTATTGTAGGCGTTGTTGGTCTTACAATATCAGATTCACTTGAACTTGACTCACTTGGAGTCGTTGGGCTTAGTGGTGTTGTTTCTTCTTGCACGCTTGTTGATGGTGCTATCGGTTTCACCTGTTTCTTTTTATTCAATGTGATTGTGATTGTAGAACCTTTTGTTATTTTTTCATATTTATTGCGACCAGGCGTTTGTTCGAGAACGATATTATATGTTTTTGATGAGTCATCTTTTTCAACAATGTTTATTGTAATATCATTAGCCTTAGCCCATGTGGAAACTTCACTTAATGGTTTATTTGTGAAGTCTGGCAAATCAATAATAAGAGATTTTAATCTGTTTTCTTCGGAAATATATGTACGTTCAAATTGTTCGAAGTCGGTTTTGGCATTCTGATCGTTTAAATAGGCTGTATACCGAGCTATAGCTGTTTCATTATTTTTAACAGCTGTTGAACTTTGTTTAATGAGTGGTTTGAGTTTATTTTCCACATAATTCCATTTGTAATGCAGTTTTGAAATAGTTTCATTTAGATATCGTACGTGCTCCGCAACCATATCGGTTTTTAAATTTGATTTTTCAATTTTGTAATCTTGATTGACTGCGTCAATCACCAACGCGTATTGGTTGGAATCATTGGCCAAGCCTTGCAATTCTTTGAATATTGATTCAGCTGATTTATGATTATCTTCCATGAGATATGGGTACAATACGTCAAATTTAGAACGCACATAATCTTGGATGTCTTTTAATGATTTTGTTTCAGGGATGCCAGATGCTTTATACTCATTCAGAGTATTTAAAATATCATAAAGAGATATAATTTCAGAATAATGCTTTAGGCTATTTTTATAGCTTTCTGGCAATTTTGAATATAATTGTTTTAGTGTGTTTATTTCTTTTGGGGTTGTCGCTTCTTTGAAACTATTTGTGTTTGAATCCCAAATTTTAGATTCTTGCTGATTGTATTTGTGAATGAGATCTTTAGTTTGCTCATCAGCAGAAAGTAACTCTGGCGTTAAATTTGCGAGAGGTGTTTTAGACACACGTTTCCATGTTTTTGTATGATCAAAACGTTGGAGTAGATTGTAGCCAATATAACAGGTTATAGATATACTCGAAACACCCAATATCAAAGAACTTATCAAAATACTGCGTTTTATGATTTTTTTATTCAAGATGCGGATCCTTTCTGTTTAAATCATATCAATTATAGCACAAGTGGAGCGGTTTGTCCTTTTCTGACTGTGATTTTGATAAAAAAAATAAGACCGAATTTGGCCTTATTTTTTGTAGTGATTGATAAGTTTTCGTAATTCTTGTGGATTGAATCCTGCGAAATCAACAACTTCTGATTCAACAACAGGAGCTGCTTGCCAACCACGTTCTTTTAAATACGGACGGTATTCAGGGTTTTCATCAATATTGATTTCTTGGAAATCAATATCATTCATAGTTAATTGTTTTTTAACCATTTTACATTGAGGGCAATTGTTTTTTGAATATACTTTAATCATAGTGTTTCCTTTATAATGTTTATTGTTATTTAATGTGACGAATCATTGGATTCGTGTTGCTTGTTTGGATTATGTTGTGATCGTTTTCCATAAAAGCGACAATTGATCTAAAATCCATGGGATGTTTTCTTTCCAAATGGCTTCAATTTGTGACCAAACGTGGGCGAGTGGCGATTGTGAAAACCACAGTTGTGGATTTGAAAACAACAAGGACCCGTCGCTAAAGTGATAAATTAAAAATAAACCAATAAGGGCGATACCTGTGGTGCCGATGACGGATTTTGTCAATCGAAATACTTTGATTGCTAGATATATTTGAAATAGAGATAAACCGGTGACGCCTGATAAGTATAAGAGCCACGATAAAATCATAAGGGAAACCTCGCTTTATAGGAATGTTTCTATTATATCACGAATTGTACGAAAAAGGAATAACTGAACGAATATTCGTTCAGTTATTCTGAGAGTCTGTGTGGTGATGGTATCAGTCTTGTTTTGGAAATTTGAATGCGTCCAAAATCATAATCAAACCCAAATGGAAAAATGTCAAACGCTAATGTGTATTCTGTTTCATTTCTTGATAGAGATTTTATCTGAGTGAAAGCGATTGTTTTTAAACGTACGGTGTTTTGATATTCTTTGTTTATACTGTGAGTCTCAATGTTTGAGAACGGATTGTTTAAAGTTAATTGGTTTGGGTTTTGAATATCGTGTAGGAACGATGGATGTTCATCTGTATCGATTTCGAAATAATTCGAATTGAAAATATGATTATCTACGTATTTGATAAATGAGTTGATTTGTAGTTTAGGGATTACAATTTCAATGATAAAGCTGAGGATACTGATTATCAGCAGATGAATTGTTGCCTGTTCGGTTGCATTATAATGAGAACCTTTTACAAACAAAGCTAATTGTGCAATAGATACTATAGTTGTATATAAGGATTGTATTAGTTTATCATTTGCCACACCAGGTACGTTTTTTATAATGGAAATCATTGCTCGTGCAATTATATATCCGGTTATAATCATTATTGTAAAGTTAATAATGTTGTTGGGCGCGCGCATATAAGAAAATAGAGCCCCAGCGAAGAATGCACTATATAATTTGGACTGTAGGGTCGCTACAATTGAAATCAATTTATAACAAATATATTTACGAATTAATTCGTAGTTTAATTTTTTATTCATATTGCGTACCTTTATATTACTTCTAAAATGAAACCCCTAGCGAATGCTAGAGGTTTCAAATAGATTTATGATTTATATAGGAGTTTTATTCAAAGATCTTATCTTAAAAAAGTCTCTGATTGATATAGGGCGGAGCCCTTTATGTCAATATTAGCGGGGCGCTAATTATTTTACAGCGTCTTTGAGAGCTTTACCAGCTTTGAACGCAGGAACTTTGCTTGCAGGAATTACGAGTTCAGCACCAGTTTGTGGGTTGCGACCTTTACGTTCTGCACGTTCGCGAACTTCAAAGCTACCAAAACCGATCAATTGAACTTTTTCACCATTTGCAAGTGATTCTGCAATTGTGTCAAATACTGTAGCTACTACGAGAGCAGCTTGTTTTTTGCTCAATTCAGCTGTTTCAGCTACTTTAGCGATCAAATCTTGTTTGTTTGCCATTATATAAATACTTCTCGACGATACTGTCGAGCCTTTCTGAATAAATATTGTTATATCAAGGTTTCTTTGACCTTATGTGTCTATTATAGCATAAGATTAGCTATTGTCAACTTTTGAGTGCAATTTTTCCTTGATTTTCTTCACTTTTTTGTAAAATAGCATCTGCAAGTGCATCGTTTTCGGGATTTTCGGGAGTTTCCTCTCGAATTTCGTCCAACCATTGTTGAAATTGCGGATGTAGGACGCCGGTGAAGTCGGCTTCTCTCAAATATTTTCTATAGAGTTTATCAAGTACATCTTGATCGTATTCGTGATATTCTGCGATCATGAGGCCTTGAATGAAACCCTTGATAGATTGGTCTTGCATGTCAATTAATGTCCGTGCAATGGTGCGGAGATACTCATATTTGAGTGGTGACAGTTTATCATTATAATATTTGTCACGCTCTGCGTCGGTTTGATACATATCAAGTATCTCCTTTCAGAATATGGGATAGTATATCATCATCTGATATATCAGACGTAATGATGATGTCATCATCGAATTTGTCGATGTTGTCTAATCCTATTTCTGAAATATGACCCTCGGCTTCGGCGGAGGGTCTAAACCCATCGCGGGCCATTAGGCGTGCGTGTCTGGTTTCTCTGTCGATGTTGAGATGAATCAACACGGCACCGTGTTTGTGACAAGCTTCGTATTCGTTGGGAAATCGAACGTCCGTAATAATGACCGATACCGAATTTCGTAATAGTGTCTCTATACGGTTGAATGTTTTATCGATAAAATACATGGGGTTCTCACCACGACGAACGTCTCCGTAAAATTGGAACAAATGTCTCATCTGTGGAGTTTTCTTGTAAGCTGAAACACCCGTTAAATCTTGTGGGAGGATACTGTCGAAGATAGTATGAAGTAATTCTTCTGACAAGTCGTATTTTCGACTTAATTCGGAAATTTCGAGACCGAAATCGCGTTTGGCGACGATGAGGTGCTCGACTTCATCTTTTAAGACGTCTGCAAAAGAAACACATTGGGTTTTTTCTGGCAAGTGTTTAATGAGCAAAGAGGCAAGGTAGTCCTTGCCTGAGCCCATTTTGCCGTATAATGCATAAAGTTTTGGCATGATGGTTACTTTCTATATCATTTATTCAGGTGGGGTTTTCACGAAACCACGTGTTGTTTGAAATCGTGATCTGTCAAAAGCTCTGCGTTTTTCATCATCGCTTCCTTTGTAGGATGGGTCATAGAATTCTTTAATCGCATATTTTGTAATGAGTGGTTCATCTGCGTCCATTTGGTTTGTGATTCGAATACGGTCACTTCGTTGTGATTTGTCAATGAGTAATCCTGTTTCTTTACCCCAATCACGAGTGTATTGCACAAATTGATTACGACCGTATGTGACGCTGTTGGCGTTGAATTCTTTCATCCATTCTTTGTAGACTGGATATGCGAGTTTTGTTGGAATAACGTCCCATTGGAATATATCGTACATATCGTCCCAGAATTCGAAAACATTGTTATTCTCTGATTTATATTCAGAGAGCAAGGTTTTTGTTGCTTCCGGTACGATGAATGTGTCAAATTGGTCCATTTCGAGGGCTTTAGATAATACGTATTCTTTAATCTTAGGATCTCGTATGAACTGACTCTTAATATATTTCTTTTCGACACCTTCAAAGGTATGATCAAATGGCACCATAACGAGTCGTCGATAAAACGAATTCGTTTTATCTCGAAATTTAGGCATACCATTAATCATTTGAATAGTTACGTGTTTGACAACAGCGGGGAATGAATCCTTATGTTTCGGTTCGATGGAGATGTCATCGCCTGTAACGGCTGCTTTGAAATCGTCTACGTTATCGATGTATACACCTACAGGGTTTTCGTCAGCAATATTGACAACTTTTCCGATTAGGTTCTTTTTTTCAAATCGTTTACTGTAATCATGAATTTTAAGAGACGAGTAGTTTCCGAGACCGACAATGTTTTTAATCAATTGTCCATAAGTCCCTTTACCATTATTTCCTTCACGAGATACGAATAAGATTGCTTTGTTGTAAGAATGTCCTGGGTTGAATGATGCAGCAAGAACTTGCCAAAGCAATTCATTCTTTTCAGGGTCATGGTCCGCAAGCTCCATAATCCAATCGTCAACAGTCCATGGAGTTCCATCAGGTTCAAGTAACACGGGGGACGTTGTTGTTGGTACATAGTTTGTTTGTATTTTAGAGGTTGCAACAAATTGAGGAGTGAAGGGTTCGAGTTGTTTGGTCTCTTTATTAAAAATTCCATTATTAACAACAACGTGTGCTGAGTCTAATGATTCACGTTTCATAGGGGCCATCATAGTAACATATGAAAGAATGTTTTTACGGGAGGCCATACTCATAGGTTGTTGTAGCAGAGATACGTGTATTTCAATAAATTCATCGCATTCTTCATACAATCCAAGGTTTGGATGATCGTCGTACGGTATGAACATATAAAGATTTGTGTCCGCTTTAGATGATAAGGCGGAGTATGCGATTCGCACGAGAGGTAACGTGTGAACTAATACAAAAGCTAATTCCAGGTCGGTTAATTTTGGAGGTGCTTTGACACCGTTCATGTTATTTAGTAGTTGTTTGTGAGCTAGAACTGCACGATATGTATTTTTAAGTTCTTCGTCGAGATCTTTTTCAGTTACGATATTGAAAGTACGACCATTATTATCAAGATACTCAATAATACTTGCCAACGTTGGATCTTCAGCCGTCAAATGAATAGTGTTTGTTGATAGTTCCAAGTCTATTCACACATGACGTAGGGTTACGTCAGCCTTTCTATTTTGATATTGTTGAGTTGATAACGGATAATAATTGTTCCGTCAATAATAATGATTCTGGAATGGATTCGTCACATGCAGACTCAATTGCTTGTTGCAATTTTACTTTCCAGTTTAAAATTGTTGTTTTGTTTTCGGTGTCAAAGTGACGGCAGTTTGGCATGATTTCCAAAATAACACTGTTGGTGTCACATAGACGTTGAATAAATGAGTGTTCTGTTTCGGTAAATTGATTATCGAATGCAAGAACGACGCGGTCAATTGTTCCTGATTGAATTAACGCGAATAATTCAATAAAACCTTTACCTTCGAATGAGTGTAATGGCTCATCGTTGACAATTATCTTATAGTTATGATTTTCATGTGACTGTGTAATTTCTTTTAAATAGTCGTTCAAATCAGCATATGCTAATAGTGCTCGAGATTTCATTCCAGATGTTATATCTGAAATAGGAGCATGAATATATCCGACAGTTAGGCTTTTATCTATACCTTGTTGTTGTCTGCGAAATTCATAAAATTCTGGGATTTGCTCGTATGTGTAACGGCGCCAACCCCCTTTCGATGTTTCCGCAGGAGAAAAAAGGCCCGCTTTGTCGTAACGTTGGAGTGTTTGGTATGTGACTCCGACAAGCGCACCAAATTCTTTTGAGGTTAATGTGTCTTTAGACATTGATTTAGTAGGTCCTTTCGTTGTTTTTCATATCTCTATTTTACCATAAATTCACATGTGCGTCAAAAAAAATATAACATGCGTGTGTTTTTTCTTCACATGTGTGTGAAAAAAATATAACACGATGTGAATTCTTTTAATTTCGTATAAAATTATAGTAGGCCTTGTTCCACAAGTTCCACTTTGTTCCACTTTTTCGTCATTTTTTAAAAACGCGAAACTCGAGACGTGGCAGGCGATGTAGAAATTGTCAGAAAATAGTTCCACTTTTTAGGGGGTCAAAATATTTAGTTTATATTTCAATATAAAATATAATATCTGTTATATTTTTAATAATATAATTTGTATTATATTTCTTTTTCTATACGTTTAAATTAATAAAAAAAGTGGAACAGTGGAACAAAATACATCTGCGTCCCGCCGTTATAGGATTCGGTTGTTCCACTTTTGCCCAAAAATGGCCAAAATAAGTGGAACGAAAAGTGGAACATTTCTCAAAAAGTGGAACAAAGTGAAATTATAGTCGCGCAATATGTTTAATGTCTAAATTTGTTGGGTATTTGTTATTTTTAGCGAATTCATGCGTAAGGATGACACGATCACCTTGTTTGAGCGAGTGTACGAAATTTAGTAAGCTTGTTTTCGACTGAGGAATGTACATCGATCCGTTATGAAATGTATGATTGTTGACATCGCGAACGCGTAATGACATAGAGTAGTCGCCTTTTTTATTTTTGATGATTCTGTTTAGTTTAATAATTGTAAATTCTTTTTGCATTGGTACCTCTTTATTTGAATAAGAAACGGATGACGATGTTTATGATAGATAGCAAACCGACAAGTATTAGTGCTAATTTGATTCGTTCAATCCGTGTGTTTGATGATAGATTGTTTAGGTGTTTCGTAACGAAATTTGGTTTTTCTGCATATTCGTCGGGTTCGGCGTTAGCGTGTGGTTTATGTTTTGAAAGAGGTGCTTTTCTTGATTTTTTATCTCGTTTCTTTAATGCTTCGTAGATGGGGTCATAGATTTTTTCACGAGAGCATGGATCTATGGGGTCGCCGTAACTATCAAATGCGAAGTACTTTAGTTTGTATTGATCTGCGGACATATCAGGTAATTCAGGGTTTGGATTGTTGATATCGATAACGTTATTGAAGAATTGGTTTTTTGATTTAATCGTGAATACAGTAAAGGGCCGACTGTCTAAAACGTTGATAAGTGTTTCTGGGTAAGGGCTTGTGATAATATTGTGTTTTGAAATATGAGCTTCTTTGAAGAGTATGATATTTTCATCGATCCAAGACGAGGGGTCGATAGAGTCAAGAGATTCGACCCAGCCACCAAGAGTCCCTTCTGGTGCGATTTCTTCTAAGTTTTCGGGAACGGGGCTTGTTTGAATAATTTGGGTTACCGTTCTCCCTTGAATGGTTTTAGTATTGTTTGTAAGTGAAATCATAATTGTTTCTTTCTAATGCTAAGTTTATAGGATAAAACGACCGTGGTGGAAACACGGTCAATTGAAGGTCAAAGATTGCGCAGATGCTATCTTTATGATATAATAGCCATATAAATTAGAAATTAACCCTTATGAAAGGACGATCAAATGTTAGAATATATTGCCGGTGTAGATGTAGGAAACGGCTATTTAAAATTAGGTATAAACGATAAAGTTGAAGTATATCCTTCAGTTGCGGTGAATCGTTATTCATTACACAATGATTTAAAATTGACAGCGGAGGACGTTGCGGCCTTCGCGGGGGATGCATTTAATCAGATGGATGCTTCTTTTTCATCACCACTTGTAAATGATACAACACGTCGTATTTTTGGAGCGCGTGCTCTTGCTAGTGGGGAGCCATTAGAGGAATTTGATGTATTTTCTCGAAAATCAAAAGCGGATGATGATTTATCAGGTGCTTTGATTTTAGGAGCAATTGCTAGTCGTTCATTGCGAGATTATTATGTAGAACATAAAGAATTACCTACAGAGATCTTAGCGGTTGATGTATGGTTATCAACAGCATTGCCTATTGCTGAATATGAAAAGCATCATTCTGATTATGCACATAAATTGCGAAATAATGGCGCACCTCACTTGATTTCAATTCACAATTTTAGTCAAACAATCACAATTGCAATTACTATCAAAAACGCATATATTGCAAATGAAGGTGAAGCTGCACAGTATGGTCTTCAACACGCACAGTCTAACTTTTTAGCGTTAATTGAAGCTGATGCGAAAAAACGTGCAGTGGATGGCGAATTAGATGACATTACGGGTGAAGATTTAGTTCATGCGGAGAACACATTAGGTATTGATATCGGTGAAGGAACTGTTGACTTTGCAGTGTTTACGAATGGTCGATTTAATTCGGATGCGTCTTCATCATTCTTGAAAGGCTATGGTAACGTTCTTGAAGCGGCACTAGACCGTTTAATCGAGGAAGGTTATACTTATAAGACCCGTAAGGAATTGTCAGAGTTTATTAATAAAGAACCTAGCAAGTTAAGTCGAAGCAAATATAATCATGTTGTTAGTGTTGTTGATGAAGAATCTTATCGATTTGCTCAGCAATTACGTAATGAGATTTCTAAAATCTATACTCGAATCGGGGCTACAAACGAAGTTATCTTTGTTTATGGTGGAGGATCTGGTGGTTTGGAAAAACACCTTTACAATGAAATTGTAAATCTGTTGTCAGAATTTAGTAGCGCATCCACACCTATTATTTACCTTAATGCTGCGTATTCGCGTTTCTTAAATGAACATGGATTGTATAGTTTAGCCAAAGGTTTGTATAATCTTGACCATCAATAGGAGGATTTATGTCGATTTTTAAAATAATCGACGTCTTTCTATATACCTCTCTACAAATAGCAAAATGGTCATGTATTTATTGCGTAATGTTAATACTTGGCAATTTTCTTCAAATGATGACCAATTGGTCAGCGATGGAAATATATGTAGGCGTTATCTGTTTTGTTTTAGGCTTCTATTGGGAACCTATTTGGTTCTCAATAAAATCAGGTTTGAATGTTAAAACGTGGGCCTTATTGGCAAATTTATCTTGTTTGGCTGTTTCGTATTGGACGTTAGGTTGGATTGGTAAATTGTCAATGGAAGCTTTCACGTCATATTTTGTATTGAGTTTATTGATGACGTTGCTGTTATCAGTTGGTCTACAACAGTATATTATGTGGTTGTTTATTAATGAACGATCACTGTTTCGATTGTTTAGTCACAATCATTATGAAATTGATGATCGTGAAATTCATGTTGTGGAATTTGAATTAGATGGAACGTTTTCTACATATATTGATGTTTTAGAATTTGAAAAAAAGGACTAGATTATCTAGTCCTTTTATTGTTGCCATATATTGTAGGTTTGTTTAAATGCAGATTTTATGTCCTGAGACGCACTATCATATGACGTTTTATCGGTCAATACACCTTGCACGACAATACGACCTTGTGCATATGTATCGGTACATGTAATTAGTGTTACGATAGGGGTTGCATCTGACTCGGGTTCGTCGAGTACATCTGTTTGATACGGATTAACACGATCTATTTTTGTAATTGTGTAGGTATATACGTTTTCTTTGTCCGTTAAATATATTTTTTGACCTTTTTTAGCGTATTCTAATGGGGAGAATAATAAATCAGTAGCGCCGTTTATTCCAAATACGTGGTGACTTGCTAGACCATAGTTGCCTTGACCCATTGTTTGATTTTCTTTTGTGGTACCTGCACCATAGTACAATCCAATGTTATCAAGACCTTTGACGATTGGCATGTTTATTCCAAGTTCAGGGATTGCAATACCGGCTATGACCGGAAGTTCTTCTGGGGTTGGTGGTGGTGTGCTAATAATTTCATCAGGGTCTAAGGGTTTTACGTCTTCCCAAGAGTAATTGGCTGGAGCTTCTTCTATGTTTTTCTTGATTGTTTCTTTGGGAACATTGGATATAATATATTGGTTTGTTCGTGATGCCATTTTTGAATGCGCTATTGGTTTATTCATATATAATGCAAAAATAACACCAAGTGTGAGGGTTAAATTTAGAATAACCAATGCAATTAGAATTCTTCTTTTTGTATTTGGAAATGTCATATTAGAGCCTTTCTGTTTTTCTTGGATATATTATATCACAAATGGGTTTACTTTGTACACCTAAAATGTTACAATATTAGATAGCATTTAGAAAGGTTGATTTTATGCGTAAAGAAAATGATGCTCGTTTGGCTATTCGTGTACCAAAAGATCGAGCGGATTATATTAAGTATCAAGCTCAAGCAGAAGGTATCTCTCAAAAAGATTATACATTGCGGGCTTTGGATTTTTATGACGAGTTTCGTCATTTGGCTAAGGAAGGTTATGTCGATCATTTAGAACAAATGAGCGCGATTCGGCATCGTTCGGAAAAGATTAGATTATGGTGCAATCGATTAGGGATTACAATGTCTGATTTTTATTTGGACGCACTTAATTTTTATTTAGATACACTTATTTTAACGGATGGTCAACCAGACACTATGAGTATGGTTACGCTGAATACGTTGCTTAGAACAATCTCATCGCAATTAGATTCGGTTGAGACAAAAATAGATACGCAAACAAATATTGCAATAAATGGATTTAGTTCATTTGCTCGAATTAGTGCAGGCGCATCTTATTTGATTGATGAGTTAGATGATGGCATATTGCCTGAAACAAAAGTGAATATGAGGTAGTGTTAGATGAGTTTAACAACGTTGGATGCAATTCGAAGAGCAAAAGCTAAGTTAAATGTTGATTCAGACGCATCTGAAAAGATTGAAGATACAACAAAAAAATTAGAGGAGAATCCTCCAATAACTGAAAATGTTGTTGATGCAGATACTGTAGAATCTGTTCAGAATGAACCTGTCGATGAAGTTCGTGGAAGTGATTCGTCTGATGATGAATTATCCAAATGGAAAGAAAAGTATAAAGAACTAGAAGCAAAGATGCTACGACAACAGGAAGCGTCAGCTCGTCGAATTGAAACCGTTAAAAAGAGTTCTGGTCAACAACTTTTAGCCCAGCAAAATATTAATGAGGCTTTGTCAAAAGAAGTTGAACATTGGAAAAAGCAAGCGAAATCGCAAGATGAGTTTGATTTTAAGAATGATAACTTTGGGAATATGTTTAAGTTCGCAGGTTCAAATGTTATGTTTGGTGTGGCTTGGGAAGATCCACTTTCGACATTAAATACAAAAGGACGGCGTCTTGATGTTCATCCATCTGCTTTTTTGCCAGCATTTGATTTGGTATTACATTTGACAGGTCGCAAAGTTACAGTTGATAAATCGGGTTATACGGTTGAAGTTAAGGCCGATAACTTATTATTACGAGGCGTTAATGAATCGAAAAATCTGAGAGGTATATCATTTTTTGTGATGATGGCGTTCAGTTATCAATTCGATTTAGATCGATTAGTGCAGTTTGCGTGGTATTGGGTCCGAGCGACTCATACTGAATTAGCATCTAAGCCAACAGCCATTCGTGAGTTAGTGCAAGGTAGTGAGAAGAATGGTTCAAAAGCATTTGATTTTTATTTGTTGGTCTTAGCTTATCGAGATTTATGTCTTGAGCGACAAAAACGAGAATTGAGTGAAAATGAACTTGTTACGCAATTATATGAATTGCGAGATCGAGTTGAGAAACATACGGATATTTCTCGTGATATTCGAAAACGAGTTTTGACAGATGAATTGTTGACGTCCTTATTGGTTGGTCGTGAATTAGGTATTCATAATCATCCATTGCGAAGTGGATTGTTGCCTAAAGATTTACGTGAGTATTTAGCTTCGCGTTTACCTGATACTGAGGTCGAAATTGCAAGGACGATTATGCATGAAGCGCAAGCATATGCTGATGAGGTTTCACGTCGAGATACGAAGGCTGGTAAATAGAAAAAGTCAGGTTTGACTTTTTCTTTTTGTCGATTTGTGGTAAAATAGATGTAAGTTCTACAGAAAGGACACTTAGATGTTATTAATTGTTACAGAAAAACCAAGCGCTGCTCAGAATTTTGCGAAAGCCCTTGGTGGAAAGTCTGGCACGTTCAATGGCGAACAGTATGAAATTGTTGCGTTAGCCGGGCACGTTATGCAATATGTTTCTCCTGAAAATATGGTCGCTAAAGACAAAATGGAGCAATATAAATCATGGGATATTAAATATTTGCCATGGAATTTAAAAGAAATGTCATTTGACCGAGAGGTGGCTCAAAGTAAAGGTAAATTAGTTGCAGCGTTAAAGTCAGCGTCTAAACGAGCAGATACTCTTGTAATTGCGACAGACGTGGATCCTTCAGGTGAAGGTGAATTGATTGCAATGGAAGCTTTTAAAGAAATTGGATGGCGTGGTAAAATCGAACGAATGTATTTCGTTGATGAGTCTGTTAAGCAAATTCAAAAAGCTTTTAAATCTCGACGGGATGTTAGTAATCCTAGTCGAAACGGTGACTATCTTAAAGCAGAAACCCGTTCAATGTGGGATTTTGCTTCTATGCAAGTTGTTCGTATAGCAACGGCTATTGCTCGTCGATTAAATTTGAGAGTTGTGTTACGGAATGGACGTTTGAAATCAGTGATGAATCGATTGGTTTTTTTGCAAGAAGAAGCTATTCGAAAATATAAACGAACACCGTATTATGAAGCTCAATTCAAAGATGATAATGGTCATGTTTATAAACGGAAGTTTAAAGAAGGCGATGATTGGCGATTTGCAAACGAGTCGGATGTTCCTTTAAGTTCGTATCACACATCAGCTGTTACAGAAGATGGACGTTCACGTAAAGAGACAGCGCCTCCGAAATTACTTGATATTATGAGTTTGGCTGCGATTTTAGCGCCAAAAGGATATTCGCCGAAGAAAGTTTCAGATGTATATCAAAAAATGTATGATGCGAAAATCGTATCGTACCCTCGTACTGAAGATTCGGTGATTTCTGTAGAGCAATTTAATGATATGCTTCCGTTAGTGGATAGTATTGCGAAGGTTGTTGGTGTTGATACTGGTTTGTTGACGCATAGACAACAACGTTCAACCCACGTTAAAGACGGTGGTAGTCACGGGGCGAATAGGCCTGGTGAGAAAGTTCCAAAGAGTTTAGCCGAGCTAGCTGTGTTTGATAATGGTAGCAAAGGTATTGCTTCGGCGATTTATGAAACGCTCGCTAAAAATTTCTTAGCGATGTTTGCTGAAAATTATGTATACGATAGTGTGTCGGGGCATGTTGTTGATTATCCTGATTTTAAAACAACGTTTTCTATTCCTGTTTCTCAGGGCTGGAAGCGAGTTTATAATGAGGTTGAAGATGATGATGCTGACGATGATACAGCAAGTAAAGGAATTGGGACTAGTGCTGAACCGTTTATTGCTGAAGGAGCAAATCCGAAACCGGCAACACCTACTATTAAGTGGTTGAAAAACCAATTGAAGAAGTATGATGTAGGTACTGGTGCTACGCGAACATCTACGATTGCAGAAATGACGACGGATAAAGAAGATCGACGTTTGCTTGATGAAAAACGAGGTCGACTATCAACGACGTTTATTGGTAAGATTAATGCTGTGTTGTTGAAAGATACATGGATCGCTTCACCAGAGATTACGCAGGAATTGTTCCAAAATATGGAATCTGTTGGTCAGTTCCAAAAGACTGTTGATGAAGTTGTTGCTACTGTTACTAAATTGGTGAAACATGATCTCGCAGTAATGGAAGCAAATGAAAATTTGGCCGCGAAATATATTGAAAGTGTTCTTTCTAAGGGTGGTAAGGAAGCTGATAAGTTTAATAAATTGAAAACGAAAGCTCCTGTTGAAAAATTGAAGGCTGTTTATCAAGGTAAAGAAGTCGAGTTTTATAATTCGGTAATGGGTGTGTATAAGCCAACAGAGGATGAACGGAAGATTGCGTTGTCTGGCGGTGAGTTCACTATTGATTTAATATCTAAGAAGACTAAGAAGCCGTATAAGGGGCGAATTGGTTTTGGATATGATGAAAAATATGGCTATGGCTTTAAATATTTAGGTCCCGTTGTAACAGGTCCTGCGAAAGTGGATATTGAGTTTGAGGGTAAAATTATTCAAATTAAACCAGTATTTGGTTCATATCAATTATCTGTGGATGAATTGAAGCGATTAGCTCGAAAAGAAGAAGTACGAATTAAAACGAAAACTGCTAAGGGGTCTGATTGGGAGCCCGTTCTTGAAATTGTGAAAGATCCGAAATGGGGCTGGTGTGTGACATTTAAAAAGTCAACATCGAAAGCTAAAGGGAAACCTGAGCGTTCAGCAATGAAACCTGAGTTTTCGGGTTACAAATTCACTGAAGATGAAAAAGACCATTTGTATAATGGTGGGTCAACACCTATAACACTCAAGTCTGGTAAAAAAGGATTTGTTAAGTGGGGTGAGACTTCGTTTAAATCGAAAGATACAGGTAAAACTGTTAAGTATTATGGTTATTATGTAGATGAATGGATGTAAGGAAAGGTACTTATGGCTAAAAGAGTTTTTAGTATACCGTATGATTTGAATAAAACGCAATTGGATAGACAATTTCAATTGCAATCAAAGAAAAACGGTATCAAGTTTACAAAAAGACCTCTGACTATGATGACTCTTGTTATTTGGGTTGTGTCGTTGGTGTTATTGGCATATTTTGAAATGAGTTCTTTTATTGGACGAGGTTCAATTTTTGGTGGTATTTTATTCGCTATTGGATTTTTACTTTTTGTATTTTTGATGGGTCGTCAAGATGATACTCACCGGTATGGGTTTGAAGTGGTTCCGTTGTATATACAATATGTATTGAAGAAAGCGCGTGATTTAACGTTGATTCGAAATACACCTCTTAATAAAGCTCGGAGATTTTTCGGGGTCAAGACCATTGAGAAAAAAGGTGTCGAATCCGGTGTAATTCGAATGATTGATGACAGATGGGCACGTATTTATCAAGTTGTAGGAAATGCGTCATTGATGCTTTTTGATGAAGATGCTGATAAGATTCTTGAGCAGAATGCTCGTTTTTATAAGAATATTCCGGAGAATTGTGATATCATATTTGATACCGCATCAGAGCCTCAACGAGTTGATGAACAGTTAGCGGAGTGTGAATATCGACGATCGTTAGTATATGACGATTTATTGATTGCTTTGTTTGATGAATCTGAAATGTTGTTGAAAGAAGCGGTTGGTGGTTATGTTGATGAAAATGCTATGATTGTGGATGATGTTGATAAAAATACTGAAGGACACATCGCAATCCATCAATATATGATGATCATTGGTGATACGAAGCAGGATTTATATGAAGCAGAGGCTTTGGCGTTTGACGATATGAATCGTTCGGGTTATGTATTTAAATATATCAAACCGTTGGAGTATGCAGACGTGATCAAGTATTACAAGGGTTTATTTACTTAATCAAAATAAAACTCGGGAAAGTTGTGCGCTTTCTCGGGTTTTGTGTTATAATAAAATGTAATTAAATTTTATGAAAGGATCTATTTTAATAGTGGCTTTAAAAAAGAAAAAACAGACAATCTCGAAAGAGAAATCGTCTCATAAAAAACAAAAACCACAAGAGCATGCGGATGCTCAAAGTTCGAATCAATTGATTCGACATTCAGATTTTTTCAGTCGTATTAAACCTAAAAATAATTACTATTTCTTTAGTGATTATTTCACCATTGATGATAAGACGTATGGTGCGGTTTTAACATTATTGCATAATGATGGTGCTGATAATCGGTTGACTCGATTTTGGGGCGTTTTAGTTTCTTTGAATCATTGGTCAAATTCTGAAGAGTTTAAAGATGTTCGAATTCGTTTTTTAAATCAAGCTCGAAAACGGACAGATAATTGGGTTAAAATTAAACAAGAGCAATCTGAACGAGTTGTTGCGTCTGACAAAGTGGAAGCAAATACGTTTTCTACGAGTGATAAAAAAACAATCAGTGAAAATGAAGATGCTTTGAATGAAGTTATGGATGAAATTCGGCGAGGGGCTTCGTATTTGGATGTTCGCATGCATTATTTAATTAAAGCTCCATCTTTGGAGGTATTGGATAGTGCGGTTCGCCGATTGAATCGAAGTTTACGCGATGATTTTGATACGGTAACAGCAAAAGCTTTTAATGGTGGGCAACGTCAAAAATTGAATATGTTGCTTCGCTCTACTGTTATGAAGGATGAACGTCAGTTTGGATTTACATCTGATGAGTATGCCGGATTTTATAATTTAGTGACACACGGGATTGAAGATCTAACTGGTGAGTATGTTGGTCAAATGCGTGGGGATATTAATGCCTCAGCTGTGTTATTAGATATTGATAAATATAGACACCATGTTATTGTGGCATCGGAACGTGAAGCGCAGACGCTATCGTATTCTCAAAAAGATTTGTCACCGTACAAGCCTTTGTTGGGTAGTGATATGTGGGGCGTGAAGATTGGGCAAGTGGCTTTAATGAATCGACATCGAGTTGTTCATTTTGTTTTGAATAATGCTGACATTGCGTCTGTTGGTTTAGATTTATCACGATTAACGGCGAATGTTGATATGAACAAGGGTGCATTAAACCCGTTTGAAGCTTTTGGTGACGTTGAAGATGAATTGACTATTTTTCCAGCATTGCTTGAGAAAATTAAGTTAATGACGTTGATGATGGCGGGTGGCTCTGAAACTGATAAGAGTCGGATTCGTACTGAATTGACTGATATTCTGACGGATTTTTATATCGATAAAGGTATGTGGACGACTGATTCAACGAAGACAATTAATCGACAAAGCATTCGGTTGGTTGGACTTCCTCACGAAGAATATCCACGATTACCTGAGTTTACAGCGTATTTGCGTCAAGAATATGACCGTTTAGCGAATGGGGAAACAAACGAACCAACTGTTCAAGAAACGTTGCGTACGTTGCGTGGTGTTTTTAATGACATGCTTCGTGTAAATGGTTCATTATTTGATACATATACGTCGAATAAAATCGATGATTCTGACCGTGATTCTTGGGTTATATATGATTTTTCTGCAACATTATCACGTGGTAAAGGTGTTGCAATGGCCCAGTTTGTTAATGTTTTGTCTTATGCGGTTCGATCTCTTGGCAGTGGCGATGTTATTGTTATTCATGGCGCTGAGAATATTGATGATGAATTGAAAAAGTATATTACTGAACAATTTGATATGTTATTCAACAAGGGTGTTCGAATTGTATATTGCTATGGTGATATAGAGAAGGCGTTAGCTGATAATAGTTTTAATAAGTTAGATGAAGCTGATTATACTTTGTTTGGACGTTTAAGTTTGAATGATATTGAACAGTATAAAGATATTTTGAAACGAGATATACCGTCTAGTTTGAATGATCTTATTACAGCGGATAGGGACGAGAGTTGGTATCTTCGTCGAAGTTTTGAAAATGTTGTATTTGATTGTGATTTTGGACTCGGATTATCTGTTCAAGGGAGGGTCTGAGATATGAAACGATTAACTAAATTGTTGATTCCACTGTTTTTTGTGGGAGCAATGGCATTTGGTGGGCAATTGTTACAACATGTTACTCCGAACGTAGCAATGACGATTGCTCCATCAGTTTATGCGGCTAGTGATGAAGATAAGGATAAAGATGCTATTGATAGCTCTCTTTATGCTAAAGCTAGTGATATTGCGAATATTTTTAACCAAGGGTTATCGGCGTTGGGTTCCGATAAAGAAGAAGATGTTCAAAAAGCAAATAAGTTGTTGGATATTGTTCGGCAAAATGAATCTTCTGCTACAAATGTAGGTAATGCTGGTGGTGCATTGGGTTATGCTGATAATCCAACAGGATTTGTTAGTTTAGGTACGAAGTTGAAAAACTGGATTATTTCCAAAGTATCTGCAAACTCATCAGCATATAGCTATCGTGGTCTTGAGAATATCACTTTAAGTCCAAATTCAGATGAAAATAATAATAGTATTAAATCATCATCATTTGCGGGTTACGCTTTTTATGGGAAAGCGTTAGTGGATAATGGTTATATGAAGATGGGTGACTCGTCTATTATTGGGACGGTTATTCAATTCGGTCGTGTTATTGGTGGAATGATTATATTAGTTCTTTATATGATTAATTTGATTATTCCTGTCTTATTCGCGGTTGTACTCAAATTGATGTTGATTTTCAATCCGTTTGAGTGGGTTGCACGAGGTGTTCAAGCAGCGGCTAGTGGTACTGGTGGATTGCTACAACAAGCTGTTGGGGTAGAGCAAGTACCTGGGACTAGTTTCTTTGGTGATCTAGCCGGAATGTTCAATGGGTTGTATGATGCTTTAACTAAATTTGGGTTGATTTCAGTAACCGCAATGCTTGGTGTGTTGGTGTTTTCCGTTTTTGCATGGGGTCGTGCTGGTGGGATTAAGCACCGGTTTATAAAGATTCTTTTACGTTTCTTTATAATGGTCTTAGGTATTCCACTGTTAGGTGGTACGTATACCTCAACATTGAAATGGTTACAATCTCAAGCGTTTGATTCAGGTTCAGCTGGATATATTAACTATGTTATTGCTTCTTCGTTTATTCGTACCGATTCGTGGGTTGAAAACACACGATTGGCCCCACCATCATCGAATGGTAATTTGGCGACATCGCCTAGTAATTCATTGATCAAATTCCATACAGGAACGCATACGGTTGCAAAAGATACGGCGGATCTTCGTCGTGTTGCGACATCAATTAATGTTATTTCCGGTTTAGCCGATAACGGTGGAAATAGTTGGGTTGGTGTATTGCAACGAAACTTGGCGAATGGAAATGACAGTGGCAATATTGGTTCTGTTGTGACAGCTCGTGAATATGAAGAAACTGAAAAACAAGCAAAATTGAATAGCAATGATGGTAATTTTAAAGTTGATTTTTCAGATATTGCGGGACCTAGTGGAAATAGTAGTGCTGTTTCATGGGTTGTTGATACATTGTTTAAGTTTATGGGTTCTAGTAAGTATAGTGCCGCAACATACGATTCGTTTGTTAAAGGTACGATTCATAGTAAATCAGGACTTAAAGCAGCAAATGGTTTGTTGGCATTGAACTTTGATGTATTGGATAATGTAGGCGATTGGTCAAACTCTAACGGTGACGGTGTTAAAAAAGGTTCTACGGGTTATATTTTATATGATGGAACCGGGATCAAACCACCAGAAAGCGGTGAAGGGGACGCTGGTAAAGCTTTTGCTCAAGGTTATATTGATCGACCATATAATTTTTATAATAATGGTTATTTGTCGGTTAGTCCAACAGGGAATGCTTTCTCAAATCAAATGGTAAGTTATTATTTGAAATCAGGTAATTCTACACCAGCAAATGGTTCAGCACAACGTGCACACATTGCCGCAAAAG
>ERZ773212.442-NODE-442-length-20447-cov-11.217683_pt1 | contig 20447 bp, 14 predicted proteins | sample MGYA00581005_ERZ773212 | MGnify/ENA primary metagenome ERZ773212 (study PRJEB29015, sample SAMEA2738154) | human oral metagenome | biome: human oral; feature: human-associated habitat; material: saliva | place: China | collected 2196 ... | reverse complement strand
GCTCCAAGGTGATTGGAGCGATCGCAAACTGGGCAGGAACCGAGGCGCCCGCCTCTCCGCAGTTCTTCCTCAAGCCCAACACCACCGTGATTGGCCCCGGCGACCCCGTGACCCTGCCCGAGTACTCCGAAGCCGTCAGCGCAGAAGGTGAACTCGCTGTCGTTATCGGTCGTATCGCCAAGTCCGTGCCTCTTGAGCGCGTGCACGAGGTCATCTTCGGCTACACCGTGGCAAACGACCTCACCGCCCGCGACCTGCTCGAAGACCGCCAGTGGACCCGCGCCAAGGGCTTCGACGGCTCCACCCCGCTCGGCCCCTGGATCGAAACCGATCTGGATACCGACTCGCTGAACATCACCACCTGGGTTGACGGCGACGTCGTGCAGGAAGGCAACACCTCCGAAATGCACTACTCCGTAGCCGAACAGGTTGCCGCAGCCTCCGAAATCTTCACCCTGCTGCCCGGCGACGTACTGCTCACCGGCACCCCCGCCGGCATCAGCGTACTGCGTGACGGCAACGAAGTAGAGGTCGAAGTCGAAGGTATCGGCTCCCTCGTCACCCGCGTGCGCGACTAAGCAGCCCGCCCCCAAAAACGTAACGTACATCCTGAAACACACCGTCAAGGAGACATCATGACCGAATACCACGGTCCCGTACTCAACAGCCCCGCAGACACCCGCGTCCGCTTCTGCCCCTCGCCCACCGGCACCCCGCACGTGGGCATGGTCCGCACCGCCCTCTTCAACTGGGCGTACGCACGCCACACCGGCGGCAAGCTGATCTTCCGCATCGAAGACACTGACGCAGCACGCGACTCCGAAGAGTCGTTCAACCAGGTGCTCGAATCCCTGCACTGGCTCGGCATTAACTGGGACGAAGGCGTCGGCGTCGGCGGCCCCCACGAGCCCTACCGCCAGTCCGAGCGTAAGACTGCAGGCATCTACAACGAGATCTTCGAAAAGCTCGTTGAAGGTGGCTACGTGTACGAAGACTTCTCCACCCCCGACGAGGTGAAGGAACGCCGCAAGGCAGCCGGTCAGGACCCGCAGCTCGGCTACGACAACTACGACCGCAACCTCACCGAAGAGCAGAAGGAAGCCTACCGCGCCGAGGGCCGTAAGCCCGTGTGGCGTCTGCGCATGCCCGACGAGGACATCACCTTCAACGACCTCGTTCGCGGTGAAATCACCTTCAAGGCAGGCACCGTACCCGACTACGTGGTCGTCCGCTCCAACGGCGACCCGCTGTACCCCTTCGTGAACCCCGTCGACGACGCACTCATGGGCATCACCCACGTGCTGCGCGGCGAAGACCTGCTCTCCTCCACCCCGCGTCAGATCGCGCTCTACCGCGCACTCATCGACACCGGCGTGACCAGCTTCATCCCCGAATTTGGCCACCTGCCCTACGTTATGGGCCAGGGCAACAAGAAGCTCTCTAAGCGCGACCCCGAGTCGAACCTCTTCCTGCTGCGCGACTCCGGCTTCATCAAGGAAGGCCTGCTGAACTACCTGTCCCTGCTGGGCTGGTCCCTCTCCGCAGACCAGGACGTCTTCAGCATCGACGAGCTCGTCGAGCACTTCGACGTACACGACGTTGTCGCCAACCCCGCACGCTTCGACGTGAAGAAGGCAGAGTCCATCAACGGCGACCACATCCGTGCGCTCGACCCCAAGGACTTCCGCGACCGCCTCATCCCGTACCTGCAGGCTGCAGGCGTACTCGGCGAAACCCTCACCGAGCGTGAAGAGCAGGTCCTCACCGAAGCTGCACCCCTCGTCCAGGAGCGCATGCAGCTGCTCGGCGAAGCACCCGGCCTGCTCGCATTCCTCTTCAAGGCTGACGAAGAAATCAGCACCGCAGACGATGCCCGCAAGCAGCTCAAGGAATCCGCACCGCAGGTCCTCGCCGCCGCAATCGAAGCTCTGGAGCCCCTCGAGGACTTCACCGCAGCCAACATTGAGGCAGCCCTGCGCGCCGCAATCGTCGACGGCCTGGAAATCAAGCCGCGCCTCGCATTCGGCCCCGTGCGTATCGCAGTGTCCGGTGAGCGTATTTCCCCGCCGCTGTTCGAATCCATGGAAATCCTGGGCAAGGAATCCTCCCTCGCACGTCTGCGCAAGCTTGCCGCTGAACTGAGCTAGCCATGAATCAATCGATTATGGGGAAGGCGCTGCTCAAGGGCACCCTCATGGCGCTCACCAACGCCTGCATTATCTGGCTGATTCTGTACATCGCCAACATGGACAAGTCCGTCTTGATGGTGGTCGCTGTTGTCGTTGCGGCAGCCTTCGGATACGTGACTGCCTACTTCGAGGCGCGCGCCGCCCTGAACGCTCAAGAAGCTCAGGCACGGCACGCCCGCGGCGGCGACGTCAGCAGTTCGTCTGACGGCGTAGACACCTCGGACTCTTCGCGTGAAGAGGACGACGAAGACGACTTCGTGGACCCGGGCCCCGACCCGGACGCGGGCGACTTCGACGCCGGAAGCTCCAGCAGCTCCAGCAGTTCGGATTACAGCAGCTACAGCAGCTCCGACTACTCTGGCGGCGGCGATTCCGGTGGAGGCGACTCTGGCGGTAGCAGCGACTAAGCTCTAGAGAATCCCCTTATCCAGCGGGAATCAGACGACCGAAAAGTCTGAAGAAACCCGGCGGATAAGGGGATTTTTTATAAATTTGAGAATATTTTTTGTGATGGATATTTCCTGTAAAACTACTAGTCAGTATCTTTCGTAGGGGTGAATCTGGTTCCATTTGGGGGAGTGTGGCAAGAATTTGGTTTGCGCACCCCGGCAAAGGCTCGTATAGTAGTACCTGTTGTTGCGATGAACTGAAAAGTTCAAAGCGAAAACATGCGGTTGTAGCTCAGTTGGTAGAGCACCACCTTGCCAAGGTGGATGTCGCGAGTTCAAGTCTCGTCAACCGCTCCACTAAAGCCCCGAGGTTCGCCTCGGGGCTTTTTCGTTGTCTCCAAAAGTTTTGGCAAGTCTTGGTTTTGGGGGGTGCGGGGTGGGGTGAGGGTTTTGCGATCTTTCCCGAGGTGACTGCCTGGATGGGTTGGTCGCCCGGGCTGCTTTGGCTATCTGACGACCTGACTACCGGGAGGCGGTGCAGGAAAAAATCTTCAAAAAAATTTGGGACACAAAGCGTGCGGGGGAGGAAGTAAAACTACTCTCCGAGTCACCTTGAAGCTGCTTTGAAGGGTGAAAATCGGCCCCAAAACCCTCTTTTTGAAGAAACTTAAAAAACTTTTTAACCCCAAAAACCCCGGAAACACGCGGAAGTAGCGGGCATAAAACCGTAAATGTGAGGCGGCTCTCCAGATTTCAGCTTGCACGCCTCCAGAAAGACCCGTATAGTTATTACTCGTTCCGGTGAAAAGCCGAAAGGCGAAAAACGGAACGGTAACTCAATAGAGTAATGGGATATGGTGTAATTGGCAACACGAAGGTTTCTGGTTCCTTTGTTCTAGGTTCGAGTCCTGGTATCCCAGCTAACCTCCTCACGGAGGTTGCGGCCCCATCGTATAGCGGCCTAGTACTCCGCCCTCTCACGGCGGCAACACCGGTTCAAATCCGGTTGGGGTCACACTAGGAAAAAGCCTGGTTTCTTCGGAAACCAGGCTTTTTTGTTTATCCAGCGAAAACCGGATTTAGATTCTATGGTGCCGCCGTGAGCCTCTCACGGCGCCGCTCCTTACGTCGCGGCACTGCGGGGCATGATGGAATCCCTCGCGCGCTCGGCATCATGCCCCGCCACTTCTTACGGCGTGGCATTCGGACGCATAATGGAATCCCTCGCGCGCTCGGCATTATGCGCCCTCATCACCGTACACATCCGGTTGGGGTCACACTAGGAAAAAAGCCTGGTTTCTTCGGAAACCAGGCTTTTTTGTTTATCCAGTGAAAACTGGTTTTAGATTCGGTCATGACTTAGTGACCTTAGCAATGGTTAAAAGCTATCGCTGAAGACGCTAACCTAGCCCCACAATCCGTAACTCATGACCAGAGTCCATAAGTCATTACTGAACCTGCAGCCACCTCCGGTCGGAAGACCTCTTAGACTTTGTGGTGCCGCCGCATACTCAACGGGGATAAAAAAGGGGCGCACAAAATTTGACCTTCACGCCAAGCCTCGGTATAGTCTTATCCGTAAGCGTGATTGGCGCAGTGGTAGCGCGCTTCGTTCACACCGAAGAGGTCACTGGTTCGAACCCAGTATCACGCACCAAATAACCCCCGTTTCAAGGAACGGGGGTTTTATTATGCCCACCGGTATTTGTGCCCACCAGCAGTACAACACAGCCGCGGACACAACCACCCGAGAATGAGGTACCCGTGACAACACCCGAACTCGCCACCGCCACCGACTACGGACGCATGTACGCGCGCGTCCGCGGAGGAGATCCCCTCGTCCCCTCCATCACCACCGTCATCGGGCAGCACGCCAGCGACCTCAGCGGCTGGCACGGGTACATGGCAGCCAAAGCCGCCCTCGAAGACCAGCGTGCCTACCGCGCCACCGGATCCCACGGCCTCAAATTCGCCATCATCCGCGACGCAGCCAGCGCCTCCGAACGATACCGCGACGCAGCCGCAGCCCGAGGCGACCGCGTCCACAACTACGCCGAAGCCGTCGCCCTGCGCGCCATGGGCCGCGAACACAACCTCGACGAAAGCCGCGAACAGCTCATCATCAACGGCGAACAAGCCTACGCCGACCGCTTCGACGAATGGTGGGAAGCCTTCAAACCCCGCCCCCTCGCCGCCGAAGTTACCATCTGGAATGACACCGTCGGCTACGCGGGCACCCTCGACCTCGTCGCAGAAATCGCGGGCCGAACCTGCATCATCGACTACAAAACCAAAGGCACAGACAAACGCGGCCGAGTCAAAGCACTCGACGAGAAAGTCGTCATGCAGCTCGTCGCCGGACTCAAAGCCGAAGAATCCATCGTTGACCCCGATGAAGGCACCTGGGAACCCTGGAAATACGGCGACGCGCCCGTCCTCATGGGCGTGGCGCTCGGCGAAACCCAAGTACTGCCGCAGCAGGCGAACCCCGCCGTGCTCGAACGCAACTGGTACAAGTTCTGCGCCCTGCGCCGCGTCTGGGAATTCGACCGCCAGGTCCAAGAATTCGAAGACCCCGCGCTCATGCCCGTAGTGCCGCCGCCGGTGGCATAGGGGAGAGCCCCCAATCGCCGGGGAGGTGAGGCTCAGCCCTCACCCTGCCGCCTCTACCCCCAGCGCCTCGATTCGTTCTAGATTCGCGCTACTGAATCGGCGACAATAGAACAATAGGCAGAACGGCGCGCACCCGCTGTGAAGAACCTGCTCCTGGGAGAACCCTCCTGCCGAGAGAGCCCGCCAGCGCAGTTTCACCCGCGAGGCTCTACCAACACAGTTCTGCCGCCATATTGAAATCCGTAAGCACATTCCCGGCACCCCGCCGGCAAAGGAGAACCATGACCATCCTGAGCATCCGCACCGTAGGCGACCCGGTGCTGCGCAGCGTCTGCGACCCCATCACCGTCTTCGACGACGACCTGGCACGACTTATCGACGACATGCTAGAAACCATGTACGACGTGGGCGGCGTGGGCCTTGCAGGCCCGCAGGTTGGCATCTCCAAGCAGATCTTCACCTTCGGCGGCATTGACGACCGCGAAGGCTACATCATCAACCCCGTGCTTGAGGTTGGCGAAGAAGACCAGGAAGGCGGCGAAGGCTGCCTGTCCGTGCCCGGTCAGAAGTCCGCAACCCCGCGAAAGAACTGGGCGCGCGTGACCGGCGTGGACCGCCACGGCGAACCCCTCGTGCTGGAGGGTGAGGGCCTGTTCGCGCGCATGCTGCAGCACGAAACCGATCACCTGCATGGCAAGCTGTTCATCGATCGCCTCGTGGGTGAAGACCGCCAGCGCGTGATGCGTGCCCTGCGCGCCGCAGACTACAACTCGGTTGCCGCGAAGACCGTGACCGAGCGTGCAACCCGCGTGGGCGGTGCCTTCGGCGGCGGTGGCGCGTTCGGTGCAGGCTCTGCCGGTTCCTCCTTCGGTAGCTTCGGAAAGTAGGCTCACATGCTCAACATTATTTACGCAGGCACCCCCGAGGTTGCCGTGCCCCCGCTCGACTACCTGGCGAACTCCGATAAGGTTCGCGTGGTCGGCGTGCTCACCCGCGAAGACGCCCCCGTGGGCCGCAAGCGCGTGCTCACCCCCTCCCCGGTCGCGCAACGTGCCGAAGAGCTCGGCCTGCCCATCGTGAAGGCAAACCGCTGGAACGACGAAGCCGCCGCAGCCATCGCCGAGCTGAACGCTGACGCAGCCGCCGTGGTCGCCTACGGTGCCCTGCTGCCGCTGCCCGCGCTCGAATCCCTGCGCTACGGCTGGGTCAACCTGCACTTCTCCAAGCTGCCCGCATGGCGCGGCGCCGCCCCCGTGCAACGCGCCCTCATCGCCGGTGAGCAGGAAATTTTCTCCACCACTTTCCTGCTCGAAGAAGGCCTGGACACCGGCCCCACCTTCGAACAGGAATCCACCCCCGTAGCCGCCGACGACACCGCAGGCACCGTGCTGATGCGCCTTGCAACCAGCGGCGGCGCACTGCTTGAACGCACCTTCGAACGCCTCGAAGCGGGCGAGAACGGCACCGTGCAGGTCGAGGACGAGTCGGTCAGCTACGCCTCCAAGATGAGCATTGCCGACGGCCGCCTCACCTGGACCGAACCCGCCGAACAGATCCTGGCACGCTTCCGCGGCGTCACCCCCGAACCCGGCGCATGGTGCGAACTGGGCGAAAACCGCTTCAAGATCGGTGGCCTGGCGGTAGCCGACGAGCGCCTGGTGCAGTCCCTGACCGAGGCGAACGGCGGCCCCCTCGCACCCGGTGCGGTGCGTCTGCACGCAAAGAAGGTACTCGTCGGCACCGGTACCGAACCCCTGATGCTGCTGCAGGTTCAGCCTGCCGGTAAGAAAATGATGGATGCGCCCGCGTGGGCTCGCGGCGCTGGCAAGGACATGGCGGAAGGCCTGGTGGTACTCGCATGAGCAACGAAAAGCGCCCCTACAAGGGAGAACACGGCAAGCCCGGTCACGCTGGCAATGGCAAGCCCGGCAACGGCAAGTTCAGCCAGGGTAGCGGTCAGGGTAAGTTCAATCAGGGCGGCGGTCAGGGTGAGGGCGGTGCGAAGCGTAAGCGTCGTCGCCGCTCCGGCGCTGGCAACGGCTCGAGTTCTGGTGTGAGCGAGCAGAACCGCCAGCAGTCCCAGAATTCCCAGCGCGCTCAGAACCAGCGCTCGCAGAATCAAAGCTTTCAGGGCCGCCCGCAGAAATGGGACGACAACTCCCGCGGCGAATCGCGTACCGAATCGCGCACCGGCCGCCGCTTTGACGGCCTGACCAGCGTCGAACGCGCCGCACGCCGCGCCAAGACCGAGCACGACGACACCAAACGCGGTGGCGGCGGCACCTCCCAGCGCAATAAGAGCGGCCACGAACGCAACCGCCGCTCCATGTCCGCCCGCGAATTCTCCGCGGCGGCACCCTCCGCACGCTCGCGTACCGCAGACACCGCACGCGCAACCGTCTTCGACGTACTGCGCTCCGTGGCGGAATCTGACGCCTACGCGAACCTCGTGCTGCCCAAGGCGATTCGTAGCCACCGCCTCGACCACCGCGACGCAGGCTTTGCAACCGAGCTGACCTACGGCACGCTGCGCCACCAGGGCACCTACGACGCAATCCTCAGCCGCTGCGTAGACCGCCCTATCGAGAAGGTCGGCACCACCACCCTGATTGTGCTGCGCATGGGCGTGCACCAGCTGCTGAACATGCGCGTTCCCGCCCACGCGGCGCTGAACCAGAGCGTGTCCCTGGCACGCGAAAAGATCGGTGCGGGCCCGGCAAGCTTCATTAACGCGGTGCTGCGCCGTGTCTCCGAGCGCACCCCCGAAGAGTGGTACGAACTCATCATCGAGGACGCGAAGGACGACACCGAACGCATGGCGCTGCTCGCCTCGCACCCCGCCTGGATTGTGCGTTCCATGCGCCAGGCACTCGTTGCGCACGGCCGCCCCGCCTCCGAAATTGAGCAGCTGCTCGAAGCGGACAACCTCGCCCCCGTGGTGAACCTGGTGGCGCTACCCGGCCTGGGTAGCCTCGACGAGGCACGCGAACAGGGCGCCGTCGACGGCGAGCTGGTTGAAGGTTCGGCGCTGTACGCCTCCGGCGACTTGGCACGCCTGGAATCCGTACGTGAAGGCACCGTCCGCGCTCAGGATGCCGGCTCCCAGCTGGTAGCACGCGCGCTCGCCGCAGCACCCCTGGACGGCACCGACACCGCATGGCTCGACCTGTGCGCAGGCCCTGGCGGTAAAGCGGCGCTGCTCGGCGCGCTCGGTATTCAGCGCGGCGCATCCCTGGTCGCCAACGAGGCGGCACCGCACCGCGCGCAGCTCGTGGAATCCTCCATGCGCCCCCTGCCCGAGGACAGCTACACGGTACTCACCGGCGACGGCCGCCAGATCCGCGAAACCCTGCACAAGAACGCCTCCGCACTGCCCGGATCCATTGAGCCCGGTCAGCTTTTCGACCGCGTGATGGTGGATGTGCCCTGCTCCGGTCTGGGCGCCCTGCGTCGCCGCCCCGAGGCGCGTTGGCGCAAGTCCCCGCGCGATATTGCCGAGCTGCTGCCCCTGCAGCGTCAGCTCCTGGACGCAGCCATTGAGGCGACCCGCCCCGGCGGCGTCATCGCCTACGTGACCTGCTCCCCGCACGCGGCAGAAACCCAGAACATTGTTGCCGAGGTGCTCGAAAGCGGCGCGGTCAGCCTGCTCGACTCCGCCGCCGCACTGCGCGAAGTCGCCCTGCACACCGAAGGCGCGAACGGCGAACCCGTGAGCGTGCTGGCGGGGAAGAAGGACCCCGGCCACACCCCCGAGATCAAGGTCAAGAAGGGTGCGCCGGTCGTGAAGGCTTCGGAGAACCCGACCACCGCACAGCTGTGGCCGCACGTGCACGGAACCGACGCCATGTTCCTCGCCCTGCTGCGTAAGAACTAGCCGCTTCACCGCCTAGCATCATCCGCCATACGGCACGGATTTGAAAGGAACCCCATGGGTATTGCCATTAACCCGTCGATTCTTTCGGCGGATTTCGCGAACCTGCAGCGCGAGCTGGAGCGCATTTCCACCGCAGACGCCGCGCATATTGACGTGATGGACAACCACTTCGTCCCCAACCTCACCTGGGGCCCGCCGGTGGTCAAGCGTCTGCGCGAAATCTCCCCGGTGCCGTTCGACGTGCACCTGATGATTGAGGACGCCGACCGTTGGGCACCCGAATACGCCAGCATGGGCTGCGAATCGGTGACCTTCCACGCGGAGGCGGCTATCGCCCCCATCAAGCTGGCGCGCACTCTGCGTGCTGAGGGTGCGAAGGCGGGTATGGCGCTGCGCCCGGCAACCGCCGTGGAACCCTACCTGGACATGCTCGGCGAACTGGACATGCTGCTGATCATGACCGTGGAACCCGGCTTCGGCGGTCAGGCGTTCCTGGACGTGACCCTGCCGAAGATCGCCCGCGCCGCCAAGGCGATTGAGGGGGTGAACCTGCCGGTGACCGTGCAGGTGGACGGCGGCATCACCGAAGAGACCATCCTGCGTGCCGCGGAGGCTGGCGCAACCTGCTTCGTTGCCGGTAGCTCGGTCTACGGTGTGGATGAGGCGCTCGGCGGTCCGGAGGCGGCAATCGCCTCCCTGCGTGAGGCGGCCGCATCGGTCAAGCGTTCCAGCGCCGGATGCGGTTGCGGCTGCTAGCGGTGCTCGCCGGTAACGGCGCCCCGTATCGATGACACCCCCGCATCTATAAAACTTCAACGCCCCGTTGCGAAGATTGCGCCCCGTCGCGGCTCTTCGCGGCGGGGCGTTTTGCGTGCCCGGCTTTCTCAACCACCGCAGATTTATAGCGAGGTAATAGCAGGGGAGAGACACCCAGTTAAGCGACATAGTGTCAGCAAGACTATGACAAAGCGTGAGATATGTTACCCCGCGCAATTCCGCGGTAAAACCGGGCATCCCGGCGGTCAGAAAAAGCAAACTGAACACATCTTGATGTAACACTCAGATATCTGTAAGGTTAGGTATAGTTTAGTCAAATCTAGGGGGAACTATGTCTTTCAACCGAACCGAGCTGACCGACGCCGAAAACCACGGCGCATCGGGCGTTAACCGCCGCGCATTCTTCGGCCTGGCGCTCGCCTCCTCGGCTGCTCTCGCCCTCGCGGCATGCAGCAGCGAGACCACCACGACCACCACTTCCGGCGGTTCCACCTCCGGCGGCAATAGCGGCACCCGCACCATCAAGGACATTGACGACGAGAATGTAGAAGTTCCCGCCAACCCGCAGAAGGTTATCGTCCTCTCTGAACCCACCCTTGACGGCCTGCTTGCCCTCGGCGTGACCCCCGTCGGTTCCGTCTCCGGTCGCGGCCAGTCCGGCGTGCCCAACTACCTTGCCGACCGCGCCAAGGGCGTGCAGATTATCGGCACCGTCGCCCAGGTCAACTACGAGCAGATTGGCAACCTTGATCCCGACCTGATTCTGGTCGACTCCACCGGCGTGGACAAGCGCTCCGAAACCTACGAAACCCTCAAGAAGATCGCCCCCGTGGTCTACTGCGGCTACGCGGGCGGCGACTGGCGCATCAACTTCCGCAACGTCGCCAACGCTATGAACATGGTCGACAAGGGCGAAGAGGTCATCAAGGCATACGAGGCAAGCGCCGCAACGTTGAAGGATCAGCTCGCCCCCAAGTACGGCGACAAGACCTTCTCCATCGTCCGCTGGGCAGGCAACGGCCCCGCCCTGATTCTCAAGGAACTGCCCGCCGGTCAGGTGCTCAACGACCTGGGCCTCAAGCGCCCCGAGGCGCAGGACCGCAACGGCCAGGGCCACTCCGAACCTGTCTCCCTGGAGAACCTGGCAACCATCGACGCGGACTACATGTTCCTCGGCACCCTCGGCGGCGCAAGCCAGAAGAACCCGAACGCACAGGGTACCGCAGGTCTGCAGGGCGCCGAAGAAGCACTGAATAAGGCGAAGGAAACCTCCGGCTTCACCAACCTGAAGGCAGTCAAGGACGACCACGTGATTCTCGTGGACGGCTCCAAGTGGACCTCCACCGGCGGCCCGCTGCTGCTCGAGGGCATTATTGAAGACGTCAAGAAGGCGCTTCCGCTCTAAACGCCCTGTTCTGAACACCCCGTTCTAAATACCCGGTGAAGCAATCACCCGCTGAAGCTTCCGCCACCCTTCCCGCCGCGACCTGAAAACCGCGGCGGGAAGGGGATGCACGACCCACCACACCATCCTCAAGGACCACAATGACCGAAACTCGACCCGTGCGCACCGCAGCCCGCTACGGTGCCGTCGTGGCTCTCGCCGGCGCGCTCATCACCCCCGGTGCAGTGCTGACCGGCACCACCATCGCATTCGCGGATACTCCCGCCGCCACCCAGCAGGCTGATAAGGCTACCGTGACGATCTCCACCGAGAAGTGGCGCGAAGGTAAGCTCGTGCTACGCGGCACCGGCTTTACCAGCACCGCACCCGGTCGCGGCGCAGTGTTCGCAGTGAAGTTCCTCGACGCCCTGCCGGATGAAGCGCACCAGGCGATTAACCCGATCACCAAGAAGGGCGGCAACTCGCCCGCGAACTTCATGGCAACCGCCAAGGAGGACGGCACCTTCGAGGTTGAGGTGTCCCTGCCGACCCCCGAAAACACCGGTCTGACCGCTGAGCAGCTGAAGAACAAGGGCTGGACCGTGGAGGGTACCAGCCACCGTATTCAGGTGCTTTCCGGTTCCCTGGGTGGTACGGATGCGGACGGTAACACCTACGACCGTCGTGTATCTGTGTCGCAGAATATTACGCTGAGCGACCCGGCTCCGAGCCCGGCACCGACCGCAGAGCCTACTGCAACGGTCGAGCCGAGCGCTGAGCCTTCTGCGACGGCTGAGCCTACCGCTGAGCCCAGCGCAACTGCAGAGCCTTCTGCAACTGCCGAGCCTACCGCTGAGCCTTCTGTGACTGCCGAGCCTACTGCGGAGCCCTCTGCTACCGCTGACCCTAGCGCAACTGCAGAACCCACCCCCGCACCTACCGCAGAACCCACCCCGGCACCTACCGCAGAGCCGACCCCCGCGCCCAGCGAAGACTCGAAAACCTGCGCCCCCGCTGACGGCTCCTTCACCCCGCGCCTGACCATCGAGAACCCCAAGGCGGTTCAGGGTGGCAAGCTGCACCTGACCGGTGACGGCTGGTGCAACCCCGAAGACAAGAAGGCATCCGTTATCGGTCTGAAGATTGACGACGGCAAGGTATCCCGTAACGACGCCACCGCGGTCAACGACAACCGCACCATCTGGGCTATCGTCACCCCCGACGAAAACGGCCACATCGACGCCTGGATTGACCTGCCCACCCGCGATAACGCAGCTTTCAAGAATGACGAAGACGCGGCAAAGTACGCCTCCGGTGAGCACACCCTGCGCCTGCTGACCGGTAGCCTGCGTGAGGGCGACCGATCCGGAACCTACGGCGGCGCCAACAGCCAGGGCGGCATCAACACGACCTTCACCATCGGTGAGTACGCCCCCGTTGATGCACCCGAGCCGGTCAACGCCTCCGAACTGACCGCTGGTAATGGCGTGCAGGTGAGCCGTGACGGCTCCACTGTGACCGTGACCGTGCCGAACGCTGAACCGGGCACCTGGGTGTACGCCGCGACCTACCTCGGCAACTCCCCGCAGACCCTCTACGGCTCCGGCTGGAAGCGTCTGGATGGCAACCGTAGCTTCAGCTACGAAACCAGTGTGAGCATGCCCGCCGCAACCTACCGCGTGGTCGTGCACAACGGCAACCAGGGCGCTGACAATGCGGTGCTCGGTTTTGCTGACATGACCGTGGAACGTGCTGTTACCCCTCGTCAGGACGTTTCCCGCGATGAGCAGGACGCCACCGACCAGCTGGTCGAAGAGCTGAACGAGAACCCCGCAACCGCAACCTCCACGGCACCTGTGCCCATGCGTAACGCGGGCGGCCGCATCAGCACCCGCGCCACCGACGTGGACGCGTCCCTCGCCGCGCTCTCGCAGAGCACCGCCCCGGTCGTGAACCGCGTGCAGGCTAAGGCGAAGGTTCAGAACGCGCAGAAGAACCTGGCAACCACCGTGCAGAAGACCGAAGCCAACGCGAAGAAGGCAGTGAAGGCTGCCGCCGGTTCGCAGAACTCGCAGAACACGCAGGGTTCGCAGAACTCCGCCGCTGGCACCAAGGCACAGGGTCCGGTCATTGAGGGTACTGAGCTGACCGGTCTGACCAAGTGGCTGGTCAACAACGCCAATAACCTGCTGCTCTCGGCGGCTGGCCTGGTGGTTTTGGCTACGGCTCTGCTGCTGCGCACCTCCAAGAAGTAAGCTTTCTGACCACACATTCACACCGGCACCGGCTCACGCCCCGTACTCTTGACCCCGCACCCTTGAACAGGGGCGTGGACCGGGTGCCCCACGAACCACTCGGGTCACGACCCGCTGAACTGCACCGACCTACTGAACTTCACCTACACGAACCCGGTAGCGTTCAGCTTCGACCCCGGTAATTTTGAAAGGACCACCATGCGTGCACCTTTTTCGGGAGCCCCGAAGGCATCCCTGACCTCTAAGGCGCTGACCGCCTGCGCTGCCGCAACCCTGGCGCTGGGCTTGGGTGTTGGCACTGCATCCGCTCTGCCTCCGGGCGGTGCAAAGGCATCGACCCCCGGCACCTCTTCGACCGTTTCCTCTTCTGTGAGCGAGCACGGCGTGATTTCCTTTAGCGTGAGCGGCTTCCCCGCGAATACTGTGGTGTCCGTGAAGGTGGACGACGGTAACCTGTGCCCCTCCGACGCGGCTCAGGGCGCTTGCGTGGTGCACCAGCAGAAGACCGATGGTAACGGTAACGTCTCCGGTTCCTTCATTCTGCCGGATGTTGGCGCTGGCACCCACACCCTGCGTTTCCTTGCAACTGGTGAGAAGCGTGACAAGGACGGCAAGTACCTGGGTACCGAGGCGTACAGCAACCGCAGCCCCGAGTTCACCGTGGTGGGTGAGGGCGGTTCGGATAATTCCTCCTCGAACTCTTCGGGTTCTTCCTCGAACCGCGGCTCTTCCAGCTCGAAGAGCAACGGTGGTTCCTCGAATGGCGGCTCGAACTCTAACAACTCCGACTCTGCAGACGACGCTCAGGGCTCTAACGACTCCAACGAGTCCTCGTCCAATGGCGGCTCGAACGGCTCTTCCAACGGTTCTGCAAACGGTGCGGCTGACGCTGAGACCGTCTACACCGATGCTGATGGCAACACCATCACCAAGGAAGAGTACGATCGCCTGAACTCGGAGGCTGATTCTTCCGGTACTACCTCTGGTTCTTCTAATGCTTCCTCTGCGCCTTCTGCTTCGGCAGATGCTCAGAAGAAGAAGGCGACCGCTTCGGCGAGCGCATCTTCTTCGGCTGTTGCGCGCGGTACTGCGTCGAGCCCGAGCGCTTCGGCTTCGGGCGCGGCTAACACCGCATCCACCGTTCAGACCGTGACTTACGGTGCTGCGTTCCCGTGGATTGGCGTGGTGGTTCTGGGCGTAAGCATTGTGGGTGCCGCTGCGCTGCTGCTGACCCGTAAGCGCTAAGACTTAACGTCGGATGCGGGTGGGGGAGTAACCCGCCCGCTCCGGCGTTTCTCTCATTATCTACCGGTGTGCCGGGTGCCCCTCGTGTGGTGTGGGTGCGCCGGGTGTGCCTCCCCGTTTTCTTGTATCGAGCATAAGGAGCATAGTGGCCTTCACGAGCTCATTGTCCCGAGATGTTCAGCAGGAGAGTACGTCCCGTCAGGGTTCTGTGATTCAGGGGCAGAAGTTGGGTAAGCGCCTGGCTTTTCTGTTCTTGTTTGCGGTGCTTTTGGTGGGGGCTGTGGCTGCTTCTTTGCTGTTCGGGTCGAATAATCTTCCGCCGGATCAGGTTCTGGCTGTTTTCAATGGCACTGCTTCTGAGCAGGCGCAGACGATTGTGATGGAGCAGCGCATTCCGCGTACCTTGGTGGGTCTTGCGGCGGGTGCGGCGTTGGCGGTTGCCGGTTCTTTGATGCAGTCGTTGACTCGTAACCCGCTGGCTGAGCCCGGCCTGATGGGTGTGAATGCCGGTGCTGCGGTGGCTGTGATTGCTTCCGTGGTGGTTTTTGGCGTGATGGGTATTTGGCAGTACATGGTTGCTGCGACGATTGGTGGCGCGTTGGCTGCGGTGCTGGTGTACACGCTGGGTCGTGGTCGTGACGGGTCGATTGTGAAGCTCGCTCTGGCGGGTGTGGCGATTTCTGCGGCGCTGTCGGCGATTGCACAGGGCCTGATTTTGGCTGATCAGGATGCATATAACGAGTTCCGTGTGTGGGTTGCCGGTTCGCTGGAGGGCCGCGGTATGGATATCGCGTCGACGGTGGGTCCGGTGATTCTGCTGGGTATGCTGGTGGCGTTCTTTGTGGCTCCTGCGATTAATGCTCTGAGTATGGGCGAGGAGGCGGCGACCAGCCTCGGCGTGAGTGTGCGTACGACCCAGAATTTGACGTTGCTGGCGGTGACGGTGCTTGCCGGTGCGGCGACTGCTGCGGTGGGTCCGATTGGTTTTGTGGGTTTGGCGGTGCCGTTTGTGGTGCGTGCCCTACTCGGTAATGATGTGCGCTGGGTGAATTATGGTTCGGCGCTGTTGGGTCCGGTGTGGCTGCTGTGTGCTGACGTGTTGGCGCGTGTGCTGGTGGCTCCGCAGGAGACTCAGGTGGGTATTGTGGCGACTCTTGCCGGTGCCCCGGTGTTCTTGTTCTTGATGACTCGTCGTAAGGTGGAGGCTCTCTAATGTCGAATTCTTCCGCTGTTTCGACGGCGACCGTCACCACTGCAGCTAATCGTTCTGCGCGTCGTAGCGGCCGCGATTTGGGTGGCCGCCCGGTGTTGACTGTGCGCGGTCCGCTGAGTGCTCAGGTGCCGTGGCGTGTGCTGATTTTGAATGTGGCGTTGGTGGTGCTGATTGCGGCGCTGGCGTTTTGGGGCATGTTGCAGGGTGATTATAAGATCGCCCCGGAGAAGCTGATCCCGGCGCTGCTGGGTGAGGGCAAGCAGATTACGGTGACTTTCGCTCAGCAGCGTGCGGCGCGTATTGTGGCGGCGCTTCTGGTGGGTGCGGCGCTTGGTCTCTCGGGTGCGATTTTCCAGGTGATTTCGGGTAATGCCCTGGGTTCGCCGGATATTATCGGCTTCACGAATGGTGCTGCGACCGGTGCGCTGTTGCAGATTATTGTCTTCAATTCCGGCCCCGTTGAGGTTGCTCTGGGTGCTGTGGTTGGTGGCTTGGCGACTTCGGTGCTGGTGTGGCTGTTGACGCGCCGCACGGGCCTGCATGGCTTCCGCTTGGTGCTGGTCGGTATTGGTGTGGGGTCGACCCTGGCGGCGTTCAATGCGCTGCTGGTGGTGCGTGCTTCGCTGACTCAGGCGCAGACCGCGGCGTCCTGGCTTGCCGGTTCGCTCAATGACATCACGTGGGAGCGCACCTACGCGCTGATGGGTCTGCTGCTCGTGGTGACTCCGCTGTTGCTGATGCTGGTCCGCCCGCTGGGCGCGATTCGTTTTGGTGACCAGGTGGCATCCGGTTTGGGTGTGAGCGTGAACGCGTACCGTGTGGCGGCTCTGTTTATCGGTGTGCTTCTGGTTTCGCTGGCGACCGCGACGACCGGCCCGATTGCCTTTGTCGCCCTGGCGGCACCGCACATCGCGAAGACCCTGTCTCGCAGTGGCGGGGTGGGCTTCACCTCCGCGGCACTTATGGGTGCGCTCATGGTGCTCGGCTCTGACCTGATTGGCCGATTCGCTGTTCCCGGACGCATCATTCAGGTGGGTGTGGTGACCGGCGCGATTGGCGGCCTGTACCTGATTTACCTGATTTACCTCGAAAGGAAGAAGAGCTAGTGAACGCTAGTGTGACGACCCGCCTTGAAGGCGAGAACATGGTGGTTGCCTACGGTGAGCATACGGTGCTCAACGGGGTAGATTTTCAGGTGCCGGAGGGGGAGCTGACCGTTATCCTAGGCCCGAACGCCTGCGGTAAGTCGACCACCCTGAAGGCTCTTGCCCGCGTGAACCCGCTCAAGAAGGGTGAGGTTCGCCTGGACGGCACCCCACTGCCGCAGATGAAGTCCCGCGCTATCGCCAAGATCCTGGCGATGCTGCCGCAGACCCCGGAGGCGCCTAGCGGCGTGACCGTGGCGGATGTGGTGGCGCGCGGCCGCTACCCGCACCAGTCGCTGCTGCGTTCCTGGTCTGATGAGGACGAGCGCGCCTGTGTTGAGGCGATGCATGCGGCGAACGTGCTGGAGCTTGCTGAGCGTCCCATTGAGGCGCTTTCGGGCGGTCAGCGTCAGCGTGTGTGGATTGCCATGACCCTGGCACAGCAGACCCCGCTGATTCTGCTCGATGAGCCGACCACCTACCTGGACATCACGCACCAGATTGAGGTGCTGAACCTGACGAAGAAATTGCATTCCGAAGGGCGAACGGTAGCCGTGGTGTTGCATGACCTGAACCTTGCTTTCAGGTATGCTACTCATGTTGTGTTAATGAAGCAGGGCCGGATTATCGCTCAGGGCGATCCGCGTGCGATAATTACACCGGAACTTATCCAGGAAGTTTTTGACCTGCAATCGGTCATTATTCCTGATCCATGCACTGGCACCCCTTTGGTTATTCCGAAGGAGAACCAAACAATTCATATTGCCGCTGACGCTATTTCGGCGGCCCGCGAAAGCGAATAGTTTTCGCCCCTAAGCCGCGTGGGAGTTAGCACCAACCGTCTCAGTACGGGTGGAAAAGCTCGGCATTGCGCCGAGTAGCGAACGCTAGGATCTGAGGGACCCAGGATCCCCTGCGCGTAGGGCGCCTACCCGGTGCTCGCCCGTCTTTGACGCATGAACGGCTCCGAGCACTGGGTAGGTTCCATTTTGGGAACCCGTAGATGAGGCACCGAGACTGCCGCATGAGACCTTCACAGTTTGAAGGTTTGATGCACGGTCTCGGTGCCTCATCTCTTTTAACTTCTGGGCGGGGCCTGTGCGGGGGTGGGCTTAGGTGGGGCTGAGCTGGGCTGGGTTGGGCTTAGGTGGGGTTGTGGCGGCTTTGCGCTTGGGTTTTAGGAGCCCGCGCTCGCTGTCATGAATGTCATGTTGTGGTTCTTTCGCTTTTCCCTTTGGCTGGAGTTTGGGTAAGGGATACCATAGAGTGAGGTAGTAGAGGCTAACTAACGATAATGCGCCTCCTCACCGATTCTCACCGATTGAGTGTTTCCACAGACCAAGGAGGAACCGTTGGGCGAGCACGAACCCACCGCGACCGTTCCCGCGCAGAGTATTTCTGCACAGAATACTTCTGCCCAGAACACTTCTGAACAGGCTACTTCGGCGCAGCCGCGTACCGTTGCGCCGACCGTGCGCCCGGCCCCTCCCAAGATCCCGCGCCCCGTACCGGCACCGCGCGTGGACAGTCCCCTCATCAGCGCCCTCATCGCCGAGGCGGTCAGCCCCGAAGAGCTGAACGCCCGCATCGTTGAGATCGTCTCCGAAGGCACCCCCATTATTGAGCCGGTGCACCGTGAAGACGGCAGCATCAGTGAGAACGAGCGCATCGTCACCTTCCTGTACCACAACGAGCAGGCGGAGCAGGTGCTCATGTTCATTAACCGCCTGACCGATGAGAAGAACCTTGACCGTTCCCTCATGGCCCGCATCGAGGGCACTGGCTGGTGGCAGCTGAGCATACAGATGGAAACCACCTGGCGTGCCTCCTACAACTTCTTGCCGGCGCTGCCCGGCGAGCGCCCCGCCTGGCTGGGTGATGACGACCAGGTGCGCCTGCGCGCCGCTCTGGACTCCGGTGAGGGCGACCCGCTGAACCCCGAGACCGCGTGCAACCGTATCGGTCGTTGCATGGGTGTGGTGCAGCTTGAGCACGCGCCGGTGCAGGAGTTCCTCCTGACTCAGGAAGAGATTGACGCGCTGCCCGCCCCCGAGTGGATGCAGACCTCTGATGGTCACCAGTATGTGCTCGGCCGCGTGGGTGACCCCGCCCCGGATGCGCCGCTGTTCATCCAGTTCGACGGTGAGATGTGGTTCAGCCAGGGTATGGAGCACACCCTCAATCGTGCCCACGAGGCAGGTCGTATTCCGGCGATGCACGTGTTCTTCCTGCACTCTGGCGGTCGTGAGAACCGCTGGAAGGAGCTGAACGGCGACAACCCGATTGCCGACTACCTGGTAGAGATCGCGTTCCCGCACCTGGAGGCAGTGCACGGCATTAAGACCGCGCCGCAGAACATTGTGATTAACGGTCAGTCGCTGGGCGGTCTGTCCTCCCTGCTGGCGGTGCTGAGCCGCCCGGAGGCGTTTGGCGGCGCAATCGCGCAGTCTTCGTCGCTGTGGCAGCCGCAGGTCATGGACCGTCTGGACGAGCTGGAGGCGGCGGGTGAGATCGACCGCCTGCGCCACCTGTACCTTGAGATTGAGGTGGGGGAGCAGGAGTGGGTTCTGGTGCCTCCTCACCGCGAGCTGAAGGAGCGCCTGGAAAAGCTGGGCCTGAAGAATGCGCACTGCACGACCTTCAACGGCGGTCACGATTATGCGTGCTGGCGCGGTGCGATTGTGCCGGCGTTGGAACGTATTATTGCTGCCCACCGGGAGGCTGAGCGCGCTGAGCGGAGCTTAGCTGAGGAGTAGCGAGAGGTCGCCTATGAATCCTGCACGGGTAGAGCACACCCCGCATGGTGGGCGTGCGGGGGTCCCGTTAGGGTAAACACCGCCGCGCCCGTATCCTAGAGAAGTACAGCCTAAGAGAAGTGCAACACTACCGCGCCGCGAGGGGTGCCGAAGGGTACCCGGCGCAGGTTGCGCACCCGCCCTCATTGACGAGATGGCATCACGCTGCGAACGCACGCAGCACGTGAGCGCTATAGAAACCGCAAACGACACAGAAATCGAGAGAAGATGACCGTAGAACGTAGCCCCCTGGTCCCCACGCCGCTCATCCCCGAGTCTTTTGCCGCGAAGTACCGCGAAGCCGGCTACTGGATTGACCAGACCATCCCCGAGTTCCTGCTGGATGCATGCCGCGCTAAGCCGCACTTCCCGGCGCTGGTGGCGCTCTCGCACGCGCAGCTCGATGAGGACGGCAAGCCCCAGCAGATTCGCCTCTCCTACGGTGAGCTGGAGGCGGCAGGTCGTGCCGCTGCGGCGCGCCTCGTTCAGGCTGGCGTGCAGCCCGGTGACCGTGTGCTGCTGCAGCTGGGTAACACCGCCGAGTACCTGGTGTACCTGCTGGGTATTT
>ERZ773212.441-NODE-441-length-20452-cov-5.211306_pt1 | contig 20452 bp, 16 predicted proteins | sample MGYA00581005_ERZ773212 | MGnify/ENA primary metagenome ERZ773212 (study PRJEB29015, sample SAMEA2738154) | human oral metagenome | biome: human oral; feature: human-associated habitat; material: saliva | place: China | collected 2196 ... | reverse complement strand
GTACTCCTCGGCAGACGGCGCTGCAAAAGCGGGCGCCGCCGTCGAAATGTTCAGGGCGACCATTGCCGCACTGAGCACCCCGGCCAGCAGACGCTTTGACCAGTTCCTTCGTTTTCTCATATGCTTTCCTCCTCGTTATACCAGCCTACCCTAGACTTTCTATAATAGTTTAAATTGCCTCACAGATATTTTCAAGATTACATGAAGAATTTTTTAATTTTCTTGTCAATCACTTAAGCAAGATATAAAGTGATCTTTTAATGAACACAAACTTGCAATAGTGACAAATAACAGGAATCACAAACAGCGCCCGCACCATCCTTTCGGTTGGTACGGGCGCTGTCTCTGTTCGAACTGTAAGGCAAATCACACTTGCCGGTAACGCAGGACTGCCTGAAACAATTACCTGTTCTTTCGCTGTTCCAGGTAATCGTTCAACTCGGCATTGACAATATCCGTGATGAACATGTGGCCGGGGACATGGGTGATGACAATCGGCGGCTTCGCATTCTCCACCGCCGCCTGGGGCGTCACGCCGCAGGGCCAGAACACAGGAACCTCGCCCTCGCGAATCTCAACCGCATCGCCGTAGTCCGGCTTCATCACATCTCGAACGCCGATTTTCTCCGGCTCGCCGATCTGCACCGGCGCGCCGTGGACATTCGGCATCTTCACCGTGATATCATAAGCTTTCTTCGCCTGCTCCGGCGTCATCGGCCGCATCGAGCAGACCATGGGACCCGCAAAGGGGCCGACCGGCTCGGTCTGAATATTGGTCTTAAACATGGGGACATTCCGCTTCATCTCAATGTGGCGAACCGGAACCCCCGCCGCCATCAGCGCTTCCTCGAACGAGAACGAGCAGCCGATCAGAAAACCCACATAGCCCTCTTTCCAGTACGAAGAGACATCGGTGAGCTCCTTGGTCACGACACCGTTCTCATAGACCCAGTAGCGCGGCACATCGCTGCAGATATTTCCGCCCTCGCCCATCGCATGGGTCTCGGGACTTCCCTTGACGATTTCCAGCACAGGGCAGGCAAACGGATTCTTCTCGGCGTAGCGCTCAAAATCGGCCGCGTACTCTCCGGGCAGAATGACAAGGTTCGCCTGGGCATAGCCCCGGCACATCCCGGCGGTCGGGAAGTCAATCTTCCCCTCCCGAATCAGCCGCCGAACCTCAGAGGGTTTCCTGTCGATATAAGGGGTGATGTCAAAAGTCATAGGTTCGCTCCTTTCTTAAATCAACGCTCACTGCCTGTCTCTGTTACCTTCCATCACTTACCTGCATCGCAACCACAGTTCCGCTGCGTCGCAAATGCCGCGTCTTATGCGCGCACTGCCGTGACGCCGATCTCCACCTTTGCATTCTTCGGGAGTGCCGCGACCTGGAATGCCGCGCGCGCCGGATACGGTGCCGTAAAGAACTCCGCGTAGACCTCATTCATCGCCGCAAAATCTGCGATGTCCGCGAGGTAAACCGTCGCCTGCACGACATGCTCAAACCCGAGCCCCGCCTCTTTCAGAATCGCACCGATATTCCGGAACACCTGTCTGGTCTGTCCCTTGATATCATCCGCCGAGAACTCGCCGGTCGCCGGGTCCAGCGGAATCTGTCCCGAAATAAACAGGGTGCCGTTTGCCTCAATCGCCTGCGAGTAGGGGCCGATGGCCGCCGGTGCTGCCTGGGTTGCAATTGCTTTCTTCATACCAGATATCTCCTCTCTGCATCAATCAACTGCTTTTTCAGTATACTACTTCGACTGTGCCGCCGGTGCGAAAATTTTTTCTGCCTCCAGCGCCTCCGCAATCTGCTGCCGGATGTGTTCGGAGAGCGCCGCCCGCGTGCGGTTTGTTTTGCCGGGGCGCAGCGCAAAGGTTTCCAGCGGGAAACTATCCGAAGTGAGCGGCAAGGTAACCGTATCGGGTGTCAGGGCCATCACGCGGCGCACCGGATGGGTTCTCAGCACCTTTCCTCTGCCGCCGTAAATCTCATCGCTGCACGCATTTTTATAGTAGGTCTCCAGCTGACCGAGACTCGAGCGCTTTCCGCTCCAAATCTGCGAAATCTTCCGGTACTTGCACTCGAGGATGATGCTGCCGACATACCAGCCCGTCCGTTTGCTGAAAATGTGCAACAGCAAATCCGGGTGATTGTGACTGCTGCCGTTGTGATCCGTCGCAAAGTAGAGCGGATCCCGCTCGGTGTCCCGATTCCGCTGCTCCAGCGTCTGGTTATAAACCAGCGTAAAGCGCGCCGTGTCGTTTTCAAAGCCGACCCGGCTGCCGTCCCGCAGGGAAAGCCCGCCGCCCTCCCCGACCACATAGCTCTCCTCGCGGATGGTTTCGGTTGCGAATTCCTCCAGCACATGCTGGAGTTTAAAGTAGCACCAGAGCTCATAGAGTAGACTGCTCTTTTGATAGCTCAGGCGGTACAGCTCCTGCATGGTCACGCCGAGGTGATCCCGTTTCAGCGCGAGATGTAACCGGTAAACCATGTAGTAGCGGCTGTCCGACAAAATCCCCTGCGGCACGGTATACAGCTCGGTCATAGATACCGTCTGATACCAATGGCTGCTTCGAAGCGCTTCCAGAATGTGCCGGTAGCGCCGCACGGTTTTCGTGAACGCGTACATGCGACCGCCACTGAGCTGCGGATCCTCGGTATACCGCGAAAATTCCGTCAGCTTTGCGGCAAAGGTATCCGCCATAATGCGGAGCATCCGATTCTCGGGGATGTCGTAGTCGAGGCACTTTTTCGGAATCAGCTGCACATGCGACACGCCGCCGCGCGCCAGATCGGCGCGCAAACTCTTCTCATCCAAGCGACCGCCCGCTTCTATGGGCTCCTTCTCGTAGACAGTCTTAATCTCGTAGCGCGGTTGCTCTCTGATTTCAAGAAGTGCGGCAAAGAGCTTGCTCTCTTCGGTCTCGAGGCGCTCAAGATCCCGGAACGCGCGGAGCGGGAGTGCCTGCTCACCGCCGATACCGCACCCTGCCTGTCCCTTTTTCCAGCTTCTGCTGAGCCCCTCGAACTCTGCCTCAAGCTCCTGCTGCATAATCTTCCACTCACTGTGATCGAGTTGCCGCGGTGCCACCTCAAAACTGCCGTAGTAGCGCGTGCCCTCCGCAAGGACAAAAAATGCCATGCGCTCCACCAGAAGCCCCTCTTTACCGGCACCGCAGAGCCGGAACGGCTCTGCCGAAGGCGCGATATAGTCGCCCGCATCGTCATGCAGCACACGGCCCGCATCTTCCGCGACATCCAGACAGGGGAGATACAGCCTTGCCCCCGCATCCGCTGACTCGAATAAGAGCTCCACGCCCTCGTTCTCCCGGATAAAGACAGTCGCTGCACCCGTCAGGCTGTTTGCTCCCGGCAAGAGAACAAATTTCGTGGCCTCTTTCTCTGCCGTCACAGCCTGTCCGCCCGGCTCGTACGCGAGCGTGCGGATCACAGACAGCGAAAAGGGAAGTTTAGTTGCAGTAACCATAGCTCTCGACTTCCTTCTTCTTCTGCGCGAGCAGTGCCCGGCTCTTCGCAAACTGCGAGAGTGTCTCATACTTATCCAGTACCGCAAGCAGACTGCTCTCACCGTTCTCCTGCAACGCCGGTCCCACCACGCTCTCCACACCGCGGAGCTTGGTCAGCACACGCTGAACCAGCTGCAGATCGAGTGCGCGGTCAAAATCCAACGCTTCCTCCTTCGGCAGGTTGCTCAGGTACTTTAAGACATTCTTCACGACACGCGGCCCCGCGCCGTACTTCGGGCTCAGGCTCTGCAGCGCGCAGTGTACCTCCCAGAGCAGGCTTCGCACCTCCCGGGCATTCGGAATCTGCTCCTTCACAATCAGCTTCTCATAGTCCTGGGTGCTCCAGATCTGTGTCTTACCGACCGCCGCAAAGGTCTTGTCCTGCCACTCGGTCGCATAATTCAGAACTTCGAGCTCAATCACATTCGCGCGGTCCAGCACCTTGTCCGAGAAGTGATGCGTCGTCTCATCGATATTGACGGTGCCGATGAATTTCACATTGTTTCCGATTTCAATCTGGAACGGATAGTCCGCCGCGTTGTAGAGCTTGCCCATGTACTGCTTGTCATAGAGCTGTAACTCCCGCTGCCCCGCCGGGCGCTCCAGAATCGAGAGGAACTGGCTGAAGTAGTGCTCGACCCGCGCGAGATTCATCTCCTCGAAGCAGACCAGGAAGAGCTTATTCTTATTCTCCTCCTGCTGCGCGCGCACCAGAAAATCCACAAAACCCGAGTCCGCCGCGTGGTAAACCATATGCGCGAGGTCCACATAGCCGAGAAGGTCGGCGTCATCGCTCCAGGACGGGCGCACCGGCACCATGAGCATCTGGCTGTCCTCGAGGTCTGCGCTCGCATTGAGGCCGAGCGCCTTTGCGTAGACATTGACGAGGGAGGACTTTCCGGTGCCGCTGAGACCCGAGAGAATCACAAGATCGCTGCACTTCACCGCCGTGTGGAAGTTCACAAAATCGCTCCGCTTGTAGTAGCAGCGGCTCTTCTGCGCGTAGTACTCCATCATGTCGAAAATCAGCGCCTCGTTCTTTTCCGTCGTCGCAATCTTCTCAAGCTCCGTTTCGTCGAGCTGTTCCTTCAGCTCCTGCCCCGCTGCGGACTGACTTGCGGTATTCTCTGTCTCCTCCGCCGCGCTCTCTTCTCTCCTGCCCGCGGCTTCCGCCTCCCGCAGCGCCGCCTCTGCCGCCGCGCGCTCCGCGGCAGCCTTCTGCCGTGCCTCTTCCTCGTCCTTCTCGGCCTGCAGCACGGCACTCTTTAACTGGTTGTCAATCTTGCGGTAGATGTCGGCCGGCACATAGCTCACGCAGGGATTATAGCTGTCATCGTAGACAAAGTTCTCGATGTACTCGCTCATATCAATCGTGAACAGATATTTTCCCTGCAGCACGCAGGCACCGACCGGATCCGTCTCTGCGCTCTCAATGCTGCCGGCCGCAAAGAGCTTTCCGTCCGCATCCCGCCAGAGCACAAACGCGGGCGCCGAGCTCTCGATGTCATAGCCGTAGAGACTGCCGAGCTGCTCGCCGACCTTGATGTCCGCGAGAAACTCCGCGCGGGTATCGTAATTCCGGTACAGGTTCCAGCTCTTGTTGTACTCCCAGTCGCGCACCTCTTCATCGTTCTTGCTGCAGAAAACCGGCACCGCATAGAATTCCGTATTCTGGTCGAAGGATTTCGGCACCGGCACCAGATGCACATCCGTCATGCTGCGCACTTCCATGCCGTTGACGTTTTTGGTCTGAACCTTAAAGATAAAGAGCTGATTCTCCATGAACGCCTCGAAATTGTCGATGCGCGCATCATCTCCCGCGTAGATGTCATCCGAAAAATCCGGCAGCAGATTTCCGAAGCCCGTAACAAACGAAGTCGCGGCATCCGGCAGGAGCAATGTCTTTACATTATACTGAATGATATTCATGCGGTTAATGAAGATAGAGCTGCGCCCCGACTGATCATACCGCGCCAGACGTCCGATGTATTCCCGATAATTCTTGTTCATTTCCGTTTCATCTCCTCGATTGCATTTTTCAAGTTACCGATGCTAAGTACCTTAAGGCTTGTGTAGGACTTGAGTTTCAGCTTGTCCGCGTAGCTCATGGTCCCGCTTACATTCCAGATTTCTTCGTATTCTTTCCAGGGCAGTTTTTCTAACCCCGTCAGATCCGAGCGAAGATCACAGTTTAAATCCTCTGCCTCCTCGCTGATATCCACGCGCGAGAAGATTAAAATTTTCGGGAGCTTGCTCTTTTCCCGGAGCTGCTTTTCCTCGTACTTTTTCAGTAATTCCAGTCGCTTTTGCAGCTCCTGTTTCTCCTCTTCGGCAGCCTTTACTTTGTTCATCGCCTCGCGGACCTTTTCTTCCCGCACTGCGAGCTCCTTTTCGAAGTCGGACCTAATCTCCTCTTTTTCTGCCGCAAGGCGCCGTACCTGCTTTTCGAGATTCCGCTTTTCTCCCTGCTCATTGTCGAGCTGTATGCGAAACTCCTGCTTGGCCTCTTTGCTCTGCTTCTTATAAGCCTGGAACTCCTGTCGCAAGGCTTCCAGTTGCTGTTGAAGCATTTCTATCTTTCCCTGTAAAGTCGTTTCGTCCACGTCTTCCTCCTGCTTTCTTGTTTCTGTGTCTGTTGTCTGTCCTGTGCTGTCTGTTTCCTTCCGATCCGTCAATATCGCACCGGAGACATCCGCCTTCACCTCCTTGTAATACAGCTCCTGTAACGTAGCCTCAAACTCGGGTGAACGGTCTATCTGCTGATAGATAATCGGCAGCGGCATCAAATGCGCCCGTTTCAACGAGTAGCCCGGCAGCGTACAGCCCGCACTCTCAAAGAATTGCTTCAGAATACGCTGCCGCTCCGCAACCGGCGTCTGTTTCAGCTGATCTTTGAAGACCTGCCGATTCACAAGTGCTGGTTTTGATAGCTTCTTCTTACTCAACCTGTTGTACCTCCTTCTCTTCGGTATACATCCATTCTGCTTCAATTTTCCACAGAATGCAATTCCCATATTTGTCAAATTTTACATATATTTTTTGGTCTAATCTCCCATTTTCGATATGTATCAGGTATGCTTCCACAAATTTTCACCGTAAAAACAGACAATTCTTACATGAACCAGAAAAATAAACTTATTTTTGATTGACATCACTTCATAATTTCTGTATAGTACGGTGGTTTGTTTTTAAGAGGACAAAAAAAGAGGGCAGCGACAGAAGTGTCGCCGCCCTCTTTTTTTGTAGCAATCAGCCGAACTCTCACAGAGATATCAGAAAATCGATTGCCGGTACCTGTGATGTGCCGTCACCGGAGGCTCTCTCCATCCGGAATCCGCCAAAAGTGATGAGAAAATCCTGTTTACGGAAGCGGGTTGTAGGAGAAGGAATTCTGTTTTAGGCAACTATATTCCCTTTATCAAAGATGCACCTCCTGCAATCATTAATACAGCCAGCCCCACTATAGCCAAATAATTCATTACAGATAAAATCCAGAGTATAATTTGATCACCATTTTTAAGTGGAATCGATCCTATTTTCTTTATCCTTTTGGGAGTATGCCATATCAAGAACAGCACCACCTCCAGATTAAATATTCCAGCAACAACTATATCAATAATCAAGGTTATATGATGATTAAGGATTCGGTTCAAAAACACTATTCTACAAACAATTAGTAGTATGAGTAAAATATATTCAACTAGCCATCTGTTAGTATCAAAAATTTTACCGCTGCGGCCAGTCATTTCATCTACCCTCTCAATATCTTCATTTGACACTAGTTTAGGCAAAACAAGCAAAAAGGCCTCAGCTACAGCTACCACCGCCACTATGGCAGGCAAATATATAGGCGACTTCCAAATGATCAAAGAATCGCTTTTTACTATTAATAGCATCAATGCAATCGAAGCTAAAATATTCAATATTAATCTACTTCTAATGACTCGAACACAGTCTTTTAAAATATCGGCATCTTTTCTTTGATTATTCTCACCGGCTGAATCAGTATGAGAATGAGTGTTCGAATAATTGGCTGTGATTTTAGGGGTAGTCACTACAGCTGTCCTACTGTTGTCTTTGGCACTACTGAAATTAGCAGAAAAATCAATTGTTAGCCCGGATACGGAGTGCTCCGAAAGTCCTTTCTTTATATTGTCCTGATACTCCTCCCCAAACACACTCCCTATGCGTTCAAAGCTCTTATTCACAATATCATCTTCTTCATCAAATTTCAGATCTACTCGATCGTAATACTTTTTGGGAGAAGAGAATATTCGAAGCACAATCAGGCAAAATTTATATATGTCAGAACTCTTATCTCCCTTTTTTATGAATGCTGGCGTAATGTAATTAGGACTATCATAAGTTCCCAGCGGATGCTTAACCCCAGGCAAAAGCAGAGAATCTATATCAATTAAATAGGGAAAAAGATCTCCACTTTCTTCTCTCACGCAAATATTTCTTCCGCTAAGAACATCTCCAAGCAATACATTATGTCGATGGAGAAATCTAATTATCATCTGGAGCCTTTGGGTAAACTCCTTAAGGACATTATCGCTGTATTTATCTACGTCTTTGAACAGATTATCCAAATTCCTTTCTTCTCCGTTACTACGATAACATCCGTCAGGAATTCTATCCATAATGAATCCAATAAAACGTCCGGAACTGTCTGTCTTCACTTTTGCAAGCGGAATGGCCGCCCATGCACGCATGTTCTTTTTTTCATCTTCTGTAAAGTGTCTCAGAATATCATCAATGTACATTTCCATTGAATCATATTCTTCACCATTTTGTGCGTACTCTTTATAAGCATATTTCTCCGCATTATTCTCATACAAATAAACCAAGGACGTCTGTCCGCTCTTCTTTTCTTCGGATGAGGAGTTGATGTAGAGAGTAATCTTCGATTTCAATATGTCTATCACAAATTTACTCCTTTTAGAGATTGTTTGTAATTTTTATATAATCTCATTGATACAATACAACCCATGCCACATGAGCACGGGTTGTACCAAGTCGAAATCGATCCAAGTTAAGTTGATTCTCTTTCTCGCACCATTCAAAGCCTTTCATTGGAGTCAAGTATCATCGCAAAGCCTCTACTGAAATCGGGCTCTCCGGCTCCAATTACTGATAGCTTTGAATTCGAATAATTCTCACTTCTCTCCTGAATGCTGTTTACAACAGACTGTAACACAGCTCTGTTAATTGATTTCAGCTGATAAGCCGTTTTATCTCCCTTAAATACAAACGCCATCGCCTCATTGCCTCGGACATAGTTTCCATTGGAATATTCCGCAATATCCTTCCCCTTTTCAGCATCATGACGCCAGCGTCGAATCAATCTTCCCGCTGCATACTGCACAATATTATTCCGATTGACATCATCCCCTATCCCAATAGCCAGAATTGCCGGAGCCTTAACATTGTCTTTTTCAGTTCTCAATGCAGACAGTGCGCTTTCGATTGCTGCACTCGTTTCGCACTGGCCTTCTGGCTTTCCGTCTGTCAGAAGATACACGACAGGTCGATACAATTCATACTTGTTAGGATCGAATTGCCTCTGATCTCTCCGGATTACCCTATTCAGTTGTTCAAACATAACCGAAAAATACGTCTGCCCTGAACAATTCCTATATATGCTCTCTTTACTGTTCCTCCACCACTCTCTCAATTCCAATGCATCTCGATCCACGAGCGGCAATGAGGGCTCAAAAATCTCAGATGCGGTCTGGTTGAAGCCGATGACTGAAACACGCAAAGCTGCAGCAACAGATGTATTTTTTTCCGCAATTTCAATAATTCCGGGTACAATTTCCATAGCTGTTCTTATCTTCGCTTCTCCCGTACTATCCTTCCATGACATGGATTCAGACATGTCCATAACTACATACAGCGAAAAAATCTTTCGTCTCATAGTTACCTCCTTTATACTTACCCTTTGTCAGATTCGATTCCTTCATCTATATGAATGAAGTCTCGTATTGAACTTGTCAACCACTACATCCAACTCATCTTGGCTGGGCTGAATATATTCGTTTGTGTCTAAACCATAATAAAGCCTAACAATCTCACGATATATCTTGTGAAATTCTTTTAGCAATCGAAATCTTGATTCAACCCCCTTTCTCACATTATCCATCGGCAAAAAAAAGTTGTGATTTGTGTCGTTTAACAACTTCCTCCAATCATGTAATTTCCAACTCTTGATGTCGACGCCTTTTTGTCCAAAGCATGCTGTCACTAAATCTATTTTCCTTCGAAGGTTCCACGCTGCTCTTTCTACCTTAATTCTCTTTCCCCTCCAAGATTTAACTCGGTTAGCCTTGATGTCATCTATCAATTCTTGTACCTGCTCTGAAGTTCTATATCCCCTTCCTACCCCCTCTTCAGCAACCATTTCTAATTCATATTCGATGAAGAAGTTCATCATTTCCTCGATCAGAACACGCATATTTGCATATATATATGGATACCCGTCGTAAAGTTCTGATTCTAATTCCTGCATCACAATTCCGAGCTTGTACAGATTTGTATGCACCTTTCTTTCCTTTTCGCTCTTGGAATTGTTCAACCCCTTATATTCCAATCGTATTAGCAATTCGAAATTTTTGTATGCCACTTTAGTTTCCCCATGACCTGTCTTCAGAGTTGTCTCCTACTTTGTAGTGCTTAACCAGTATCCCTGTCTTATCATCATCCAACTGACTTATCGCTGTGCACATCACCGCCAAAAAAGATGCCAAATTCTTGGATTCAATCAACTTAATCCCAAACCATTCCCTAAAAGAAGCTGACTCCTCAATCCCATCTCCCAATCCATCTGTGACCATGAATAACATTTCTTCAGACTTCAGAAAACCATGTCTTTTGATGACAGGCTTAGATGGGCGATCCGGAAGGCAAACAACATCGTTCGAAATATATTGCCCTTGTGCCACTCTCTTTCCATGTTTAATTGCATACCATTCCTTATTTGAAATTAAATATGTTCCTCCATCTCCGGATATTGTCACTTGAACAAACTCATTGTTCTCATCATTTGATGCGTCAACAACTACCAATTCAAGCGTAGATGCCCACTTACCGTAATAATCATTTAGATCTTCCGATCCGTTACTTTGTCTCTTGCAAAACTCCACACTAACATGCCAAATATAGCTAGCGACATATTCCCAGTCAATTCCATTAAGCTCTTTCGCTTTATTCAACTGTTCTTTAATCCCAATGCCAATGTTATTTACAAGCAAGTCCGCCAATTGATCTGAGTATACAGCATTTCCTACTCCATCAGCTATGGCAGCCATGATGTAGCGTTTACCCGCAATGCTAAAATTTTCTATCGAAAAGCTATCTTGACGTACTTTCTCATCCGCATAATGAGATTCGCCACGCAATGAGGCCCCCATTACCAAAAGATTATCTATCTGCGAAATATCCGCAATCAAATCAGGTTTGTGGAATTTTTTGGAATCTTCAATGGCCGGATATGGAATCTGCCGGAAAGTTCCGTTTTCTTCTCCAAAAACATATCTCCCATCTATTTCCTTTAATTGCTCATACTCCGTCTGTTCTGTCGCGTTTTCTAGTTTTTCAAATGTAGTTCCTAATACCTCCTCCCTCTGCAATTTACACTCCGGATTTGCACTCGTGTTTATTTGTGCAATGACCTGTCCTTTCGGGTTAGCATCACCATGCTTGTCTTGCTGTGTAGATTTATCCACATCACTTGGGCTATTTTGAGATTCGTTATCCGCATTTGTCTCAGATTGTTCTCTATGTTCTTCTATTCCTCTCAATTCATTGGAATAATTCGTTGTCACACTATCAGAGTTCTTTTCATTTGTGTTGTTCGAGACTCCTGCGAAGCCTGTCCCCTCTTCATCACTTCTTGCATTCAAATTTGGGTTCTTTTCTCCACTATTTATAACTCTATTGGGTCCATCTTCCAGTGTACTTTCTTTCCCACTCTGGCTTTGCATCACACAACTATTAACTTCAGCATCAACTCTTTGATGAATTTGGCGTATTTCTTCTGAGTTAACACTTCCCATAGAATCGGAATCTGTTTCTACTTTATTTTCAAGTAGCTTCTTTGCTCCCGCAAAAAAATTCTTTACTCCATTCTTTACTCCCGCAACAATACTCTGAGAAAGCGCTGGCGATTCATCTCCCGAAGCTGATGAATTCTCTCTGCTTTCAACATCATCACTATGCTCAATCTGACTATCTAAATCAGTGTTCTTTCCGAGTGGGTAATCGTTTCTGGTTTCTCTTTTTCCCCTTGATTTTCCCATTCTTTCACCATCTTTCTTTTCTGTTTGCTCTAATAACCATTTCTTTTAACACCCTTGAACTGTTATCACACGCCACAAAGCATTACTTTTAAAGTCCAGCCTATTTGCCTTGCGCATAATGTATCACCGCTGCAATCTTTACTTTGACAGCGGTGACACAAGTTCCTCCGGCATAAACTTCACTATGACTTCATTCTTTTACTGAAATACCGGCTCAACTTCAATTGTTAAATAGCAGGAGTATTGATAACAACCGGGAAGATTTCCATCCATCGTTTCATAGCCAATCTTTATACCATCTCCCACCAGTTCATCCGATAGTTTAATTCCATCCTTGTACACATTGTTCTCTAGCAGTGCCGACCCTTCAACATACTTAAGCGTAAACGGTCTTCCATCCACACTTTTGAGCAAAATGCTATGGCGCACCACTGAAGGGACCGCATTGGATGAGGAAATATATCCCACAATCTTCTCCTCATTGTTCGGCATATCCAGCAAAGCAAACTGCGCGGTTACATCTTTTGCGATAGCCTCCAAACCACGCGGATTATTATTATGAACATACATACGAACAATGTACGTTTTACCCTCTTCGATTTCTACTCTGCCTATATGCCAAACATTTTCCTTTCCTCGATCGCCGGTAGCCGCATCACGGATATCGATAAACCTACGTTCATCTGTCAAAGGAGTTGGAATCCCCTGAGCCAGCTCTTCCCCTGTAAGAGTTGAGTCATCATCCTCAATGGAGTTAAACACAATCTGATTGCCAAGTACTCCGGCACTTATTTCTGCAACGGTATAGGTTCTACGACCTCCACCATTATCTCCCCATCCATAGGTATTCTCCCCACTTGCACTATCATTTTCTGCCTTCGAAGTAATCATGGACTCACTCGCACTACTCTCCTGCGTATGAGTCTCTTCCTTCTTCGCCTCTTTTCCGCTCTGGCAAGCAGCCAAACTCAGCATGGCCAGAATCAAGACCGCTAAAGTGCGTTTTTTCATCTTCTACCTCCGTTTTCAATCATTCGCTGCGTCAATTGCGCTAATCCGGTTAGCCCGACAATCATTTCAAGCAAATAATCGCTCACCTTCCCTCTTCTTATAGATGTGGGCAAACATCATTTCCAATTCGGCCAGTAGACGATGACCTTCAAGCGATTCTGTCCTATATATCCACCTGTCACATTTGTATAATAATAGTCCATATTCCTTCCGCAGTCGGAAACATATATTTTTGCAAAATTTAAATAGTCATAGAAATCCTCTCCTTCCTTCACATTAAATGTTAATATTTCATAATGTGTAGGCGGATTACTGAATATCTGGTTCATAAGCTCGATATCTTCGGCTCTCTTGTCGAACCCAGCCCTATACTCAAGGTTTGCCAGTTCAAATAATCCTTCATACCCTCTGGCCGGATTCGAACCACAAAGTCCCAGTCCTTTTGCTACATCAACCAAAGATGCTCCTGTTTCCTTGAAGTAATAGCTTTCGTTGTCTGCCTCCGGGTGTCGGAACATAATCTCGTAGTTATGCACTTCTCCATCACTACCCACGCGGTAAGTTCTATGGATTTCATTTTCGCGCATTTGTCCCAAAGTGCTTCCCGGCCTTTCATCAAGCAAATAGTTTTTTCCGTCAAATTCTTGATATCCGATATCTAAATAACCTTCGAAATCAAAGTGATACCATTTCCCGTCAATTTTTGACCATGTATCGCGCGGATAGCTTCCATCATCATTGACATACCACCATTCCCAAATTCTTGGTCCGTCAAACTTCCACGTTCCACCCAAAACAGTAATCTGCATGCATGCCAGCATGAGAAGCATAAGTATCATTCCCAAAAAATGCTTACTGATCCTTGATTGTTTTCCGATCATTCTATTCCCCTTTCAAGTCCTGTTGCTCTCCAATTTTGCATGTTCTTATACTTCATATTTCTTTCAATCAATATCAGCTTAGTTGTAATTTTATTCCTCTCACCTCTCTTTGTCTGTCACCATTTAACTCACTACTTATCACTGCCCTTACATTATTCACCGTAGATACAGCAACACTGAATGGCCATAATGTGCTGATAAAAACAGCTTGCAACAATACTTCGCAGCTTTCTTTATACCATATTCCTTATATCTTACAAAACATAACTCTTGATTTCTCACTACAAGGGCATATCTTCACAAGACATACCCTTGTTTCGACTGATAATCAATCAGTCATCTTCAGGTGAGTCTCAGTTCTTGCTTATTCGGCTCGCGCAAATCGCAATTATCTTCCGGTATGCGTCTGCAGGTCTGTGGTATCCGCAATGATGGCAATATTCATCCTCCATGAAATTCGGCCATCCGCAGTGTTTGCAAGTCCATGTCATAGTTTTTCACCTCCTTTCTGTAAGTCTATGTTAATCACCTTAAGCAGAGCCGGGCATTGGTTATGGAACGCACGTAAACTCACCTTTGTATGCAAACCACAAAGCAACCTAATCCTTATTTAGCTCTGCTATAAAGCAGCAAAATAAGTCATTGTTTTCCTAGTCCACTACTCTTCAATACTTAAAGCACTTCTTCCACCGAATATGCCACGGCAATGATAAAATCTGCCAACGCTGGAACTACAAGAAAGAAACGGAGTTGTGTATCTATCGCCTCCAACCCATGTTTCCATATTCTTAGATCAACATATGTCCCCAATGCAAATGTAGCAATCAGAATAAATGTCTGAAGCACATTAATCTCCCAGTTGACTATATGATTAGTATAGATATTAATATAGTACCCCTCCGTTTGGTCAGTAATCAACGCAGTCCCCAACAAGGCTGCACATATTAATACCAACCAAAGAATAATTGCCACCGATCCCTCGATAACCCCAAGAATCAAAAGTATAATTTCTATTGAAATAGCCAGCTCTGTCATAAGCCATGTTCCAACCAACCGATGGAATGACCCTGTTAGAAATTGAATCATTAACCACGCCAAAAAGACTAGTACAATGGGTATGATTGTTATTGCTTTGACTAGAGTTTCATTTGCCTGACCAGTTTTATAGAAATTTTCTAGATTTAGTAGAAAGAGAATCCCTCCTCCTGCTCCTAAAACTGAAATAATTATACAAATAACCTCAAGTACTCCCGCTTTTCTGTTTGAACGCTTTTTTCTAATCTCCATATTCAACACAGGAGTAGCCAATCTTAAATAGCCTCCTGCCTCCTTAATGTGCTTATGTGTTTCTAAAACTATGCTGTCGAATCTCATGTTAACCTTGCTTTTGCAATGCAAGCAGATACATAAGAAACAAGCCAAGTTTTATTTTTTGATTGAGTGCGGATCACAGGTAGAGGTATTCCCCGCTTCGTCCGTGTAAATTACATTACCGATAATCTTCCCATCCTTATAAACTCCTGTATAATGAGAGCCGTCCGGAAATGTTGATGTGAATGCCCCATTCCACTTCCCGTTTTCCCAGGTACCAACTGTAATTTTACCATCTTCAAATCTATATGTTGATTCTCCAATGATATTTCCTTCCTTGTAGTTGTTTTCCCAATATTCTCCGTTGTCAAAAGTAGTTCTTACCAAACCTTCCAACTTCCCATTGACCATCGTTCCTCCCTCTTTTACATAATGATGATTATTATCGTTCACTCCCTCTTCTTTAAACTCACCAGTCCAAGTACCATTTTCTCGAGTACCTGTGAAAATCACACCATCGCTGTCTACATAAGTCGCAGCTCCGCTTTCTATCCCATTTTTATAAACTCTCTGAAAATAGCCGCCTTCTTCATAAACAGTTGTACATATTCCTTCCCATTTTCCATTTACTTTTTGCCCGAGTATTACATATTTCTTCTTGTCTTTATTCGTTCCTTCTTCTTTGCACCGCCCATTCCAGTTTTCATCTTTCCAATAACCAGTTGTTATTGTTCCATCAGTATCTACATAACGAACTTGTCCATCCACCTCTCCATTTATGTATGTTCCTTCAAAGTAACTTCCATCTGGAAAGCTTTTTTTAAACTGCCCTTCCCACTCTCCATTTACCCTTGTTCCCTCTGTTATATTCCCATTCTCATTGCGATAAACACAATGTCCGTTCTCTTTTAATTCATTCGTTGCCAATGTTGTACTATCTGTACTCTGCGCCGACTTGGCAAAGTTTTCCGCAACTTTTACCTGTGTTGCCGTTGTCCCTTGACTGGATGACCCGGCTTTTCCCTTGGCTGGAGAGCATGCCACCAAAGAGCTGGCTATAACACTGAGCATAAAGGCAATCGCGATACTTCTTGATGTTTTTTTCATATTCTCCTCCTTACTCCAGTTGTAAAAAAGAGCTATCATCTCATCATAAGGAATCGACAACAACTCTTTTTTCAATGTTCTATTTCCCACTACTACAATTGTTAATATGTCTTATAAATTTTCTCTGCCACATGATCCTTGGATATCTGCTCATCGGAAATCAGAAAATAGGTATATCGCAACACATCTTTCCCATCACTTCTGACGGGATCATCCCAAGTGCAGTCCACATAGTACCACCGGTTATCGAGCAGCACCCGGTTCCAACTGTGATTTCCCGTCCCGCCGGAGGAATTTGTTGCTTTTCCGCTGATGTGCTCATGCTCAATTCCAAGCACATACATAAAATAGTCGAAGGTCACTGCGTATCCAGAACACACAGCTTTCCCGTTCAGCATGACACCCGCAATGCTATACGAGTCTTCCGGTATCGTGTCGTTGTCAAAATTCTCTTTGTCATATCTGGTGTGATTCACAATCCAGTCGTGTACCGCTTTGATTTTATCCCGCTCGCTCATGCTGTCGTTGGTAATGCTCGCCGCCGTGTCAAACACTTTGAGCTTTGCGTCCACATTATAAGAGGTCCCATGGACAGTGCGTCCTTCCTGAACGCCGCGCGTCTTATAGTGATTCCAAAGTGCTGCCTTGTTATATCCAAAGGCTGCCTTTAAGTCCGGATTGTCATCTGCATAGCGCTTTGCATCAAAATAATAGGACTCATCTCCCTGATAATCGAAGACTACAATGCGCTCTGGCTTATAGGGCAGCGTATGTGCCAATCTGCCCTCTGCCTTTCCGGCGTTCTGATAATGCTGATAGAGCTTGCCCTTGTCATAGCCATACGCGGCCAGAAGATCCGGATTGTCATTGGCATAGCGCTCATAGTCAAAGGTCTCCGGGGTAATCCGCTCATACATGTAATACACTTCTGCATGCGCATCGGTCGTCGCCGTAGCGAATAAGCTGCAAGCCGTCAGAATCACTGACAGAATACGCACTAGTTTTCTCATTGTGATACCTCTCCCCCAAAAACAGCACAAAACTGTAAATATATTGTATATAGTGTCGTTATGCTATCTCTTTATTCAGTTATTAATATATTTTTAAGCGAAAGTCAATGAATAAGTCTGAATATTCTACTTTCGGATACCCATCATTCTACTTTCGTCTACCATGCAAAGGAATCTCCAGCAATCTTCCGATTGCCGGAGGCTCTCCTTTCTCATCGAGCAGACGATGTCTGCGTTTCATCCAGCCACAATGGAATAGCCATAGTACAGCCGCAACGAAAAAGTCCGCCGGACAACACTCTCCTGTTGTCCGACGGACTTGTTTCATTGCTTTTCTGTTTTTAACACTTCGCCTTACGCGCTCTCTTCCTCGTCGAGCAGGTTGGTCATGCTCTTTAAGCCTGTCACGATGGTGGAGCCGTTGTGCAGAAGCGCACCGGTCGCGGGCGGCAGGATACCGCCGACACCGAGCGCTATGAGCAGCGCGTTGAAGCCGATGATAAAGTTGTAGTTCGAGTGAATGCGGCGCATCAACGCCATGCTGAGCTTCCGGTTGACGCAGACCGTTCCGCTCTATCAGAGCGGAGCCAATCAACTTCTCAACAGGTATCGCCACGCGCCGCAATAAAAAAGGCTTTACAGGCGTCCCATCCTATGCTAAATGGTTACTATACGTAGTTATCATCCTATGTGAGGTGTAAACATGTTTCGATTTTGGACCGTGCAGCACAAATCTGTCCTCGATGTAGTGGCAATGAACGGATTCTATCAGGCCGACATTTCCAAGAGTCCTTTTGTGATGGAAAATCCTCCCCGGGAAGAACTGTACCGTTTCCTGTTAGATGCCTTCAACAAAGCAAATGATTTCCGTTTGAACGGCCTGATTTTCGGCTTCGCTTACCGAGAAGGCTCCCAAATCCGTAACTTTCAAGATGTCTATGAGTTCGCAGCTTTTTTAAAGCAAAAAAAGAACGTCATCAGTATTCTGTGGAGCAGATTTTGCAGTGACGATTATGTCATCCTGTGCCTTGACTATCCGGAAGACTCTTTTAATCCGCTCTTTATCGATATGAATGACTTCCAGTTTCTCATGCCGCCCATTACAATTCTTCCCCCCCTCAACTACGACTCCATTGCCAGAATTGTAACGGACATTCGTCACGCACGTATCTCGCCCGGTGAATTGCCAAGTTATTTGATACAGGCACATCTACCGGTAATTCACAGAGAAAACATCACCGAGGTATATCGTATGTTTTCCTTGGATGCATAAGCACAGCCTTGAAACATGCCTTGCTTTCTACAAAAAAAGTCCGCCGGACAACATTCTCCTGTTGTCCGGCGGACTCTTTTCTTTGCTTTTCTGTTTTTAAAGCTTCGCCTTACGCGCTCTCTTCCTCGTCGAGCAGGTTGGTCATGCTCTTTAAGCCTGTCACGATGGTGGAGCCGTTGTGCAGAAGCGCACCGGTCGCGGGCGGCAGGATACCGCCGACACCGAGCGCTATGAGCAGCGCGTTAAAACCGATGATAAAGTTGTAGTTCGAGTGGATGCGGCGCATCAACGCCATGCTGAGCTTCCGGAGGAAGACCAGCTCGCGCAGATTATCGGCCGCAATCGTGACATCCGCGACCTCGCGTGCAATCGCTGCGCCGTCCGAAATCGCAATGCCGACATCCGCCTCGGAAAGCGCCGGGGTATCGTTCACGCCGTCGCCGATCATGATGACTTTGCGGCCCGCCGCGTGTTCCTTCCGCACGAACTCTGCCTTGGTGCCCGGCAGAACTTCCGCGTGGAATTCGTCGAGGTGCAACTGTGCGGCCACAGCCGCCGCTGTCTTCTCCGCATCACCGGTCATCATGCAGATCTTCGAAATGCCGAGTTTCCGCAGGCCGTCGATAATCTCCGGTGCCTCTTCGCGAATCGGATCAAAGATGCAGATGACTGCGCAGAGCTTGCCGTCGATTGCGAGATAGAGTTTCGAGTACTCGTCCGGCAGCGCTTCGAGCTTCTTCTCGTCGCGCTTTAAGAGCTTGCACTTCTCATCCTCAAAGACAAAGTGATAGGAGCCGATGAAGGCTTTCTTTCCGTTAATCTCGGAGGCAATGCCGTGTGCGACAACGTACTGCACCTTGGAATGCATCTCCTTGTGGCGGATGCCGCGCTTCTTCGCCTCTGCGACGACCGCATTGGCAATCGAGTGCGGATAATGCTCCTCTAAGCAGGCTGCAATCTTCAGCGCCTCGGATTCCTCCATGTCGCCGAAGGTCTCAATCTGCATGACAGTCGGCGTCGCACGGGTCAGCGTGCCGGTCTTATCGAAGACTATCGTATCGGCCTCTGCAATCGCCTCCATGAACTTTCCGCCTTTCACGGAGATCTTCCGATCACCCGCCTCGCGGATTGCGGAGAGCACAGCGAGCGGCATCGAGAGCTTCAGCGCGCAGGAGAAGTCAACCATCAGAAACGCCAGACCCTTTGCCACATTTCTCGTGAGCAGGAAGGTCAGCGCCGCACCGCCAAGCGAGTACGGCACCAGGCTGTCCGCAAGGTGGTAGGCTCTCGCCTCGGTGTTGGACTTTAACTTCTCGGACTCCTCGATCATCTTGACAATCTTGTCGTAGTGACCGCTGCCCTTTGCCTTTGCGACCTGAATCACGCACTCGCCTTCTTCGACGACGGTGCCGGCATAGACATAGGCACCCGCGTGCTTCTCGACCGGCACGGATTCACCTGTCATCGAAGCCTGGTTCACGGTCATCTCGCCCTCGAGCACTGTTCCGTCGAGCGGAATCACATTCGAGGTGCGAACCACAATGCGGTCACCGACCTGTACATCCTTCACATCGATCAGGACATCGGCGCCCTCGGTCTTCATCCAGACCTTCTCGACCTGGAGGCTCATGGCGCGCGCCAGATCGCCGACCGACTTCTTGTGCGTCCACTCCTCGAGAATCTCACCGAGCTCTAAGAGGAACATGACCGAAGAAGCCGTGTCAAAGTCACTGCGGAGAATGGATGCCGTGATTGCGGTCGCATCCAGCACCGGCACTTCGAGGCCGCGCGTCAGCAGGCAGCCGAGGCCGTGTACCACATAGCGGAGACTCTTGACCGTTGTCCAGACCGCACGCACCGGCGCCGGCAGAAGCAACATGGTCGCCGCACGTCCCACAACCTTCCAGAACAGCTTGTCCTGGTAGTGGCGTGTCAGTGCGCGTCCGCTGTCTTCGGGCACTAACGAGAGCGCGTATTCATCCTGGTATGAAAAACCACAGAGAGCGTCTAAAAGCCGCTCTCTGT